>OFMT01001926.1_pt1 | contig 13454 bp, 9 predicted proteins | sample 1541891 | NCBI WGS metagenome assembly OFMT01 (sample SAMN04209230, study PRJEB22552) | human gut metagenome | biome: gut; material: feces | host: Homo sapiens | place: USA: Oklahoma | reverse complement strand
ATATTCGCTGAATAAGATTACTCAAAGCAACAATTTTCTTAAATTGAGCGAAAAATTAGAAGAAAACTATATACAAAGCAGAAAAGACAATCCACTACGTGATGAAATATTTCCTTATACAGTCTCACAAGGACATATATTTGTATTAGGAGATCATAGAACTCATGCAATAGATTCAAGAATGCGCGACTTAGGTGCCATTGATCAAAATCAAATTGTAGGCAAGGTCGTTTTAAGAGTTTATCCGGTGATTCGCTTTTCTGTTTTATAAAGAAAGGGGAAATTAAAATGAGAAAATATAATGGAATAAAAAGAAAGAAAATCATGTTTATTTTTGGTATGGTTTTAATAATAGCAACTTCATTCTTTTATCTTAATAATGCGAGAATGGATGATTTTACATCATTGATTACAGATACGACTGTACAGTATCAAGAAGAAGGTGCTATGAAAGATTATACAACTGATGTACATCTTAAAGACAATACACCTCTTTCTATCACTATTAAAGCAGCTATTCCTCAAGGGACATTTGCTTCAATAGAAGAGACTGAAGAGGATACTGTAAAGAATGAAACATTGACTTATAGCTTACCAGAACAGCTAAAGGTAGAAGATGTTCAAGCAAATAAGCTTTATCTAGAAGATGATCTAGTGAATTCTATTGGTAGCTATGAGATTAAGAATAATGTATTGACTATGAGCTTTGATGAAGAACAGATCAATACGAATGCTGAAAATGAATTAAAGATTGCATTGGTATTGGATACAGATTCATCTCATATTACATATGATACAAATGGTAGTGCTACATTATTATTTAATAATAAGAAGATTGTATTGAATAAATATGTAGAACAGCCTCAAGAAACAACAATCGTACAACAAATAGATGAACAAATTGTAAAAAAGGAAAACAAGAGTATTCAAACACCATCACTTGCACCTCGCACAAATACTCCTGTTACAGTTGCAGATGATTCTTCTACCTCTGAACCTCAATCTGGAAATAGTGTGGACTTTGGAGAACATATTGTTTCTGCAAAAGTCAGCAAGATACAAAATGGAGAATGGATTGAAGCAAAAGAGTTCGAAGATGGTGACCATGTCATGGTAGATATTGATTATAAATTACCAGCTGGAGTGGTTGATCAAAATACAAAAACAATTACTTATAAGATTCCTGAAGCTATTAAGCTATCAGATGAAGAATCAGGTATTGTATATGCATCAAATGGTTTAGCAGTAGGTACATATCATATTACGACAGATGGTAAAATCACAATTCATTTTAATGAGGAATTTGCGACTGGTGAACCATTTGCAGGTTATATTACATTCTCAGGTACTTTATCTGCGCAAGATGCAGGAGAAGGTGGAAAAGTAATATTTGGTGGAGACGGTGGAGAAATCATTATTAATCCTAGCCAGGAGCAATATGATTTAAATATGTCTAAGCAAGCTACATTGAATAGTGATGGCACTGTTAGTTATACCATTAATGCAAGTACTCAAAATAGTACTGAAGGGACAGTTAAGATTGAAGATAAGTTTGCAAATTGGGATAGTGCCACTGCAACTTATGACAAAGACAGCTTCACAGTAACAAAGATTGATAAGAATGGTGCTAGGACACCAGTAGATGTTACACCAAGCATTAGTGGTGACTCATTTACAATTGATAAACTTCCTAGACTTGAAGCTGGAGAAAGCTATGAAGTGACTTATAAAGCAACAGCAACTCCTGATAATGTGGATGGTTCTGGTTCACTTACAAATAGCGTAAAGGGTACTAGTGGAGAAACATCAAGAGAGACATCTACTACAATTCAAGTTTCTAATTCAATGATTTATAAGTATGGTGGATATGATCAAAATACAGGGAAGATGAATTGGACTATTACAATCAATCCGGATAAAAAGAATATAAGTGGTTATGTTTTGAAGGATAAGATTGATAATGGTTTGACTATTCCTACTCCTTTGACAGTAAAGAAGAGCGATGGTACTACATTTGAAATTAAATCATTACCATATACATTCCCTGATGGCTCTAATGATAAATATACAATTGAATATCAAACAGATGCACCAAAAGAAAATGGTAATGTAAACAATACAGCATATTTCTCTAAAGGTGACAAGTCTTATGAGTCAGGAATAACTGTTGGTGTATGGCATAGAGACTGGGGTCTTACAAAGACTGTATCAAGTCAATCAGTTTCTGATGATGGTAAGACTTTAACTAATAAATGGCAGGCTTATATTACTTTACCTGATAAAGAGATTACATCTGTCACATATTCTGATGTAATTAAGAATGGTACATCTTCAGATGATAAAGGTTTTAATGGTGAACATTATGCGATTCTATCTGAGTTAAAACAGGAAATTTTAGCTAATATCCAATTAAAAGATAAAGATGGAAATGTGATTCCAAATAGTGATCTTAATATTACTATGAAATTCTACTCAGATGAAGATAAGAAAAAAGAAGTTACGGCAAATGATGCACATGTAAAATCATTTGTAGTGACTGTAAAGAAAAATGACAACAGTGCATTTATTGGTCAGTCTTTACTTATTTCTTCATATCATACAATTGCGGATTTGAAGGATGTTAAAGAAGGAATCAGTTATCAGTATGTTAATAAGGGTATTGTGAATAAGAAAGAATCAGAAGCAAGTGTGCATTATACTAAGCCTAAGAAGTTAGTGAAACAGGGCTATGGTAAGGTGAATGGCAGTCAAAATGAGAAATATTCTTCTGGTAAAGTTGATACGAACTATCTAAGTCGTAATGGAAAACTTTATTACAGAATCATATTTACACCAGATTCGAATGATGAAATCAGTTTTACTGATACATTACCTAAAGGTACAAAACTTGTAGAAACTGCATTGCGTTCTGATTATAAGGATAGTCCACGTAAGGAAAATCCAGCAGAACGTAGTTCACCAGAAGCTGTTTATTATTTCAGTGATTACTGGGAACAGTATTGTGATGGTGATCAAAACAATACTGATATAAGTAAGTACTTTGAGTATTCTTATGATCAATCTACCAACAAAGTAACCTTTACATTTACACCAGGTTACAACAGAACAGATGGTGACTGGCAGACAAATAGAAACAATCCTAATCGTCCAATCGCAATCTATTATGCAGTAGATATCACAAATGATGAGTTCTGGAATGATCTACAGAATGAATCTAAGGAATATTCAAACCTATTAGAATATGAAGGTAAAGAGCAGAAACAAGAGACAAGAGTAGAACGAGAAACTCAGGTTGTGACTAAATTCGGAAAACAAATCAAAAATACAACAAAGATTGAATATACAGTCAATATTAATCCAGCTGGAAAGGATCTTGATCCAAATTCAGATATAATTGTATTGAGGGATAAACTTGAATTAGATAATAGATATTCAGCTTATATTGATGCTTCTAGCTTGAAACTCTATGAATATGATTCTAAAGCTGAAGATCATAGAGGTAAATTGATTGATAGCAGTAGATATCAGGTACAGATGGATACACAAAACAACGTGCTAACAATTACATTATCTGATGAACTCGCATGTGTACTTGTTTATCAATATGATTTTGATGTTGGTAAGGCTGCATCTCCTAGAATAGGAAACAAAGTTGTATTACAAGGAGAATTCAGTTCGAATGATTATACAGTTATTGATACAACAGATTCTTCAGCAGGGGTTGTAAGAGGTAAGATGTCCATCTTTAAGGTAGATGGTAAAGATTACTCTAAGACTCTTCCAGGTGCAAAATTTACACTCTCTGTATTTAATCCCGATACAAAAGAATGGGATATTATAAGGGCTGGAAATTCAGAAGAATTTGTAACAAACGAAAATGGTGAAATTAGTTTTACAGGAACAAATATAGATAAATTCTTATCAGCATTTAATCTTTATAAAGTTCAAGAAATTCAAGCACCTAATGGATATGAACTCAATGAAAAACCATATTATTTCTCTATCTATCAGGCAGATCTCAAAAAAACGAAACAGGATGCCATTGATGAGATGAATAGAAAAGATATTTTTAATAAATCAGGCATTAATTCCAGTGATGTATGGTTTGTGCCTAACAATAAAGAAGTTTCAATGTATATACCAAATGATTCTAACAGTATTTATGTAAAGAAGGTATGGGTAGATTCTGAAAACAAACAGATTACTAATCATCCTGATTCAATCGATGTAAAATTGATTCAAAATATTAAGACTCCAACTGGGGTGAAAGTTAAATTACATATCTATAACATTAATTGGGATAATACAGAAACAACTGTAGATGATAAGACACTTGTCGTAAAGAAAGGCGGTACTCTAACGATTACTTTACCTGTTCAATGTGATCCAAAAGATGCTTCTAATAAAGTGACGGTTGAAGGTACTAATGATTATACTCTTTCTACTGAACAATCATATTGGAGTAAAGTAATCTTGACAGTCAAAAATATAACTTCTGATACAAATCTAAAAATAAGATTAGATGGTACTAATGGAAAAGTAGAATATGACTACGACAAGGATTACACAACTTCTACGACTGTATATAAGACAGTCACATTAAATGAATCCAATAATTGGAGTTATACATGGAAGGATTTACCAAAGCAGGTAGATGGTCATGATTGTGTTTATACACTTGAAGAAGATGTTCCTTCAGAATATCAGGTATTATATACAAATAATGATGGTATCTTAGCAGGTAATATAACAGTGACTAACAAGAAGTTAGACAACACTGAACTTCCAGATACTGGAGGATTTGGTACTTTTGGTTATTATGCAATAGGAGCTCTATTTATAACAGCGACTCTATTTGCTATTATAGCAATCAATAAAAAGAAGGAGGCCTATGGAAAGTAATATACATGCAAATCAAGAATTTATTAAAGGAAGGTATTTTATGAATTAACGGGGATCATATAATAAGGAGGAAAAACGATATGAAACTATTTAAGAAAATCGCAGGATTCATACTTGCGTTCGCAATGATATTAGCCATTGCGATGCCATCAGTAGTAAAAGCAGCAGGTAATGGTTCTATTACTATTACAGGTGCTAATGCTGGGCATACTTTTGAAGCATACCAGATTTTCGCAGGTGATTTATCAGAAGACGGCAAGTCACTATCTAATATCACTTGGGGTAGTGGTGTGACTGAAGCAGGTCAGACAGAATTAGGTAATGCTAAGGATAAGGCTAAGAGCTTAGAGAATAGTAATAGATCTGCTGCGATAACTTTTGCATATGAAGTATCTAAATATTTAAAAACAGCAGCTAATGAAACTAATGTTTACAATAATGGCAATTATGTCATTAATGGTTTAGCACCAGGTTATTATCTAGTTAAAGATAAAGATGGTACTGTTCCCAAGGATCAAGCATATACACAATTTATTTTAAAAGTTGTAGGTAATAATGTATCTGCAGAAGTAAAATCAAAGGTTCCTACTTCAGAAAAGAAAGTAAAGGATACAAATGATACTGAAGGTAAAATAACAGATTGGCAGGATTCTGCAGACTATGATATTGGAGATGAAGTTCCATTCCAGTTAACAGGTCATGTGGCGACAGATTATAACCAGTATAAGGATGCTTATCAGTTAGTATTCCATGATACTTTATCTAATGGCTTGACGCTTAACAGAGATTCATTTAAAGTTTATAAAAATGATAGCAAAGGAGTACTTGAAAAAAACCAATATGAAGTGAATATCACAGATGATCAGCACTTCACTGTAACTATTAAGGATGTAAAAGCTTTAGGTGCTGATGTATCAAAAGTAAGAGTTGAATATACAGCTAAATTAAATGACAAAGCAATTATTGGTTCTGAAGGCAATCCAAATACAATGTATATGGAATTCTCTAACAACCCAAATAGTACTCAGGGTGGATATAAAGGGCAGACACCAGTAGATAAAGTAATCGTATTTACTTATAAGACAGTAATTAATAAGGTAAATTCTAGTAATAAGCCTTTAACAGGTGCAGCATTCAAATTAGAAAAAGTACTTAAAAATGGCTCAAAGGAATTAGTAAAAGAATACACAATTACAGAGGATGAAAAAGATCGTAATAGAACAACTTTTGAATTTACAGGTTTAGATGATGGTCAATATATTCTTACAGAAACAGAAACTCCAGATGGATATAACACAATGCATCCAATAAAATTCTCTATTACTGCATCTCATGATACAGAATCTGCTGATCCAAAGTTAACTGATTTAAATGGTAATCTAGTTGATGGTCAAATTACATTTGCTACCGACAAAGAAAAAGGTACATTAACTGCAAATGTAGTAAACTACAAAGGTTCAGAACTACCAAGTACAGGTGGTATGGGTACTACAATTCTATATGTTGCAGGTGCAGTTATGATTCTTGCAGCAGGTGCATTCTTAGTAATGCAGAAAAAAGCCGAAGATAAATAAAATAGAATAAGAGGAGTGTTCTATAATGAAAAAGAAAATCGTAAACGTAATTATAGCGCTACTATTCGTTATAGGACTCTCCCTAGTTATTTATCCCAGCTTTAGTAATTATTGGAATCAAAGACATCAAACCAGGGCAATAGCTGGATATGAAGAAAAGGTTGAGGACCTGACTGAAAAACAGTATGAAAAGCTCTGGAATGATGCCACTTTATACAACAAAAATCTAAGACATACAATGTATGCCTTAAATGATGAAGAGAAAAAAGTATACAATGAGACTCTAGATGTCACTGGGACTGGTATGATGGGTTATGTAGAAATCCCTAAGATCAATGTATCACTTCCTATTTATCACGGAACAGATGCTGAAATCTTACAGATTGCGATAGGACATATTCCAGGTACATCCTTACCAGTGGGTGGAGAAAGTACTCATTGTGTTATATCTGGACATAGAGGATTACCAAGTGCCGAGCTTTTCACAGATATAGATCAGCTTAAAACTGGTGATACATTTATGCTTCAGATATTGGATCAAACTCTTTATTATGAGGTCGATCAAATAAAAACAGTCCTTCCTACAGAAAAAGATGATTTGAAGATTGTAGAAGGACAGGATTATTGTACGCTCATGACTTGTACACCTTATGGTGTCAATACCCATAGATTACTTGTCAGAGGGCATCGTATCAATAAAACAAATCTCAGAGTAAGAAGAGATTTAGTTAAAGTAGATTTTGTTTTAATAGATGTTTTCTGGATACTACTTGCATTTATTATTGCATTTATCTGGTATCTCACATCAAAAAAACATAAAGAAAGGTGATGACAGCAATTATTATGGATAAAAGCTTAAAGAAAATTATATTATGTTTTACAGTTATATTATCAGTTGCTGTATTCAATTTATTCCAGGTAGCTGCTGTTGATGTCAATAAGAAATGCTCGTTGACGCTTAATGAATGTTTATCAGGATTGAATGTTCATTTGTATCGAGTTGCGAGTATTGATGAGGTTGGCAGTTATCAATACACCGAGGATTTTAAGGAAGCAGAAAATACTACAATTGATTTAAATAAGCTAGAAACAAGTGAAGAATTAAAAAATGCAGCTATTACTTTAAAAGGTTATGCTGCAAGTCAAAAAGGCGTTATTAAACAAGCTAATTCTTCTACATTGAGTTATACTAATCTTAAAACAGGTCTTTATCTTATTACTGCTGATAATTTAGAATTAAATGGTACAACCTATACTTATTTACCTTATCTTATTTCTTTACCACAGGGAACTGATTATGATGTATCTATTGACTTTATTAAATATTCAAAAAATCCCTCTCATGAATATAAAATAGTCAAACGTTGGGTGGATAAGGGTTTAACACATCCAAAAAAAATAGAAGTAGAACTCTATAATGGTTCTGCTTTAGTTGAAACAATCACATTAGATGCAAAAAATAATTATGCTTATTCATGGAAAACTGATCAAGCAATCAATTATAGTATCAAAGAGAAGAATGTAAAAGGATATAAAGGTATTGTTTCTTCAAGCAGTAATGAACAAAGTACAGAATATATTATTACTAATACAAGTGTTGATACACCTAGTACCAATGTAAAGACAGGAGATTCTACAAGAATCAATCATTGGATTATGTTGATGAGTGCTGCTGGTTTATTGCTTATTGTATTAGGTAAATTATTCAAACATGTAAAAGATTAGTTAATTAAAAGGCACTAGGAATGCATTTCCTAGTGCCTGTTTTTAATTCTGTTCAAAGAATACTTCTTCATCAATCATTGGGTAACATGTCAAATCTTTATTATCCAGATCTGTTTTATGCATATCCACAGCTTTAATTGTATGACCATGATAAGTAGAATAATAGTAAATACCTTTATTTAAATTACAACAAGAAGTATAAATAGTATATTCATATTTACCTTCGGCTACTTCACATAGTCCTTTTTGTTGTTCTACTGAACCAAGAATATGGAAGAACTGACTGACATTTTCCTGTTCATTTAATCCTTTAGTTACATTCATATTAGTGAATGCAACACGTACAAAACGAGATGCTGATGATAAATCACCAGGTAACCCTAAAGCACCCATACCTCTACTATAAGTAGATAAATTTACATCTTTTGAGAATGTATTCTCAGGCTGTTTAGTAGAGAGATACATATAATTGTTTAAATTAAACATCTGTTTATCAAAAGGTGGATTATTAGTTAATACACCTACAGGATTATCATAGATATGTACTCCATCTTTCATGATTTCTACAGTAATAGTCTTATTTGAGTCACTGATCATATAATGAAGTGAAGCAGGTGGGAATGATTCACTAAAAGGTGTATCACATAAATTCATTTCATTAATAAGATGAATCGCTTCCTCAACAGTTTCACATTGACATAAGATCCAAGGAATAAACTCAAAAGAACAAACATTTGTCTTATTCTCTACTACAGGATTAAAATAGGCATTTCCTACAAAGTTGAGTCCAGCCATACCTAATCCTTTTTCATTCATTGCATCATAATATAATGGATATCCATCGCTGACATGAGCCATTCCTATGATAGCATATTTGTAAGATGGTTCATCTGTATGTCTAAAACCATACTCAAAATTTCTAGGTGTTACAACAATCTGTTCACCATAAGAAAACTCATAATCTAGATTTCTTCCAAAATAACAATCCTTATCTTTAAAACATGCAGCAGTACACATAATCACTGCCTCCTTTCAACTGAATCCTAACATAAACATATAGGCATGTTAAGTCCATAGTTTGACATAATTCACACATACTTTCTAAAGAATATTCTATGTCTATTATATGTCACTAATGTGAACTGTTTGACAAAACAGTATATCAACATATAATAAAATCAAGAGGTGAACTTATGGTACAAGTAGATTTAATTACAGGTTTTTTAGGATCAGGTAAAACAACTTTTATTAAGAAGTATGCGAAATATTTAATTGATCAAGGACTGCATATCGCAATATTGGAAAATGATTTTGGTGCAATTAATGTAGATATGATGGTATTAGAAGAAGAATTAGGTGACCGATGTGAACTAGAAATGGTTGTTGGTGGAGGAGATTTAGACTGTCATAGACGTCGTTTTAAGACAAAACTCATTTCTATGGGTATGAGAGGTTTTGATAGAATATTAGTAGAACCATCAGGTATTTATGATGTAGATGAATTCTTTGATGTTCTTCACGAAGAACCATTGGATAAATGGTATGAGATTGGTAATGTGATTGCTTTAGTGAATTCTAAGCTAGAAAATAACCTTTCTAAGCAATCAGATTACTTACTAGGATGTCAGGTTGCAGATGCTGGTAAAATCATTCTCAGTCGTTCTAGTGAAGCTACAGAAGAAGAAATCAATAACACAATCACACACTTAAATAACACAATGTCTCTAATTAAATGTAAAAGAAGATTTAATAAAGAAGACTGCCTTGATTTAGAAACACTCAATAATGATGACTTTAATTCTATTCTTCATTCTGGTTATGAATTAGAAGGCTTTATTAAGATGTTCTTTAAGAAAGAAGAAGCTTTCTCTACTATGTTTTTTATGAATCAAGCAATTTCTAAAGAAGAGTTGATTCATGCAACTCAATCTATTTTTAATGATTCTGAGTGTGGAAAAGTATTTAGAATCAAAGGCTTTATACCAGAAAACGATCAATGGATAGAACTTAATGCGACAAAAGATCAGATGACTACTGAAACAATTGCGAAAGGTCAGGAAATCATTATTGTTATTGGTGAATCATTAAATAAAGAAAAGATAGAAGAATATATAAAAAAACCAGCATAGCTGGTAATTGATGAAGCGGATATATGTAGAATGTGGTGGGGATCACATATCTTCATCACTTGTATTATATTGATATAAGGTAATGAATAAACCGATTTTATGTAAATAATAAATAAAAAGGTCAGCTAAGAAGGGAATGGTTGCTGACCTCGAAGGGTAGAAAAGAGTGGGAAATCTCTTTCCAGCCTTATTATATGAACATTTTAAAAAGATTTCATTATACAAATTGTTGTATTTGCTTAGAAAAGGAGTAATATGCATTATAAAAAGGTCAAAGGTATATTATCATCTAGCAATGGAATAAACCTCTATAGAGGATGTCTGCATGGCTGTATCTATTGTGATTCTAGAAGTGACTGCTATCATATGGATCACTTGTTTGAAGATATAGAAGTTAAAGAGAATGCATTAGAACTCTTAGATGCTTCTTTGAAAAAGAAACGAAAACCCTGTATGATTGGCATGGGGGCTATGACTGACCCTTATATTCCCTTAGAAGATCAATTGTTGTATACAAGAGGCGCATTAGAAATCATTGATAGAAATGGTTTTGGAGTTACGCTCATTACTAAATCATCACGTGTATTAAGAGACTTGGATATACTGAAATCCATTCAGGCACATTCTAAATGTGTCATTCAGATGACTCTCACTACTTATGATGAAGAACTATGTAAAAAGCTAGAACCCAATGTTTCAACAACTAAAGAACGTTTTGAAACATTACTCACTCTTCAAAAAGAAGGTATACCTACTATTGTTTGGTTGACACCTATTCTTCCGTTTATCAATGATAATGAAGAAAACCTAAGAGGAATACTTGATTACTGTATTAAGGCTCATGTAAAAGGAATTATATGCTTTGATATGGGTGTTACCTTAAGAGAAGGCAATAGAGAATTTTTCTATTTTAAGCTAGATCAACACTTTCCAGGACTGAAAGAAAAGTATATCCATAAGTATGGAAATAGCTATATTCTCTCTAGTCCACAAAATAAGCAGTTGATGCGTATATTCCATCAAGTGTGTGAAGAAAATGGTATCATGCATGAACATGAAGAAATATTTAACTATCTTCGTACATATGAAGATCATAGATTAAATTTATTAGATTTCATCTAAAAACTGGACCGCAGTCCAGTTTTTACTGTATTGTATTAACTTTCTTTAAGATACGTTCTGCATCCTGTCCAGTCGCAATAATAGGCTGATAGTTATTACGATACTTTACAGAAGAAATCATACATGGAATAATCTTATGTTCCATACTAGTGATCTTCTTATTAGTAAAGTGGAATGTCTGCTGGTAAATCATAGAATCTTTATCACTTGGATTTCTATTACCACCAAAACAGAAGTTACTTAAACTATAAACAATAGGGGAATCCTTATATGTTTCAATCCCTTCTAATACATGAGGATGACTACCTACGACCATATTAGCCCCTGCATCAATAGTTGCATGTGCTAAATCTCTCTGTCCCTGAGTAGGACTATAGTTTCTTTCAATACCCCAATGATAATAAACAATCACAAAATCAGTTTTTTTCTTTAATTCCTTAATCGCATTCTTCATATCATCAGATACAGCATTAGGAAATGCATAACCAAGAAAACCAAACTTAATACCCTTTACTTCTTTAATATAGCTCTTCTCATAACCAAAATAGCCTACACCATACTCATCTAGAGTTGCTTTAGTATCATCCATTCCTTTTTGATAACGGTCCATAGAATGGTTATTTGCGACTGTCACAGCTTCAACACTACTATTAGTTAAAATCTTTGCATATTCCTTTTTACCTTTAAAAGGGAATGACTTAATAACATGACTCTCTTCATCAGTCAAAGGACCTTCTAGATTCGCAATAGTTAAATCGTCCTGTTCAAAAACACTCTTGACATTCTTTAAGAAATAATCAGGATTATTTCCCTGTTTCGCATATTCCTGATCAAAAGATCCATCATATGCCTGACCTGCATAATTACCTAAAGTCATATCACCTACAAAAGACATAGTAATATCAGTATGAGTAACTTGTGCTGTTTCTTCTGTCTTTTTCTTAGTCTTCTTTGGTGTTTCTTTTTTCTCTTCTTTGGCACATCCAGTACTTAATACAAGAAGTGCACATACAAAACCTTTTAAAAACTTATTCATTTTCATTTCTCCCTTGTACAAATACAAAACAATGATCATTAGACAGCTTTTCATCAAATACAAAATCTAAATCATTAAACTTCTTTAAGTCCTCTATATTTTCTATCTTTTCTTTAGCCATATAAGAAATCATTGCGCCTCTTGCCATCTTCGCATAGGTTGCCTGCTGCTTAAGTACCCCTTTAATATTTCTAAGAAACTGTATTTCTATACATTGATCATCTTTCTTTAAATAATCAGTAATGCATTTAGAATATTCTTTGGATGCGAGATTAATAATCACATGATCATCAAGTGATTCATAAATCTTACTACCCCAGAATTCGTACAAATTAAGCGATTTAACGCCCATTTCTAAACGATAGGGTACAATTCCATCGGTAGGAGTCAAAACCCCATACAACCCCGATAAAATACGTAAATGCTTGTTTAAATAACTTCTCTCTTCATCACTCATAGAAAAAGGATGAAGGTACTTAAACGCAATCCCATCATAAGCATGAATTGCACATGTCAGTGGTTTAAACTGACGCTCCTGTAACTCCTTAAAACATTGATGTGTTAATGATTCATTAGTTTTACATAATCTTCTTAACTCATCATAGGACATATTCTTAAGCTTTTCTTCTAATATATAAGACTCATTAAGAAAACAAGGTGTAGTAGGAGTAATAGAAGCATCCTCATCTACTCTCATCTTCTTAGCAGGACTCATAATAATCTTCATGATAAAGCCTCAAGCATCTCTTGAGGATTATCTGCAGTCTTTACCTTTTCCTTGGCTTTAATGATGATTCCTTCTTCATCAATAAGGTAAGTTGTTCTTACAACACCCATACTTACCTTTCCATAATTCTTCTTTTCTTTCCATACATCATAATCGTGGATTGTCTTCTTTTCTGTATCAGAAAGTAAAGTGAAAGGCAGTTCATATTTCTCTTTAAACTTCTTATGACTTGCTACAGA
>OFMT01001921.1_pt1 | contig 13468 bp, 10 predicted proteins | sample 1541891 | NCBI WGS metagenome assembly OFMT01 (sample SAMN04209230, study PRJEB22552) | human gut metagenome | biome: gut; material: feces | host: Homo sapiens | place: USA: Oklahoma | reverse complement strand
CTTTCATTTCTTTCAGAGCTTTGATCTGATCTGCAAGCTCTTCACGAAGACGGAAATCCTCACCCTTCATGCCGTGTCTTGCATAACGCTCGAAGTCATACTGTTTTCTCTCGATCAGGAAGTCGATACCATACAGTGCAACACGACGGTAGTCACCTACGATACGTCCACGTCCGTATGTATCCGGAAGTCCTGTAATAATCTTGTTATGACGAGCTTTCTTCATCTCTGGTGTGTAGATGTCGAATACTCCCTGGTTGTGTGTTTTATGATATTTTGTGAAGATCTCATGCAGTTTCTCGCTTGGCTGGTATCCGTATGTTGTACAAGCCTGCTCTGCCATCTTGATTCCACCATAAGGCATGAATGCTCTCTTCAGCGGCTTGTCTGTCTGCAAACCAACAATCTGCTCAAGGTCTTTCATGCTCTCATCGATATATCCCGGGCCATATGCTGTCAGACCGGAAACAACCTCTGTCTCCATGTCAAGAACTCCGCCCTTAGCTCTTTCTTCTTTCTGAAGCTCCTGCAGTCTTCCCCATAATTTGTCTGTTGCTTCTGTTGGTCCCTCAAGGAATGACTCATCACCTTCATATGGTGTGTAGTTCTCCTGGATGAAATCACGCACGTCTACAGAGTGTGTCCATTTTCTTCCCTTGAAGCCAGCCCACTGCTCAAAATTAGCCATTGAAAAATCCTCCTATATTCTTTCCTAAAATAGTTTTGTAATTGTTTTACGGGCATAGTATAACACCGTGTTAAATAAATGACAAGCGTAAAATCGAGAATAAATATCGGAAATCGCTTTGTATTCGATTTAGTACAAAATATACGAAAAAACGCCCATTTTACGGGGAATTGTACGAACTTTAATACAGTAAAAATGTACTGTAAAAAGAACATTTTCCCCATGTGTACGGTCTGATTTACAGACAAATAAACAGCCTCTTTTTCTTTCAAAATTCACTCTAGGTACTTTTCCTCTATGATAACGATTTCGTTTCATGTTTTCTCTATATTTTTGTCAATGGAGTTACGTTCTGTTTTTTGATATAATAGTGCATTAGCGTATCTATATTTAGTTTATGAAAGAGGAATATTATGGAAATCAGAAAGACAAAACCTGAAGAGCTTGAAGTACTTCTTAAGATGTATGAACATGCACGGACATTCATGGCAACTCACGGAAATGCTTCTCAGTGGGAAAACACTTATCCTTCTCCACAGTTGATTCTGGATGACATCACTGAGGGGAACAGTTATGTCTGCACAGAACAGGATCAGATCATTGCTACTTTCTATTATAAAGAAGGGGCTGATCCGACTTATATGCGCATCTACGAAGGTGAATGGATCAATGACTCCCGTTACGGAGTCGTCCACCGCATCACTTCCACCGGAAATGTAAAAGGTGCAGCGTCCTTCTGCCTGAACTGGGCCTTGGAACAATGCGGCAACATCCGTATTGATACACACCGGGACAATATCGTAATGCAGCATCTGTTAGATAAGAATGGATTCAAATATTGCGGAATCGTATATGTTGAGGATGGAACAGAACGAATTGCTTATCAGAAAGTGGTTTAATAATACCAAAATCCATAAAGCAAGGAGCAGAGACATTTGATTTTAATGTCTCTGCTCCTTGTTGCTATATGTCTCACAGAATCTTGCTGCGAAGGACGGTTCTTCTCCACCTGCATAGAGATGTGAGATATCTCCTACTTTCAATCCTCGGAAATATGCCGTTCCCTGTTCTCTCTCTTCTGTTACTACTTCTGTCACAGAAGTCGGTGCAAGAGCCAGACTATGCCAAAGCACGAATGGTGATACATTCCATAAATGGGACAACAGCACGCAGCTGATTCCGAAATGGCAGAAAAATGTCACTGTCTCATCACTTTCTTTCTCCACACGATAATGCGCCCCTTCTCTTACATATCCATGCTCTGCGAGAAAGCGATCAAATTCTTCAATCACATGATCGTATACTTCTACAAGATCAGAATTTTTCGCCACTTCTGTTTCACGCCATGCATTTTTATCCATATAAGCTTCATGTTCTGTCCAATACCCCGGAACCATATCCCATGCAATTCTAGGCAGGAAATGCTCACCTTCTTTTTTCACATCGGGATATGCTTTTTCAAGTTCCGGATTTTTATTCAAATCAACCTGCGCCGGGAACTCTTGCAGCCAATCCAATATTTCTGCTGTTTTTCCAGTTACCTCAAGACATGGAGTCGCCGTATCCTTCGCTCTTCCAAGTGGAGACTTATAGCATTCCCCCATATTCATAGATACTGCACGTTTTGCAAGCAGTGCCGCTTCACGTCTTCCTTTTTCTGTTAATGTGTCATTTACATAATCCGGATCTCCGTGACGGATCAATAGAATTCTCATCGTGTTTCTCCTTTGTAATCAATTATTTTCTCCAGCCATTCCTCTGCCAGTTTGGGCCAGATCTGTACTTCTTTCAGAGTCTTTCGGATTTCTTCTTTCTGCTCTGCTGTCCATTTCGGTGGCTGTGTTCTTCCAATCCCATTTTGCACAAGAAGTTCTTCTCCCTTTTCCTTTGAAAATGAAGTTTCTCCCGCAAGAATCGCTTCTGCAAGCATACGAAGCTGCTCCTGTGTATAAGGCTGTCTTCCTCTGCGTTCCAGCCAATCCTCTGTTGCAACAGACATTCCATGTACACCTTCTGAAAATACATGGTGCGCAAATGGAACTCCTTCTTCCAGACATTTCTGGGCTAAAAGATAGCTATTCTGCACCGGAACGGTTCCATCCGTTGCTGTCTGCCAGATAAAACATGGTGGTATTTCTTTTGTTACATACTTTTCAATTGACATATATTCTAACTCTTTCTTTGTTGGATTCTTCCCTAAAAGAGCTACAAAAGAATCTCTGTGAGCATATTTTCCTGAAGTAATTACCGGATAAGACAGCACAGCGGCATCCGGTTTGTTTGAAAACTTCTGATATTTTTCATCCGGATCCTCGATATCCACTCCATGCACACACAGACTCGCACACAGATGTCCTCCGGCTGAAAATCCACAAACCACGATCTGATCCGATAAAATATGCAGCTGTTCTGCACGAAAACGGATCATTCGCATTGCTCTGGAAATATCTTTCAGCGGCTGAAGCTTTAATGGTGCTTCATCCAGTGGATTCACTGTATATTCAAGGACGAACACATTATAACCGGCCTGATAAAATTCCATAGCAACCAGATGTGCTTCCGAAGGCGATACAAGTCTGTAACCGCCTCCCGGAACAACCAGCATCGCCGGATGCATCAGCTCATCCTCATGAATATAGCTGACCATAATCGGGATAAAACCATGCGCCGCAGGGTAATGATATTCTTCTTTGTGCCATAATTCTATTCTTTCGCCTATCATGTGTTAATTCCTCCTGTGTGATTTATAATTTGTGCTTTTCTGTTATTCTTTTAGGAGCACGGACTTTGCTCGTTGCTCGCGTAAAAAAGCCACGAAAGACACGATCCCCCAACCTTGTCTTCCATGACTCCCATTACATACACTCAACTTGCTTTACAGTTCGAATCCTTCCAGATATGGATTCTCTGCCTCAGAAAACTTCTCTTCCTCAACCATCTGCGCGATTGCCGGATCAAGTGGCATCTTTCCGAGAACCGGAACATTAAGATCTTCTGCAATCTCATCAATGTGGCTTTCTCCAAATACTTTAATCTCTTTGCCACAATCCGGACACTTCACATAGCTGTAGTTCTCAACAATTCCAAGAACCGGAATATTCATCTGCTTCGCCATTCCATATGCCTTCTTCACGATCATCTGTACAAGATCCTGCGGAGATGTAACGATCACAACGCCATCAACCGGAAGAGACTGGAATACTGTCAACGGAACATCACCTGTTCCAGGTGGCATATCAACGAAAAGATAATCAAGATCTCCCCACATAACATCTGTCCAGAACTGCTTTACAACACCTGCGATCACTGGTCCCCTCCAGATAACCGGTGCTTCCTCGTCTTCCAAAAGAAGATTGACAGACATGATCTTTGTTCCATCTGCTGCTTCACATGGAAGAATTCCCTGCTCAGTTCCTACTGCCATCTCATGAAGTCCATACATCTTTGGGATAGATGGACCTGTAATATCTGCATCCATGATACCAACATTATATCCTTTTGCTCTCATCATTCTTGCAAGGGATGCTGTCACGAGTGACTTACCAACGCCGCCCTTTCCACTGACAACGCCGATCACTTTTTTAATAGATGAATACATGTTCATCGGTTCATGCATATCAACTTTCTTACTTGTGCATGTTCCTGCACTGGCACAGCTGGCGCAGGATTCCTCTGAACATCCTGCTGTTTTCTGCTCTTCTGCCATAATACCATAACCTCTTTTCTACAAATAATGTAACCGTTCAGAGCCAACCTCCAAAATGCTACGCATTTCGTCAGACATTTTCTGACACAGTGAGTTACTGCTCACACTATGTACGATCAGCAACGCAATGACATTATTGTAGCACATTTCCTTGAAGAATGATAGGCTGAACCTATGCTTTTATTTTTCTAAGTGTTATACTTATGTTAATTCTTAATTCATTCTAACTTGAATACAATTAGAAAGGAGTTTTCCTATATGCCAGTAATATCCGAACAACTTAAGCCGCTTGACACTGTCAATGGATTCCAGATCCGTCCCGGCTTTTTCCGTGAATTTGGTGCAGTCGCTATCCCGGGTGGTGTCAACTTTACGATTCATACACACGGAGCTACCTCCTGCGAGCTTCTGCTGTTTCACCGCAAAGCCGAAGAACCTTACGCCGTGATTCCATTTCCGGAAAGTTACAGGATCGGATTCTGCTATTCCATGATCGTCTTTGATCTGGATATCGAAGAATTTGAGTACGCCTATCGATTGGATGGTCCTTATGATGAAAAGAAAGGACTCCGTTTTGATAAAAACAAAATCCTGCTGGATCCTTATGCGCGCGCCGTCACCGGACAGAGCCAGTGGGGGCATGTAAATAACGCCCAGCATGGTTATCGTGCCCGTGTGGTACAATCCAACTTTGACTGGGGTGACCAGCGTCACCATTCTATTCCTATGGAAGACTTGATCATCTACGAACTACACGTCCGCGGATTTACCATGGATGAAAGTTCCGGTGTCAAGCACCACGGTACATTCGAAGGTCTGCGCGAAAAGATTCCTTATTTGAAAGAACTTGGAGTCAATGCTGTTGAACTAATGCCAATCTTCGAATTTGATGAGATGCGTGATGTACGATTGATTGATGAAAATGAACTTATTGATTTCTGGGGATATAATCCGGTCAGTTTCTTTGCACCAAATACAAGCTACTGTTCTTCTATGGAATATAACCGCGAAGGACTGGAACTCAAGACACTGATCAAAGATCTCCATGACAATGGTATCGAAGTGATCCTCGATGTCGTCTTCAACCACACTGCTGAGGGAAATGAATTCGGTCCGTGCTTTTCTTTCAAAGGCTTTGACAACAACATTTACTATATGTTGACTCCGGACGGACATTATTATAATTTCAGCGGATGTGGAAATACACTGAACTGCAATCACCCTGTTGTACGAGACATGATTTTGGAATGTCTGCGTTACTGGGTCATCGAATACCGTGTAGACGGATTCCGTTTTGATCTCGCTTCCATTCTTGGGCGAAATGATGACGGAACCCCTCTAAGCCAACCACCGCTTCTGCGAAGCCTTGCATTCGACTCGATCCTTGGAAATGTAAAACTGATTGCTGAAGCATGGGATGCCGGCGGACTTTATCAGGTCGGTTCTTTCCCTTCCTGGAAGCGCTGGGCTGAATGGAATGGGCGCTACCGTGATGATATGCGCCGCTTTTTAAAAGGAGATGACTTTCTTGCCCAGACTGCTGCAGCAAGAATCACAGGTTCTCCTGATCTGTACGATCCTGCTTACCGAGGTGGAAATGCTTCCATCAACTTTCTCACCTGTCATGATGGATTCACGCTTTATGATCTGTACAGTTATAACCAGAAGCATAATGAAGCCAACGGTTGGGGGAACACTGACGGAGCTGACGACAATAACAGCTGGAACTGTGGCGTAGAAGGCGAAACAGATGATCCTGCCATTCTGGCACTTCGGAAACGACTGATGAAAAATGCCTGTGCCATTCTGCTTTGCAGCCGCGGAACTCCAATGTTCCTCTCCGGTGATGAATTCGCAGACACACGTTATGGAAATAATAACCCTTATTGCCAGGATAACCTGATCTCCTGGCTGGACTGGAGTCTCCTCAAAAAAAATAAGGATCTGTTCGATTTCTTTCAATATATGATCCGGTTCCGCAAAGATCACCCTGTCATCCGTAAGGATCTCGAACCAAGCTATCTTGGTATTCCGGCAATGAGCACGCATGGGCTCACTCCGGATGAGACAAATTTCTCCGGTGACAGCCATGTTGTCTGTGTACGATTCGCAGGCTATAATGAAGCAACCCAAAAAGAAGACCTTGTTTATCTGGCTGTAAATTCCGGATGGTTTCCGGTCACACTCACTCTGCCGGAACTTCCTGAACATTACAAATGGAAAGTCGCGGTCAACACCGGCGATCCTAAATGTCAGTTTTTTCACAAAAATTCAATGCCTACGGTAGAATCTAAAATATTTTTAGGTGAACGTTCTGTTATCATTTTCGTTGCTACCGCTATATGAATTAATTTTTTTAGCTGTTTCTCAATATTTTTTAGAATATTTTTGTTTATTTTTGACAAGCTTGTTGTTTGTATAACAAATAACAAGCTTGTCATTTTTTAAACTTTTCTTGATAATTTTTAGATTTATTTGTAGAATATTACTAAACAAAACTTTACTGGTTTGAAGATAGGTTTTTTCAAATACATTTCCTATTTTAAAATCAGTCAGTAATGAACGTTATGGTAAAAGGAGAGGTTTAAAATGAGTAGACTTGAAATCCCAGGTCCAGACAAAGGCCAGCTCGTCGTTGAAGAGTTGTACAAAGATCTGGAACGCAGAATTGAATCCAGCCCTCCGGGATTATGTCCGGTTGACATGACTCGTGCATTCATCGAGATGTGTCAGACACAATCCTGTGGAAAATGTACCCCGTGCCGCGTTGGGCTGTGGCAATTGAAGAACCTTCTGACAGATGTTATGAACGGTACTGCTACAATGGAGACACTTGATCTGATTGACACATTGTCTGAATCCATCCGCGAAGGATCTGACTGTCCGATCGGATATGAAGCCGGTGCCATGGTACATAAGAGCTTAAGAGACTGTCGCGAAGATTATGAAGAACATGTCCGTCAGGGACGCTGTACCTGCCACTATACACAGCCTGTACCTTGCGTTTCTCTCTGTCCTGCACATGTTGATATCCCTGGATATATCGCACTGACCGGAGAGGGCCGTTACGCTGACGCAATCCGTCTGATCCGTAAGGATAATCCGTTCCCGACAACCTGCGGTTTTATTTGTGAGCATCCTTGTGAGGCCCGCTGCCGTAGAAATATCGTAGATGATGCCATCAATATTCGTGGACTGAAACGTATGGCCGCTGATTATGCAGGCAAGGTTCCGCCACCGGAATGCGCACCTTCCACCGGAAAGCGTATCGCTGTTGTAGGCGGTGCACCTGGTGGACTCAGTGCTGCTTACTACCTGCAGTTGATGGGACATCAGACAACCGTATTCGAGATGCTTCCAAAGCTCGGCGGAATGCTCCGCTATGGAATCCCGAACTACAGACTTCCGAAAGATCGTCTTGACGAAGACATTCAGGCAATCCTTGAGACAGGAGTTCAGGTAGAATTTGGAAAACGTATTGGTAAAGATATCACAATTCAGAGTCTCCGCCAGGAATATGATGCTGTTCTTATTTCCATCGGTGCAAGCACTGATAAGAAGCTTGGTATCGAAGGCGAACATGCAGAAGGCGTCATCTCTGCTGTGTCCTTCCTTCGTGATGTTGGAGCAGACAAGAGCCCTGATCTTACCGGACAGGAAGTTGCTGTCATCGGTGGCGGTAACGTTTCCATGGACGCCGTCCGCACAGCAAAACGTCTCGGTGCTAAAAAAGTAAGTATCGTTTACAGACGCCGTACTGCAGATATGACTGCTCTTCCGGCTGAGATCGAAGGTGCAGTTGCAGAGGGAATTGAAGTACTCACACTGAAAGCGCCATCCAGAATCGAGACTGATAAGAACGGACACGTTTCAGGTATCTACGTCACACCACAGATGATCAGCAAGATCAAAGATGGGCGTGCAAGTGTCTGTCCGACAGGTGAAGAAGATTTCCTTATCCCTTGCCAGACACTCATCGTTGCAATCGGTCAGGATATCGAATCTGAACACTTCGCTGAAGCCGGTGTTCCGGTTTCCCGCGGTAAGATCATGACAGAGCGTTATGGCGGTTTCGACAATATCCCTGGCGTATTCGCCGGTGGAGACTGTGCATCCGGTCCTGCTTCCGTAATCAAGGCAATTGCCGCTGCAAAGGTTGTTGCTGCCAATATCGATGAATATCTTGGTTTCCACCATATCATCAGCTGTGATGTTGAGATTCCGGAACCTCGCTTAAGCGACCGCGAACCTTGCGGAAGAGTTGAACTGACAGAACGCGAAGCATGCAGCCGTGTCTGTGACTTTGAAGGCGTTGAAAACTGTATGACAGAAGCCGAAGCAAAACAGGAATCCCACAGATGCCTGCGCTGCGATCATTTCGGTTATGGTATTTTCAAAGGGGGGCGGAAAGAAAAATGGTAAATGTTACAATTGATAATCAGAAAATATCCGTACCTTCCGGAACTACTATCATGGAAGCTGCGGCAAAACTTGGAACTCCGATTCCGAAATTATGTTATTTAAAAGATATCAACGAGATTGCGGCATGCCGTGTCTGTGTTGTTGAAATTGAAGGGAAAGATCGTCTGGTCACATCCTGTAATAACGTTGTAACCGAAGGCATGGTGATCTACACGAACAGCCCGAAGGTACGCATTGCAAGAAGACAGACTGTACAGCTTATCCTTTCCCAGCACGACTGCAAATGTGCAACCTGCGTCAGAAGCGGGAACTGTACACTTCAGCAGGTTGCAAATGATCTGAACCTGATTGATCTTCCGTTCAAAGAACGCTTTGAAGATACACCTTGGGACAAGACATTCCCACTCATCCGTGATTCACGCAAATGTATCAAATGTATGCGCTGTATCCAGATTTGTGACAAGATCCAGGGGCTGAACATCTGGGATGTTACAAGTACAGGTTCAAGAACAACGATCAATGTAAACGGAAATAAAAAGATCAATGAAGTCTCCTGTTCTCTCTGCGGACAGTGTATCACTCATTGTCCTGTCGGCGCACTTCGTGAGCGTGATGATACAGAGGATGTATGGGGTGCGATTGCTGACAAGAAGAAAGTGGTGGTTGCACAGGTTGCTCCGGCAGTCCGTGCCGCGTGGGGAGAGGCTCTCGGCCTGTCCAGAGAAGAAGCAACAATCGGAAAGATCATGGACGCCTTGAAAAAGATCGGCGTAGACTACGTCTTCGATACTTCTTTCTCTGCTGACCTTACGATCATGGAAGAAGGAAATGAATTCCTGCAGCGCTTCACCAAAGGAGAATTAAAGCTGCGTCCGATGTTCACTTCCTGCTGCCCTGGCTGGATCCGTTTCATCAAATCACAGTACCCACATCTGGTGCCACAGCTTTCCACAGCCAAGTCACCACAGCAGATGTTCGGTGCTGTTATGAAGACTTATTTTGCACAGTCCATCGGTGTCGCTCCGGAAGACATTTACACCGTATCTGTCATGCCTTGCGTAGCAAAAAAAGGTGAACGCAACATGGAACTTTTCTACGGCGAGTATGCCGGACATGACATTGACACAGTTCTCACTACAAGAGAGCTGACAAGAATGATCCGTGCTGCGCATATTGATCCAAAGATCCTGAAAGACCGCGAATGTGATCCGCTTATGAAAGAGTGGTCCGGTGCCGGTGTTATCTTCGGTGCTACCGGCGGTGTTATGGAAGCTGCACTTCGTTCCGCACACTATCTTGTAACAGGACGTAACCCGGATCCGGATGCATTTAAGATTGTCCGCAGTCCATCCTTTGAGACGGGTGTTGTAGAAGCTGAAGTCCAGATCGGTGATGCTACGATCCGTGCTGCTGTTGTCAGTGGTCTTGGAAATGTACGCAAACTGCTTGAAGCAATTGAACACGGTGAAGTACACTACGACTTTGTGGAAGTTATGGCCTGTCCGGGCGGATGCGTCGGCGGAGGCGGTCAGCCGATCCACGACGGCGAAGAACTTGCACACACACGCGGTGCAAACCTCTACTTCCTTGACAAGAACGCAAAGATCCGTTTCTCCCATGAGAACCAGGATGTTATGAAATTGTACAACGATTTCCTTGAGAAACCATTGTCACACAAATCTCATATGCTGCTTCATACAGATCATACAAAGTGGGATATGCCTAGATAATAATTCCTATATAAAACAAGAGCCAGAACAGTGGGAAGATGCGGTGCTGTTTCTGGCTCTTGCCAAAATCAGGCAGGACGGATTCATTTTCCCGACCTGCCTGATTCATCATATTCTTATTCTACTGTTACACTCTTTGCAAGGTTTCTCGGCTTATCTACATCCAAACCTTTCGCAACACTTACATAATATCCAAGTAACTGAAGCGGAATCACTGCGAGGCTTCCCATAAAGTGCTCATCCACCTTCGGAACATAGACGGTAAAGTCTACCTTGTCTTCCATCTCATAATTGCCATAGTTTGTCACACCCATCAGATATGCGCCACGGCTCTTACATTCCATCATATTGCTGACTGTCTTCTCATACAGCTTGCTCTGTGTCAGAACTCCGATTACGAGAATATTGTCCTCGATCAGACTGATTGTTCCATGCTTTAACTCACCTGCCGCATAAGCCTCAGAATGAATATAAGAAATCTCTTTCAGTTTCAGACTTCCTTCCAGACATACTGCATAGTCCACTCCACGACCTACAAAGAAGACGTCATGCGCATTCGCATATTTGGCTGCGAACCACTGGATTCTCTCCTTATCCTGAAGAATCTTCTCAATCTTCTCCGGAATTGTCTGAAGCTCGGAAATGTAATAGCTGTACTGCTCGTCTGTGATCAGCCCTTTCACCTTCGCGAACTGAACTGCAATACAATCAAGAGCTACAAGCTGTGCGCTGTATCCCTTTGTTGTAGCAACCGAAATCTCCGGTCCTGCCAGTGTATAGAACACCTTATCTGCCTCACGGGCAATACTGCTTCCGATTACATTTACAACTGCAAGTGTAGCAAGTCCTTTATCTTTCGCCATACGCATAGCTGCCAATGTATCTGCGGTCTCTCCGGACTGGCTGATCACGATAACCAGACCATCCTTCACAAGCGGCATCTCACGGTAACGGAACTCAGATGCAAGCTCTACTCGAACCGGAATCTGAGCCAGCTCCTCGATCACATACTGAGCCTCAACTCCTACATGCCATGCAGAACCGCACGCAACAATGTAAATCTGGCTGTATTTCTTAATCTCTTCCTCTGTAATATCAATATCCGTAAAGTCGATCACTTCGTCTTTCACAACAGAATTCAGAGTATCACGGATTGCTTTCGGCTGCTCATAGATCTCTTTCATCATGAAATGCTCGAAACCGGCCTTCTCTGCTGCCTCTGCATCCCATTTGATCTCTGTTGTCTCTTTCTCGATCTCGTCACCATTAAGATCATAGAAATGAGCCTCTCCCGGAACAAGCTTTGCAAACTCAAGGTTTCCGATATAGTATACATTTCTTGTGTATTTCAGGATTGCCGGTACATCAGACGCAACATAAGTCTCGCCATCTGCAATACCGATGATCATCGGGCTGTCTTTTCTGGCAACCCAGATCTCTCCCGGATAATCCTTGAACATCAGCTCAAGTGCATAAGAACCACGTACACGAACCATAGTCTTGGCAATCGCATCAATCGGTCCTAAATTATATTTCTTATAATAGTAGTCAACCAGTTTGATCACTACTTCTGTATCTGTATCACTGTAGAATGTATAACCATGCTTTAACAGCTTCTCTTTCAACTCGGTATAGTTTTCGATAATACCGTTATGTACTCCGACAACCTCAGACTCAACTGTACCGGATCCACTTCTCTCACAGTTTCCGGATACATGCGGATGTGCATTGATCTGACTTGGCTCCCCATGAGTCGCCCAGCGTGTATGACCGATACCGCAAGTTCCCTTGAGTGCCTTACCACTGTCTGTCTTCTCTGAAAGATTACTCAGACGTCCCTTCGCCTTAACAACCTGTGCAAGATGCTCTCCGTCACGCACTGCAAGACCTGCTGAATCATATCCTCTGTATTCCAGCTTAGACAATCCGTCCAACAGAATCGGAGCTGCCTGATGATTTCCTGTAAATCCTACGATTCCACACATAAATAATTCCTCCTATTAACTATCTGCATCCCTCTCTACAAATAGTTATATACATTTCCATGTTGTTTTCCCTTTTCAATGAGCCTATCACTTTCGTAATTGTTACAAAAAAGTTAAATAACTCATTCGTTAGTGTAACACAGATAGGCGAAATAGGGAAGTAAAAAATGCATTTTCTTAATCACTTTCCCATCACTACAGTGGCCAGTCCGGGAACCTTCCGTTCACGATTGCATGCATGATCCTGTCCTTCGCCCCTGGCGTCTCCCTGTTGATCTGCTCCATCAACTGTTTTGCATACGCTCTTTTTGTTGAACCATCTACCGGGCACGTATTCTTAACCACACGGATTCCCTGGTCTGCAACAAAGTGCGCTACACCTCGCTCCGGAACATACATCATCGGCCGGATCACGGTTAACTGCATACGGTCTAAAAAAGTCTTCGGTGAAAAAGCATAGAACCTTCCCTCAAAAAGGAGAGAGAGCAGCATGGTCTCAATGATATCATCTCTATGATGTGCGTAGGCAACTTTATTACAGCCTAATTCTTTTACCGCGGTATTCAGAGCACCTTTTCTCATCTTTGCACATAGGGAACAGGGATTTTCCTCTTTTCGGACCTGAAAGATAATATCCGCAATTTCCGTATCGATCACATGATAGGGTACGTCAAGATTTTCACAAAGTTTTTTAATCTCTGCAAGATCACAGTTTTCAAATCCCAGATTTACCGTAACCGCAAGCAGTTCAAAATGCTTCGGATAAAATCTCTGCAGCCCTTTTAGTGCATAGAGCAGTGTCAGACTGTCTTTTCCACCGGAAACACCAACGGCAATTTTATCCCCTTCCTCAATCATTTGATAATCATCCACAGCTTTTCTTGTATAACTCAGTAACTGTTGTAACTTCATGCATACTGCCTCCTAAAAAATCTAG
>OFMT01001917.1_pt1 | contig 13486 bp, 11 predicted proteins | sample 1541891 | NCBI WGS metagenome assembly OFMT01 (sample SAMN04209230, study PRJEB22552) | human gut metagenome | biome: gut; material: feces | host: Homo sapiens | place: USA: Oklahoma | reverse complement strand
AAATATTATTTTCTTCGTGAGCTATGAAGATGGGATTCTAACAATCATGGAAGCTTTTGCTGAACATGATTGTTGTTCAGAAGCCCATCGGAATGTTCAGCGAACAGAAACATAATATTTCGTTTGTACGATTTTTCTTTTTAATCAACATATAAATAATGCCTTGTGAGAGGACGCTTATATCTGCCCTTCACCACCTATAAAAGCACCACAAAATCTGCGACACTACGTCCGTTAAACTCCGGTTTAAGAAACCTTGAGTGTGAATTTCTGAATTTCTTTTTCTGTACTCACTTTCTCGATAACCGCACCCAGAGACGCCAGTTTTGCCTCAAATTCTTCATATCCACGTTCAATATAGTAAATATCATCTACAACTGTAATTCCCTCAGCTGCAAGACCTGCGATCACAAGTGCTGCTCCAGCACGGAGATCCGGTGCATTCACTCTTGCTCCAGTATATTTTTCCGTTCCATTGATAATTGCAATATTGCTCTCTACCTTAATATTGGCACCCATACGTGTCAGTTCATCAACATATTTGAAACGATTCTCAAAAATACTCTCAGTCACTGTACTTGTTCCCTCGGAAATTCCAAGAACGACTGCCATCTGTGGCTGCATGTCTGTTGGGAATCCCGGGTATGGAAGTGTTGTCACCTGTGTATGATGAAGCGGTTTGGAAGCCACAACACGCACTGCGTCATCAAACTCTTCCACTTCACAGCCAATTTCCAAAAGTTTTGCAGTGGTTGCTTCCAAATGCTTTGGAATGACATTCTTTACTGTGACATCTCCTTTTGTTGCAGCCGCTGCAAACATAAAGGTTCCTGCCTCAATCTGATCCGGGATAATAGAATACTCTGTCTTGTGGAGTTTTTCCACACCGACAATCCGGATTACATCCGTACCAGCACCACGGATTTGCGCACCCATGCTGTTTAAGAAGTTCGCAACATCCACCACATGTGGCTCTTTTGCTGCGTTCTCAATAATTGTTTTTCCCTCTGCCATAGAAGCTGCCATCATAATGTTAATGGTTGCTCCGACAGATACTTTATCCAGATAAATATGGGTTCCTGTCAGCTTTTCTGCGGATGCAAGAACAAGCCCATGTTTAATATCAACATTGGCGCCTAATGCACTGAATCCCTTTAAATGCAGATCGATTGGACGGCTTCCGATATTACATCCACCCGGAAGTGCCACTTCTGCTCTTTTATATTTTCCTAACAAAGCACCGATCAGATAATAAGATGCTCTGATTTTTCTGATATATTCATTGTCAACATTAAAATCACGGATAAATGATCCATTGATCTTAACAGTGTGAGCGTCGATTCGGTCGACTTTTGCTCCAATTTCCTGAATTGCGTTTAATAATACATTAATATCTCTCACGTTTGGGAGATTCTCTATCGTAACAGTTTCATCCGTCATTACGGCTGCAGAAAGGATTGCCAGTGCCGCATTTTTTGCTCCGCCAATCTCAACTTCTCCAACCAAAGGATTTCCACCTTTAATTACATATTGTTCCATATCACACCTCTATGAACATTTTCGTCCAGTCTGCCATCAACTTACAGACTTATCGAATGGTTGCATACAAACACATTATTATAGTAACCATTATATCTTTTTGTCAAGCGGTTCTTTCTTCCGCTTATTATATCATTACTGACCAATATAATTCAATGGATTTACTGCAACTCCATTGATATAAATCTCAAAATGAACATGTGGGCCAGTAGATCTTCCGGTACTTCCGCTTAAGGCAATGCTCTGTCCCTGTTCTACCCACTGACCTGCTGATACCAGTAATTTACTGTTATGTGCATATCGTGTCATTCTGCCATCCGGATGGCTGATGACAACATTATTGCCATATCCTTTGCTGTAACCGGCACTGACAACAGTTCCTGCACTGGATGCATAAACGGTTGTTCCGACCGGGCATCCCCAGTCAACGCCCTTGTGCATTCTTCCCCAGCGGCGTCCGAATCCTGATGTGAAATGCCCACCTGCCAATGGTTTGATATACGTTGGCGGCGTGATTGTTCCCTGCTCAATGATTGCCGGTGTCGATTCCACCATGATCGTCTGATGCGCAAGCTCCCTCGCAACCTCAATTCCATTTTCATAGGTGACAATGTCATTACGCTCTCTGTGTCCGGTCGTGCCTTCCTGGTGTACCACCTGTTTTGTCGTATACCATTCATCATTTTTTATGATGGTCGGCTCTGCGTTATAATCCTCTTCATAGACTTCACCTTTTTTAATGCGAAGGCTTAAATCCGGTTCCGGCACTGCAATGATGATCTCCTGTCCCGGATAAATCCTTACCTCTGCATTGTCAAATCCGTTCAATGCCATGATATTGGCTACTGTTGTATCATGATCCATCGCGATAACAGAAAGTACATCACCACTCTCTACTACATATATTTTATTCGTTTCTTTTTCTTTTGTGACTTCTTCTACCTGTGTTTCCACATCCGACAGTGCATCCCCGGAAATGTACTTCTCATACACTTCGACACGCTCTATAAATTCCATTCCAATGGTTCCCGTCTCGTAACTGTCATCCCTTGGATTTGCCATTGCGTATTCCATCTGATAGGTAAATGCCCCATTGGCTCCGGCAGACACCTGATCTGCAAGCGTCACCTCCGGTGTCACCTCTGTATTCTCTTTCGGATCAACTTCTGTCAGCTGTGCTGTATAAATACCACTGATATGTCCGGCTTCTTTGGAAATCTGTGTTGTATACTGTCCTTCCGTATCAGCCTCATTTTTGACCGTATTCAAAAATTCCGTCACTTCGTCCATACTTTTGAAATTTCCGCGATAGCCTTCAATTGCTACTGTGTAAGCCCGCACCTGTGTTTCAATTTCTGATACTTTCATTTTCTCCTTTAAGGCTTCTTTTAATGCATCTTCTGTCATCAAAGGAGTAAACCAATCATTGGCTTTACTGGAAGAATATTCATAATCCATGCAGAGTGGTTCATCGCTCTCTGCTGCAAGTTCTCGGCGCACCTCATGCACCGCATCATCGACTGATACATGACCTGCAATATTTCCTACAAGTTCTCCATTAAAATAAACCTGCTGGTATTTCTGTCCGATCGTAACTTTCTGTGAAACTGCAAAAAACAGTAAAACCAAAAATAAACCCGCTATCACAAATAGTTCTATGATCACTTTTTTTGTCAACTCTATTTTTTGCATTTCTTTTCATTCCTCAAACTCAAAATTTTATCAATGGTCTGCTCCACATTCAGACCATATTCGTTTACCGTGATATCTGCATATTTTTCATATAACGGAACACGTTCCTCATACAGATCTTTTAAAGTCTGTCCATCTTTTAAAACAACACCACGGCCTTTGATGTCGCTCAGTCTTCTGTTTAACTCTTCAAATGGAAGCTGTAAATAAACCACAGTTCCTATGCTTTTCAAATGTTCCATCGCTTCTTTTCCATAGACAACACTTCCGCCTGTGGCAATGATCGAATGGTCGACCTCAAGCGAGCTGTTCACTCGGTTCTCCACTGCGATAAAACCGTCTGTTCCAACTTCCTCAATGATCTCCTTTAAAAGCTTGCCTTCCTCTTTCTGGATCACAAGATCTGCATCTACAAATTCATATCCTAAAACTTTCGCAAGAATGACACCTGCGGTGCTTTTTCCCACTCCAGGCATTCCGATCAGTACTATATTATCTTTTTTCATTGCTGCAAGATTCCTCTTATTATTCTTTCTTCCGCAGTGCATGTACACTTCGGTTTTCCGCTATGTCTGCACGTCTCAACTGCTGATACACATCTTTTTTTAGAATAACATAAACGTTCCCTTTGCACAAGCACAACTGCGCGAGTGTGCATCCTTGCGGAACGTTTTTTGTTACTGTTCACTCAGCAGTAAAACACTTACTGTTTTGCTGCGTAAGAAAGTGATTCAGGAGTAAAAAACAGGATAATCTCCAAAGCTGTATGCTTCCTCTGATTATCCTGTCTCTTTTTTTTCTATTATTGTACAGATTCTGTGCCTTCCACTGCCTCTGTATTCTCTGTCACTGCATTGTCTGTTGTGCTGCTTTCGGTAGTCTCTGTTGTCTCTGTTGATTCTACGGTTGTTGTGAATAAGTTATCAAATGTAACTTTATCCCACACTTTATCTTTTAATACCCACTCTGCTTCATCTTTCCAGCCCTGAAGGACTTCATTATATAAATCGCTCTGACGCTGGCTGATGATCTCCTGTCTGTGTTCCTCTGTGGCATCTGCATCTGTGATCTCGTCAAGGCGGAGCACATAATAATAATTATCTGTCTCCACTACGTCAGAGAGCTCCCCTTCACTCTTAAGTCCCTCTAATGCGTTCAACACTTCTTCATCCAATGTGGTGTTATCTGATGAAAATGTACCTGTACTCACCGTATATCCATACTCATCTGCGGCTGTATCAAGTGTCGTGTCTGCTGCTGCATCATGGAATTTCTGAACTGTATCTGCAAGTTCTGCTTTCTCATCATCTGTATATTCCTGTGTATTTCCGTCTGCATCTTTATAACTGGTTTTCGATACATTGACATAACTATATGCACTTGTGTTGGCATCTGCATCACTGACATTTGTGTCTGCATCTGCAACGATCGCTGCACGCATTTTACTCTGAATTGTCACTAAGGTAAGATATTCCTTCACAATGTCTTCTGTTGCTCCGAGTGCATTGACCGCCTTATCATCATTGTCTGCCATGAACTGTGCTGCTGTCTCTGCGATTTTTGCAGTCTCATCATCGGTCAATGTCACGTCATAATCTGCCATATGATTCTGTAAAATATATAAATTTTCGATCATCTCGATGACACTGTTCTTCGTGTTATCTTCCATGGTTGTTCCATTGTTATACAGATCGGATGACCACACATCATCTCCAAAATAAGCTCTGTAAAAATCATCTGCCTGTGCCTGCTGCAGACGCACTGCAAAATTAGCTACTCCTAACTTTATTTCCTGTCCGTCTAAGGTTGCAACGGTTTCATTTTTATTTATGCCGCCACATCCCACTAACATAGATGCTGCTAAAACACTACTTACGAGCAGTGTTGTAAATCTCTTTGCCTTCATAAATCCTCCTTGTTTTGCGGAGCAAAATGCGACTGCCCCTGCGGGAGCAGAGGATTTAGCCTCCTAAATGTATCCACTCGATTTTCATACATGGATAGTCACTTCTCCTATTATAGTGCTTTTTTACCGGTGCCGCAAGATTTTTCACTCTTTTTTCACAGAGTCCTGCGCAATCTTTAATTTTTCCTGCACACCATTTAAAAAATCTTCTATCACTGTTCTGGCATCCACATTCTTCTCTCTGGAATTTTTCTTCAAAAAATAAGTAAAATACGGTGCTTTGGCATCCATGGTAAACTTCAGGTTATTGCCATAAGATGCGATAAACTCCGGGATTTTTGCCACGTCAAGTTTCGCTTTCCCATAAAGTGTGAACTTCACAGTATCAGCTTTTTGTGAAATCTCTGTCATATAAACTGCATGCGCCAATGACTTTATTTTTGCAATGTAAAGCAGATTTTCCACTGGTTTTGGTGGATCACCGAAACGGTCGATCAGCTCCTCTAACATCTCCTCCGTCTCCTCATCCGTCTGGATATCTGCAATACGTTTGTAGATATCAAGCTTCTGCACCTCATTTGGAATGTATCCCATCGGAATATAGGCATCGATATCAATGTCGATCGTCGTATCAAAGCTTTCCTCCTGCTTCATACCCTTCGCCTCTTTGACTGCCTCGTTTAACATCTTGCAGTAGAGGTCATAGCCGACCGCCTCCATATGCCCGTGCTGCTCTGCGCCGAGCAGATTTCCTGCGCCACGGATCTCAAGGTCTCGCATGGCAATTTTAAAACCACTGCCGAGCTCCGTGTACTCTTTGATCGCAGCGAGACGTTTCTCTGCGACTTCTTTTAACATCTTATCGCGCTTATACATTAAAAACGCATACGCTGTCCGGTTTGAGCGTCCCACGCGTCCGCGAAGCTGATAGAGCTGTGACAGCCCCATGTTGTCCGCATCATGGATGATCATGGTGTTGACATTGGAAATATCGAGTCCTGTCTCAATGATCGTCGTCGACACAAGCACGTCGATCTCTCCATTGATAAACTTGTACATGATATTTTCCAGTTCGGTCTCTTTCATCTGTCCATGCGCATAGGCGACATTCGCCTCCGGCACAAGCTCTGCGATCTTCGTTGCCACATCCGCGATCTCTTTCACGCGATTGTATACATAATACGCCTGTCCGCCACGCGCCAGCTCTCTGGATATTGCTTCCCGCACAAGCTCCTCATTATATTCCATCACATAAGTCTGGATCGGGATCCGATCCATAGGCGGTTCTTCCAACACACTCATGTCACGGATTCCGATCAGACTCATATGCAGTGTTCTTGGGATTGGTGTCGCGGTTAAAGTGAGCACATCAATGTTATTTTTTAACTGCTTAATCTTTTCCTTGTGGGTGACACCAAAACGCTGTTCCTCGTCGATCATCAGAAGTCCAAGATCTTTGAACACCACATCTTTCGATAAAAGACGGTGTGTACCAATAATGATATCCACCTGACCTTTTTTCAGTTTTTCTAATGTCTTTTTCTGCTCACCTGCAGAACGAAAACGGCAGAGCAGATCGATATTCACCGGAAAATCCTTCATGCGCTGTACAAAATTGTTGTAATGCTGCTGCGCCAAAATGGTTGTTGGCACCAAAAATGCAACCTGTTTCCCATCCTGCACCGCCTTAAACGCCGCACGGATGGCAATCTCAGTCTTACCATAGCCAACGTCACCGCAGATCAGACGATCCATGATCTTCGTGCTCTCCATATCTTTTTTCGTTGCCTCGATCGCAAGGTCCTGATCTTCTGTCTCCTCGAATGGGAACATCTCCTCAAACTCGCGCTGCCAGACAGTATCCGGCCCATAGGCAAAACCGCGCTCACTCTGCCGCACTGCGTATAAACGCACCAGATCTCCTGCAATCTCTTTGACCGCTCCGCGGACTTTCGTCTTGGTCTTATTCCATTCCTGTCCACCAAGTTTATTTAATTTCGGCTTTTTAGCGTCCGCACCGGCATATTTCTGGATCAGTTCCAGCTGTGTCGCCAGAATATAGAGATTTCCACCTCCGGCATACTCAATCTTGATATAATCCTTCACGGTCTTGTCTACTTCGATTTTTTCAATGCCACGGTAAATTCCAAGTCCATGATTTTCATGCACGACATAGTCACCGATATTCAGATCAGTAAAACTGGCGATTTTCTCACCCTCATACATGCGGTGGCGTTTCTTTTTCTTCTTTTCCGAGCCAAAAATATCACTCTCAGAAATCACAACGAACTTGACTGCCGGATACTCATACCCTTTTTTCACCTTGCCATATCCTGTCATGATCTCTCCCGGACTTAAAACACGGTCAAAGTCTTCCGAGTAAAATGCCGGAAGCTCCTCGTTCATCAGATCTTCCGCAAGACGTTTTGCACGGGTTCTCGAACTCGACAGTAAGATCATGCGGTATCCGTTTTTCTTATAGCGCTTCAGGTCTTTCACAAGAAGCTCAAAACTGTTGTTGTAAGGATTCACAGTACGGCTTTCGATTGCGATGCGGTCTTTGATGTTTAACTGGTTACACTTCATATCCAGTGCAACCATTGCCACACATCGTCTCTGATTTATTTGGGCAAGTATTTCTTTGCAGGAAAAAAGTTCGCGCATCTGTCCCGGAAGAATGTATCCTTTTTCCAGACGTTGTTTCATACTCTCGGAAAACTCGGTTTCTGTGGACTGTCCACGCTCGATTGTGCGCACTGTCTCATCCAGAAATACGATGGAATCTTCTTTTTTCAGATAATCTAATAAAGATACCCTCTCCTCACAAAAATAGGACAGATAGGCATCCAGTCCTGCGGTAATGCCGTATTCCATCGTCTCTTCCGCAATCTGGTCTGCCATGGATTTTACGCGGTAAGCCTCCTCGGTCTTCATCTCTTTGCGGAACTTTTCTGCGGCTTTTTCTGCCTCTTTCTGAATCTTTGCGACACCATTCCTCCGCTCTTCTTCCGTCAGGACAAGTTCACACGCCGGATAAATATAGATCTCCTCAAGATTTTCGATGGAACGCTGGCTCTCCGGATCAAACGAGCGGATGGAATCGACCTCATCGCCCCAAAGTTCGATTCGAAACGGCGTTTCCTCGGTCAACGGAAAAATATCAATGATTCCGCCGCGCACAGAAAATTCTCCCATAGTCTCTGCCTGATAGTTTTTCTCATATCCAAGCTCTACCAGATGTCTGGTCAGTTCGTTTAACTCCACGGTATCGCCTACAGAGATTTTCTTCACTGTCTGGATAAACTTTTCCGGGGCGGGCATCGGATTCATCAGACCGTCAAATGTAGTAATAATGGTACATTCCTTCTCCTCAGCCATCATTTTCAGGGCATTGATACGTTCTGATGTCAGAACATTTCCACGGATATCCGACTGATAAAAAAGAATATCTTTCGCCGGATAATATGCCACGTTTTTATCAAAAAAACGGTATTCTTCCAACAATTCTTTCGCTTTTTGCTCATGAAAAGTAACAATGATTCTGTTGCCAGAACCATTGTGAACACTGTATACAATATGTGGTTTTACTGCGTCAATGCAACCGGAAACCAAAATGACTCCTTCGGTCTTCTGCACTGCCTGCTCTAACTCTTCATAACCCTGCAGTTGTGTTAAGGGTTCAGTGAATGCTCTCACGCCGTCGCGCTCCTCTCTGCAGCCCGGAATTCTCCCACTTTCATGATCTTAATACTCATTACTGCAAATGCTTTGTTTTACTTGTTTTTACTATTGTAATCATTCATTGCCTTGTCGACTTCGCCCTGCATCATCAAAACGGCTGCATCCATCGCATGTCCGATCGCTTCCTCCACTTTGGCGCGGTCTTCGGTACTGAAATGTCCCAACACATAGTCTGCCAGATCCCAGCCCTTCGGCTTCTCGCCGACACCGACTTTGATGCGCATAAAATTCTGCGTGCCTGTCATGGCAATAATATTTTTGATTCCGTTATGTCCACCGGCACTTCCTTTTTGGCGGATACGGATATTACCCGGTTCTAAGCTGATATCATCGAAAACGACAATCAGTTCCGATTCTGGATCCAATTTATAATAATTGACCAGTTCTGCCACACTCTCACCGCTTAAGTTCATGTAAGTCTGCGGCTTCGCCAGCACAACTTTCATGCCTTCAATGACACCTTTTCCGCAAAGTGCCTTGTGCTTGTTCTCACTGATACTAATATTATATTTATCTGCCAAGGCATCCATGACATCAAAGCCGATATTGTGCCTTGTCTTTTCGTACTGCTTTGTTGGATTGCCTAATCCTACAATTAAAAACATGTCCTGCCCTCCTCTGCTTTCCATAGTTAATTGCGAAACTCCGGCAGATTATTTTGCAGTTCTCGCGCGGATGATCTCAGCGGCGGCTGCTAACTGCTCCTGATCGTTAACACCTGTGATATCTTCCGGATCATCGAGTGCAAAAGCATCTACTTTAAGTCCTTTGTTTTTGATGATGGTAAGGGTATCCGGCAGATAGTACTCGCCCTGCGCGTTGTTCGGTGTCAGCTTATCGAGTGCTTCCTTTAATTCTTTTGTATCGAAAATGTACATGCCGGAATTGATCTCGTGAGACTCTAACTCTTCCGGTGAAGCGTCTTTGTGCTCTACGCTCTTCACAAATCTGCCTTCCGCATCGCGGATAATCCTTCCATATCCGGTTGGATCGCCGATCATCGCAGAAAGCACGGTGACTGTATTGCCATTTTTCTTATGATGTTCTGCTAACCGGTTTAATGTTTCTGCAGTGATAAGTGGTGTATCTCCAAATAAGATCAGAGTCTGTCCCTCATCCCCTAAGAAATCCCTGGCACATTTTACTGCGTGGCCGGTTCCCAACTGTTCTTCCTGTAATGCAAATTTCACATTTTTGTGGGAAATGCTATGCTCCACTACTTCATGTTTATATCCTACTACCAGACAGATATCATCTGCGCCTGCTCCGATTGCTGCGTCAATTGCATAATCTACCAGACATTTTCCCTCGATCGTGTGAACCACTTTCGGAAGATCTGATTTCATCCGGGTTCCTTTTCCTGCTGCAAGAATGACTGCTTTTAACTGTTCCATTGTTTTGTTCCTCTCAATATGATGAAATAATTTCCATTGTTCTATTCCGTATGTTCTATTTTACAGAAGATTTTGGATTTGGCAAGTAAGGAATGCAACTTTTATTTCTGCATGAATGCGTATATTTTTCTCATCAACATAAGCAAAAAACGAGCCGCTATCCCCATAGCGGCCCGCTCATCTGCAGTTCTTATTCTTCCACAGCCATTGTTTCCTGATACTTTTCAAGGATCAGTTTCTGAATACGGTCTCTTGTATCGGAATTGATCGGATGTGCGATATCACGGTATTCCCCGTCTGCTGCCTTTCTGCTTGGCATCGCAATGAATAATCCTTTCTCTCCTTCAATGATCTTAATATCATGTACCACAAATTCTTCATCTATGGTAATGGAAACTACGGCTTTCATTTTTCCTTCTTTTTCAACTTTTCTAATTCTGACGTCTGTAATCTGCATGATGTCTCAGTCCCCCTTTTCGGTCTTCATCTAACGCAAGTTTTTGTCACCCTGTAAGTAACTCTGTGATTCTGGCTATAATACATATCTCTCATTGTTCTCAGATACGATCTTAATTCCATTCTCTCCACAATAGTATGTGTTGGCTTTCAATGTATCACGGCTCTCAACGATACAGTTTTCAATGTGTGTATTATCCCCAATATAAACATCGTTTAAAATAATGGAATTCTTGATCACACAATTTTTTCCGACAAATACCTTCTTAAATAAGATAGAATTTTCAACCTTGCTGTTGATAATACATCCGCTCGCGATCAGGCTGTTTTTCACGTCTGATCCTGCATTATATTTTGCCGGTGGAAGATCATCCACTTTCGAGAAAATTCCCGGTTCTTCTTTAAAGAAGTAATTTCTGACTTCCGGTTTTAAGAAGTCCATATTCGTCTGGTAATAAGAATCCACGGATGCAATATTGCTCCAGTATTCTTTCATCTTATAACCATAGATACGCTTCATATTCTTATAACGGATCAGGATATCCGTTACAAAATCCCATCTTCCCTCATCAGCACTCCGCTCTAACATCTCAATGAGCTGTCTTCTGCGGACAATGTAGATACCTGTAGAAATCGTATTGGACTGGGAAACCATTGGTTTCTCCTCAAACTCAACGATTCTGGAATCCTCATTCATGCGGACAACACCAAAACGGCTGACATCCACATTCGGATCCATATCTTTGCACACAACCGTGATATCTGCTTTCTTCTCGATATGGTAATCAAGGACTTTGTTAAAATCAAGTTTGTATACACAGTCACCACTGCTGATGATGACATATGGCTCATGACGTTTTTTCAGGAAACTGATATTCTGGTACATCGCATCTGCTGTGCCACGGTACCACCAGCTGTTATCCACTGTTACAGTTGGGTTGAATACATATAAACCACCCTGTTTACGTCCGAAATCCCACCATTTGGAAGAACTTAAATGTTCATTCAGGGATCTTGCACTGTACTGTGTCAGCACTGCCACTGTCTGTACATGAGAATTACTCATATTGCTCAGAGCGAAGTCGATGCTCCGGTAACTGCCTCCGATCGGCATTGCTGCAATTGCTCGTTTGTTCGATAATTCCTGCATGCGGCTGTTATTACCGCCAGCTAAAATAATTCCTACTGCCTTCATTCTGAGTCACCTGCCTTAATAATTACTTCACCGCTGTCAAGAATTCCTTCCGGATAATCTTCTTTTGTGGTCTTGCCGGAAATTGCAGTGTTCTTTCCGACTGAGACGTTCGATGGAACTTCGGAATCCTCTCCGATCGTCACAAGACCAAAGGAGTAAATCTTCTCATTGAACTTGTTCGGTTTTTCCTCTCCAACACCTAATGTAACGTTATCACCAATGCTGCAGTTTTCAGCAATAATTGCTTTGTCTATGACGACATTCTCACCGATCTGGGTTCCCTTCATAATAATGGAATCTCTCACGACACTGCCCTTGCCGATCGTAACGCCGGCTCCGATGACAGAACTGTGAACCTCTCCGTAAATCTCAGATCCCTCTCCGATGATACTCTTCTCAACAATACTGTCTGCTGACAGATACTGCGGCTGGATAATATCACTCTTCGTGTAAATCTTCCAGTATTCCTCGTACAGATTGAACTCCGGAATCAGGTCGATGAGCTCCATATTTGCTTCCCAGTAAGAGCCGAGTGTACCGACATCCTTCCAGTAGCCGTTGTATTCATATGCAAAGAGACGTTTTCCATTCTCGTGGCAATACGGGATGATATGCTTACCAAAATCACATCCGCTCTGATCCTTCATGGCATAGAGCGCTTCTTTTAAGGTATCCCAGCTGAAAATATAGATACCCATGGACGCCAGATTGCTGCGCGGCTTTTCCGGCTTCTCTTCAAAATCCATGATCTTCTTGTTCTCATCTGCGATCACGATACCAAAACGGCTTGCCTCCTCAATCGGCACCGGCATCGTGGCAATCGTCACATCCGCATGATTCTCCTTATGGAAATCAAGCATAACCTCATAATCCATCTTATAAATATGGTCACCGGATAAGATCAGGACATATTCCGGATCATAGGTATCAATGTAATTCATATTCTGGTAAATGGCATTCGCTGTTCCTGTATACCATTCACTGTTATTGCTCTTTTCATATGGAGGAAGTACGGTTACTCCACCATTGTTCCGGTCTAAATCCCACGGAATACCTATTCCTATGTGAGTATTCAGCCGCAACGGCTGATACTGTGTCAGAACTCCGACTGTATCAATCCCTGAGTTGATACAGTTACTTAACGGAAAATCTATAATACGATACTTTCCTCCGAAAGTTACCGCCGGTTTTGCCACTTTGGCTGTCAGAACGCCTAATCTGCTTCCCTGACCTCCCGCTAACAGCATCGCAATCATTTCTTTCTTTGCCATTCTCATCACCCCTTTTAACCTTGCTTTTATTTCTTAATAATTATACCATACCCCGTCTCGGCATTTCAACAGCTTTCACAATTCTTCTGATAATTTGTGTATATTTTTGTAAAATTTAGTATAATGTGGATTTATTTTATAACTTTTTATGATTTCCTGATATTTTTGAACTTCGCTCAAATTCGTTTGCAATTTTGAAAGATAGGGTTATAATATATTAGATAAATATGCACTAAGATTTCTAGATAGAATGGACAGGTAAAAAATGTATCAGATTAATTTTAAAAAACCA
>OFMT01001912.1_pt1 | contig 13503 bp, 9 predicted proteins | sample 1541891 | NCBI WGS metagenome assembly OFMT01 (sample SAMN04209230, study PRJEB22552) | human gut metagenome | biome: gut; material: feces | host: Homo sapiens | place: USA: Oklahoma | reverse complement strand
CGTGGTCGGGCGGGCCTACCTTATATATACGCAGCCGTTCACGATGCTGTACCGCATTCCCGGGACGAGCTTGCATATGGCGCCGAGCATCTGTTCCAATGTCTCACCCTGTACGAACTTGGCTGTCAATATCATATCGTCGTATTTCCCCGAGGTGACATAAGTGTTTATGCCGTATTTGCGCTCAATCGCCTTGGCAATAGCGTGGATATTTTCGGAGCGGAAACACATGTCGCCGCGCTTCCATGCCGTGTCTTCAGCCGGGTTCACGCGCGATATGGTGGATTTCCCTGTTTCGCGGTCGTAAGAGAACCGCTCGTCAGGGACCATTAGAATGCTTTCGCCGCTTTCTTTCAATGTCGCCGAAATGCTGCCTTCGCACAATGTCGCGGCAGTGTTGCGCGATTCCGGATATGCATCCACATTGAATGTCGTTCCATGAACCTGTATGGCGAGGTCGGCAGTATTTACCACAAATGGAAGTTCCTCATTATGAGTCACTTCGAAGATGGCTTCACCGGAGAGGAAAACAGTGCGCTCGGCACCGCTGAATTTTTCCGGATAAATCAGCACCGACCCGGCATTGAGTGTGATTCTGGAGTTGTCCGGCAATATGACTTCGCGGGTTTCACCGTTGCGCGTAGAGACTTCGCACAGTTTCGCGCCTGCCTCGGCAACCGACTGGTTGTCAGTGATTTTGTCATTTATTTTCAATGTCGCCCAAGGAACGAATACCAGCATTGCGGCAGCGGATGCACATGTCAATGCAATTTTGCGTATCTTCTGCCTGATTCCCCTGCGCATGATTTCAGACTGGGCTTTTTCTCGCTTGTCTGCCGCAGACATCACTTTCGTGAAGGCCTTGTCCAATTCATTTTCCGGTAATGTGTCGGCGAAATGCCGCTCCCATTCGTTTCGTATGTCGTTATCAGTCATATTCTGCGTGTTGTCTGGTGGTCAAAACACATATAAGACAACGAAACCGCGATTTGCACCCAATGGAAATTTCGATTTTTTTTGAATGTTACTTATATTTGCAGATATCGACAAATGACATGGAACCATAATATAACAGATGATTACAGATAGCGAAGAAAGAATATTGATGGAACGCACAGCTGCCGGTGACAGACGCGCGTTCAGGTCGCTTTTCGATGCCTATTATCCTGTGGTATATGGTTTTATGAGGAGTCTGCTGCATACGGAAGAGGACGCATCGGATGTGGCGCAAGAGGTTTTCATCAAGCTTTGGCTCATGCGTGCGGCACTTCCCGACATCACTTCCCTCCGTTTCTATCTTTACCGGATGAGTTTGAACCAGACCATCAACTACATCAAGAAGAACCGGCTCCACAACGGTGTGGCACTGGCGGATATTCCATACGACCAGATGGTGGAGGAAGTCATTGACATGAAAGGGAAAGAGGCCTTCATAGCGTCCGTGGTGGAGCGCATGCCGGAGCAGCGGCGCAAAGTGTTCATAATGAGCCGCTTCGAGAATCGTTCCAATGACGAGATCGCGTCATTGCTGAACATCAAGAAGAAAACGGTGGAGAACCACCTCAACCTCGCACTGAAGGAGTTGAGAGCAGCTCTCCCCGTATCACTTTTCCTGTTTATCGCCTGTTTCTAAACTACTCCTTCGGGAGGAAACCTTTCTGGAGCAGGACCTCGGCTATCTGGATGGCATTGGTCGCGGCACCCTTGCGGATATTGTCGGAAACGCACCAGAAATTGAGTCCGGACTTGACAGAAAAATCACGACGGATGCGTCCCACGTAAACATCATCATGGCCCAGCGAGTAGAGCGGCATCGGGTAAACCTTCTCGGCAGGATTATCCTGGACAGTGACGCCCGGCGTGTTTTCCAGAATCCTGCGGACATCATCCAGCTCGAAATCCTTCTCGAACTCCAGGTTCACAGACTCGGAATGACCTCCGATGACAGGGACACGCGCGGTAGTAGCCGTAACGCCTATCGTATTGTCGCCCAAAATCTTATGAGTCTCATTCACCATCTTCATCTCCTCCTTGGTGTAGCCGTTCTCGGTAAAATCATCAATATGAGGAATTATGTTCTGGTCGATAGGATAAGGGAACTTCGCTGCATATTCGCCCCACTTGGCACCGCCACGCTCCGCCTCCATCTGCGCCACTGCCTTGTTTCCGGCGCCGGTCACACTCTGATATGTCGAAACCACAATCCTCTTGATGCGGTAGGCCTTGTGCAACGGAGCCAGCGGCAGAAGCATCTGGATAGTCGAGCAATTCGGATTGGCAATGATATAGTCGTCCTTGGTGAGCACATCCGCGTTCACTTCCGGAACCACGAGTTTCTTGTCAGGATCCATACGCCAGCATGACGAATTGTCCACGACACGGCATCCCACAGCCGCGAATTTCGGAGCAAGTTCTCTGGACGGGCCGCCGCCTGCCGAGAAAATCGCCAGGTCCGGTTTCGCCGCAATCGCATCTTCAGCGCTGATCACAGTGTATTCCTTGCCCTTGAATGTAACCTTGCGCCCCACGGAGCGCTCAGATGCGACCGGAAGAAATTCCGTCACAGGGAAATTCCTCTCTGCCAGCACTTCCATCATTCTCGTGCCCACCAGCCCGGTGACACCCACAACTGCTACTTTCATAACCTTATAATTTACAACAATATATCATTCAACACGCCGGAAGCGGTCTGATAAGCACCGGCACCGGCTCCCTGCACCACGAGAGGTGAAGGGTAAAAAGCGGTTTTTATCAATGCTGCATTGTCCGTGCCACAAAGGTTGAAAAGCGGATTCTCCGGACCGACGCATTGCAATCCCATCGATGCCTTGTAATGGACGCCGCCTTCTTCCGGCACTGCCACGAGCGAAGCTACAAACCTCTGTCTCAATCCTTTATCCGCAGCGGCGCGATAAGCGGCAGCGAACGAAGATTCATTGGCAGCAAGCATCTCATAGAACGCCGGCACCTTTCCGCTGAAGAACTCCGGACCGAGAATCGGGTCGATTTCCACGTCGGCCTCGTCGATTGCAGCACCAGCCTCACGCGACAGAATCAGCAACTTGCGGAGCACATCCCTGCCGCTCAAATCCAGCCTCGGATCCGGCTCGGAATAACCTGCCTCCTGCGCCTGCCTCACCACATCCGCGAAAGTCTTTCCGTCCTCGCCTCCCTTATAGGTGCTGAATATGTAATTCAATGTCCCTGAGAGGACTGCATCGACATGTGCTATGTCATCGCCGCTGTTCACGCTGCGTGCAATCGATTCCAGAATCGGAAGCGCCGCACCCACTGTCGTCTCGTAACGGAGCGAAACGCCGTTCTCCACGGCAGCAGTCTTGAGCTTATGATACTGCACATAAGGAGCAGCAAACGTAATCTTGTTGCTGGCCACTACCGAATAGCCTTTCTCGAAGAGATTCAGATACTTATAAGAGATGTCGGACGACGCCGTGCAATCCACGAAGATGGAATTCTGCAATGAGACATTGGCCAGAGCCTCGAAGAAAGCATCATTGGCCGCAGACTTGCCGTCCGCCAGCATTGTCCCGATGGAGGCGATGTCGAGCCCCTCCTTGTCGAGGATAAACTTGCGGCTGTTCGAGATGCCGGCGATATGGAGGCGCTTGCCCGTGCGCTCCGCGATCTTGTCGCGATTTCTGGCAATGATGTCCACAAGTGCCTTTCCCACAGTGCCGTACCCGGCGATAAACAAATTGATATCCTTATAAGATGATGTCTCGAAGAACTCCTTGTGGATATACTTTATCGCCGACTGCACGTCCTCGGAAGCCACGATAACAGAAATGTTTCTTTCCGAAGAGCCCTGCGCCACGGCACGTACACCGACGCTTCTGCGTCCCAGGGCAGCAAGCATGCGCCCCGTCGTACCGCGTTGATTTATAATGTCATCGCCCACCAGGCAGACAATCGAGAAGCCGGTCTCCACCTTCAGCGGATTCAGCTTCCCAAGTGAAATTTCATAAGCGAAGCATTTGTCCGCGGCTGCCTTGGCCTTGGCAGCATCCTTCTCCGCCACAGCCACGCACATGGTATTGACCGAAGAGGCCTGCGTAATCAGGATGATGCTGATATTGTTCTCGCTCAATGTCTGGAAAAGGCGGTACGAGAATCCCGGCACACCGACCATGCCGCTGCCTTCCAATGAGAGCAGGGCAATGTTGTCCGAATTGGAAATGCCGATGATCTTGTTCTTTCCGCGCGGAGGGTTCTGCTCTATCTCCGTTCCCTCTCCGTCCGGGTCGAAAGTGCATTTCACGAAAATCGGGATGCGTTCAGAGACAACCGGCTGAATGGTAGGAGGATAGATGACCTTGGCTCCGAAATGCGAAAGTTCCAGCGCAGCGCGGTAGGAGATATGGCGGATAAGCATTGCCTGCGGCACGACCTTAGGGTCCGCCGTCATCATTCCGGGCACATCCTTCCACGTTTCCAGCGCCCTGGCCTTGCTGCCGACCGCATAAAGCGATGCAGAATAGTCAGAACCGCCGCGGCCGAGAGTCACCATGCGTCCCTTGTCATCAGACGCGATGAATCCAGGTACGATGAACAATGACATGATAGGATTGGACTCGATCATTGCCTCGACATTGGCATAAGTCACGGCAGTGTCGACGACGTGCTTGCCGGCCTCGACGCGGGTGCGGATTATCTCCCTGGAGTCCACCCATTTGGTCGGGATGCCTACCGAAGCCATTTTCGTCGCGAGAATCCGGCTGGACAGCAGTTCGCCGCAGCCCTGGATTGCGTCCAGGCTAGCCGGGCTCAGTTCTCCGAGCAGGAAAACGCCTTGGGCAATGCCCCTGATCGACGCGAATGTGTCGTCGCAGACCTCCGTGGACTCCTCATATTTCTCGATCGGGAGGAGTTCCCTGATGATTTGATGATGCTTCTCCTGAAGTTCGTCCAGGAGTCCCAGATATGAGCTGTCGTGTGCTGCCGCCAGATTGCCTATCCGGATCAATGTGTCCGTACATTTGTAGATCGCCGATGCCACGACGATCGTCCTGTCCCGGTCAGTAGCCTTGGCGATGATGTCCGCCGCCTTGAGCATGTTTTTCGCGTCCGCCAATGACGATCCGCCGAATTTCAGTACCTGCATAATGCCTCCTTTATATTTTCTCCACGATCGGGCGGATTATCCGGTCCAACTGATCGGTTTCCAGCAGGAATCCGTCATGCCCGAAGTGGGATGTAATTTCATGATATTCAGAACCTTTGATATATTTCGCCATATCTTTCATCTTGTGTGCAGGGAAGATGAGGTCCGTGTCGATGGCTATGAGCGTGGCTTGTGCGCGTATCATGCCGAGCGCCGCCTCTTCGCCGCCACGTCCGCGTCCAAGGTTATTGCTGTCGACACTGTAGGACAGATAATAATACGAGTAAGCATCGAATCTGTCCGCCAGTTTCTTGCCCTGATAGCGCTGATAAGAGGCCGCCCTGTCGGCAAACAACGTATCCGCATCCGCTTCCTGCTGCTTCCTGATATACCCGTCTTCGCACCGGTATGAAATCAATGCGATGGTCCGGGCGCATTCCAGGCCCTTCCGCCCGCCGTCCAGGCTCTCGCATGCGCGGAAAGTTTGGTCCGCTTCCAATGCCATCCTCTGCGATTCCTCGAAAGCCGTGACCCAAGGCGAGATGCGGGAGGTGGTCGCAATATAGACCGAGTGCGAGAAAAGTTCCGGTTTCATCACCGACCATTCCAATGCCTGAAAGCCGCCGATGCTGGCGCCGACCAGCAGGTCAATATGTTCAATGCCAATGTGTTCGCGTACCGCGTCCAGTGCTCTGACAATGTCCCTGACCGTTACTTTCGGGAAAGAGAAATAATACGGTTTCCCGGTTTCAGGGTCAATGCTGGACGGGCCGCTGGAGCCGTAGCATGAGCCGAGCATGTTTCCGCATACGATGAAATATTTGTCCGTGTCGAAGAGTTTTCCAGGTCCGACGAGTGCAGACCACCAATCTTCGGCATTCGAGTCAGCTGTCAACGCATGACAGATCCATATAACTTTCATCCCCTTCTTGTATTCGTACGGGGATGTATGATAACCCACTTGTAATGTGGAGACGCTTCCTCCCGCTTCAAAGGAGAAACCGCCGTCAATCCGGTAAGTATGTTGTTTCATTAAATCTTATGAATAGAAAAAACACGGACGCATCTTAGCGATGCATTCGCATTGACATGACTGTCATAAAGAAAATATAGTAACCGTTCGTCATAATTACGCCGCGAATATAATGAAAGTGGCGCGAATTACAAATTTTTTTTCTTCAATCCCGTGTCCGTGGAGCATAATATTATACAAGAACGGGTGACAGCGTTTATTCCTGCCACCCGTCCGGGTTATGATTATAAATGCGTTTTATTCCTGCGCTATTCCCATGGGTCATTGCACTTGATGGTCAACTTGAGAGTCTCGCCATTAATGGTCAAAGTATAATTGCCGGCCTTGGAAATCGTAAAGCTATATGCATTTCTATCGAACACATCATCCATGGCTTTCATTGTCCAGACGGTCTCCTGTCCTGCAGGAGCAGCATTGCCATCTGCGGATTTATCCCACACATAACCACCCTCACCTGTTCTGGATGCCAAAATGACGAAATCTTCTTGTTTCAAATCACCGGTCCAAGTCCAAGTCTTGTCGTCAGAAGTGGTAAATTCTTCCATTTTGGTGGTATTCCATCCCCAACTGAACGCATCTCCAAAACCATAGAAATGAAGTTCCTCTTTGAAAACCTGATTACACTTGATGGTGAGTTTCATGGTTTCAGAGTTGATGGTCAAAGTGTAATTGCCGTTCTTGGAAATCACGAAACTAGGACCATAGGCAGCTCTGTCAGATTTCTTCATTGACCAAACGGTTTCCTCGCCGGTAGGGTAATCTCCATCTGCACTTTTATCCCACACATAACCATCATAATAATCTCTATTGGATGACAAAATGATAAATTCTTCCTTGTTCAAATCACCGGTCCAAGTCCAAATTTTCTGGTCCGTAGTCGTAAATTCTTCAGCGGCTGAATACTCCCAGCCCCATTTGAACACATCGCCGCAACCATAGAAATGAGGTTTGCCGTCTCCAAGATACTTGGTCTTGATATTCAGTCTCCCGGTATCCACAGTAAGACGGTATATACCAGACTTTTCTACGGTAAAGAGAGCCTCTTTCTGTGAACTGGAAACGATGAACAACATATCTCCGTCACCCCATCTGTCATCAGGATCCTTCACATAGCAAGGAATGTCGCTTTCGGTATCCATAGCCTCATTGGTAAGGAATTTAAAGGTCTTGTCCTTACCGGCTTCAAGCCAACCTTCCCAAGTAAAGACGACATGGTCCTCGGTGGTCATCTTTTCAGCTTCTGCCTTGTTGTCTCCCCATTTGAAAGCAGTTCCGATTCCATAAAGTTCCAGCGGCTTGATATCATATTTGATATTGACCACCAGCGGCTCGGAAATCTTAGGAAGGTCTTCGAATGCAGATTTGGCCTTTACCTGGAATGTCAGTTTGAAGTCTGTTCCTTCCGCAACGCCCAATTCCGCGCGCAACGCATCGAGTTCCTTGTAAGAATAAGAGACACCCTTGTTGCCGTAGCAGTTCAAGTTTTTGATTCCGTCCTCACCGGCGCCTTCAAGGCTGTAATTCAAATGATAGACTACTCCCTTCTCCTCGGCTGCCGCCCAAGAAACCTTCAAGGCTTCTCCGTCGCGAATTGAAAAAATGTTCACTTCCGGAGCACTTGCCTTGAGCTCAGGCGTATTGAATTCATAGCCTCCGATTTTTTCTTCCGCTTTCTGACAGGCAGCTGCAACGAACAACAATACCGCAGATAATGCGACAATTAGTTTTTTACTCATGACTTTTAGTGTTAACGAATGTTTATGTATTCTATATGTGTTGACGATATATTAGTGTCTGTGTCATAATCGGGCGCAAAGATAATCAAACCACACCGCTTAAACAAATAACACTATATATTTCCACTTTCTCAGTTTCTGAACAAGTTGGCAGGCGTCAATGATTTGCATTATCTGTGTTATTTTCTGATTATCAGAGCATTATATGCAACTAAAGTAACGGAACTCCATGCCAAGTCCCATGTTTTTTCATGAGACTTGGCACGGACACATCTTCGTAACTCATTGGCATACCATTATTTAGCTAAAAACTGGGCTGCCAACTTGTTCAGAAATTGAGCACATGGATAAGGTATGCGCATCGTGGGAACGACCGTCAGGAATGCCGAGGTTCAGAATAAGAACTATGGAACTTATTTGTTCTTCATCTTATAAAACTTGTGATCTTTATCGAGGAAAACAATGTAAAAGACATTATCTTCGATATATCCAGCAACTCTATGTAGTTGTCCTCCAACATCCTTTATTGTAGCCCACTGAACATCTCCCTTAATAAACTTTGGTTTCTTGAAATCACTATCTGTGGGAAATGAATCATAGGTAGAAAGGCTCCCTTCTTGAGATGCTATTACACGATTCTTATTACTCAACGCCACTAATTTAGTCATCAGAGGAGCCAGAAGCTCGCTTTTCTCCCACTCTTGAAAAGTTTGTCCAGGGGGACACTGATTTGAGTCAAAATCTTTGAAGCTAAAGGCCAGAAGCGGAATTTCTCCCTTTACTTTTTTCTCTGTACGTGTATTCTGGGGACGTTCTTCAAGCCCTAAACGCGCTTTAAACTTGTTATTGCCAAATCTGCTACTCATGATTCTCTACGCTATAATCAGCAATAAACTTCTCAATATTCCCAAAATACGGAATGGCGCCATATTTACCATGTAAGTAATCCTTGCTAAAAGTAGCGTCATTCCTGACACTTGTAGCTTGGTTAATCTTATATTCAACAAGTGAGTACAGATCAGAAATACCGCGCTCGTCTTTCTCCGCAAACCATATCTGATCCCTGCGTAAAAGATCCTTGCGAAGCAAATTCGTGTCATGCGTAGCTACAATAAGCTGAGCATCACCATTGTTGAGTTTACTCTGGAAAAGACGGATTAATTCAAGGGCAAGCTTTGTATGTATACTAGCGCCAAACTCATCGACGATAAGAATACCACCGTTTGCAAGAGTGTCAAGCCATGGCCCCAACAAAGCAAATATCTTAACGGTACCGATTGATTCATTCTGGAAAGGAAGGGTTACTTTGTCAACCACATTATCACCTTCATATTTGTTATGCATGGCGAGAATGTTAAGTTCGCGAATCTTATTTCCAGAAGGATTCATCGCCTCGCTGATTCCTCCTACTATCTTTTTCAAGAGAGGGTCGTTGGGGATAGTTGTACTATCTGATAGGTTATCGATGAAATTTTCTTTAACGGCAATATCTTGTATCCCAAGATCAATAATCTTAATGAAGTTCAGTATCCTCTCCCTCATGGTTTCGTTCTGCAAATACTGAAGAGCGGTAAAGTTGAGAGTATTATCATTGATACCCGAAAGAATGTTGAACCTTTTCGCAATCCAGTTTTTGATTAGTAATGCTGTCGGAACATTGAACTGAGCTGCTGTGCTCAAGAACAAAGCATTGTCTCGGGACATATTCTCAATCACTTTTGCTTCTTTAAAAGTCTTAGGGTTAATTTGAATCTCCCCATTGGCTCTCTTGAAACAATAGCTTTCTTTCTGACTACTATACTCTTGCTGAAATAGCCATTCGCTATCTACCCTTTCATCAAATACTTCAAAGCCATATCTATACTTAACTTTGTTGATGATGAATATCATCTGGAAACCACTCGGTTCTTTAGATGATTCAGCATCAAGACGAAACTGGTTCTGCGAAAACCCCGAAAGAATATGATCATTGGCAACTGACCCCAAAATCATATTTCTAAAGAAAGACATTGCCTTAATCAAACTACTTTTTCCAGAGCCATTCGCACCATAGATAGATGCAATACGAACAAACTTATTACCAGTATCTTCAATTTCAAAAACATTTGATGCTCCGTCAGGAAATGCTTCCCCTTCTTTTACGGATTTTGCTGCAAGCATGCTAAATGCTACCTCATTTTTGAATGACAGGAAATTGTGAGTGGCGAATTCAACGAACATAGCACATTGGTTTTGGGTTTGCAAAGATACGACATTATTAGCCGATTTTCCAATTTTTTTACAAAATTTCTCAAATTTTCCCAAAATCAGACAAAAATAAGACCTTCAACGGCCATAATTGGAAGTTATACACTTTAAAACCCCGAAAAAAGTTGAAAAATAACGGGCAGCAGAAATTCTGCCGCCCGCGTCAAACACTTGAATGAACAATTTATTTCATATCGCCGTTTCTGACGATGGAAATGCTGAGTGTGCTTACAACTGCCGTTACGGTGTAGTGACCGTCTTCGGCGATTGGCCAATATCCGTCTCCTTCACCAGATTTGTGATACACCATCTTATTCGACGGATCAGATGAATCCGGCACAAAGGCAGGCCACCATGCCCCGCTCTTGCACATAATCTTGAATCCGTCTCCCTTTTTGATATTGCCTTCGTAAGTATATGTATCATTGTCGGTAGTAGTCATTTTCTGAACATCTGCCAGTCCCCATCCCCATGTCGGGCCGAACATATACAAACCATCCATATCATAATTTGTATCAGGTTTCCAGTCAGTACGCTTGCCGTTATATTTGATGGTCACCTTGAGCGCTTCAAGATTAAATGTAACAGTGTAGTTACCGTCCTTCGGGAACTTGAAGTAATAATCATTGTCCTTGCTTACGGTCTCGTCCCTGAGGAATGCCGTCCACTCCGTAACATCTCCCGCAGGCTCGGTATTGTCATCAGCAGCCTTGTTCCAGTTGTAACCTTTCGACCAGTCCGTCTGCGAAAGCATGATCTTGAAACCGCCCTTATTGACATCACCGGTCCAAGTCCAGGTCTTCTGGTCGCTGGAGCTGAACTCCTCAGCATCTGAAAGTTTCCATGCCCAAGCAAAAGTTTCTCCGATTCCGTAGAAATGCTGCTTGCCGTCACCCTTGAACTCTGCCGTCATGACCATGTTCTCAACATCCACGGTAAGAAGATAATTGCCGGTCTTGTCCACCTTGAACTGCGTGTCGCCGACCGTCTCAGTGCTGCGCAGAGCCAATGCCCAGTAATTCTCGCTTTCTGCATTTCTGACATAGCTAGGCAGCCAGCTTTCATTGGCAATGGACTCGTTCGTGAGGAACTTGAACATCTTGCCCTCGCCGGCTTCCATCTTGCCTGACCATGTGAAATGGATATGGTCCTCGGTCGTCATCTTTTCGGCCTTGCTTCTATCCCATGCCCATGTGAAAGCGTCACCGATGCCGTAAAGCTCCAGCGGTTCCGGAACAGGAATATTGTATACGACATTGACAGTCACCAGTTCAGACTGAACAGGAAGAACTACGGTAGAAGATTTGGCCTCCACCAGGAAAGAGAGCTTGAAATTAGTCTCTTCTGCCACGCCAAGGTCAGCGCGTATTGCATCCAGTTCATTGACAGTAAACCCTTTGGACATTTCAGTTCCGCAGCTTACGGCCTTGGTTTCCTTGCTGCCCTCAAGTCCATATTGAAGCATGTAGCTGACACCGCTTTCAGCAGCAGCCGTCCATGTAAGTTCCAACGCTTTCTCATCGTTGAGTGCCACGATTTCCACTTCTGCCACATTTGCCTTGAGCTCAGGAACATTGAGCTTTTCCTCCTCCTGCTTCTCCGTCTCTTCGCATGATACTGCGACAGTCATCAACGCTGCCGACAGCAAGATCATTGTTTTTCTGTTCATGATTATTAATTATTAATGTATTTTCGCTTTAAGTGTCCTGAAATCCAGGTCGATTACGGTGCCGGCCTGCCATGTGTATTTGGCATTCGGCTCATCCATGCCGCTAAGACGCTGCTTGATGTCCATGGTTTCGAGATCCACGAAGAACTCCCTCTGCCATGACGAGAAGTCAAAGCCTTCGATAACAGGATTGAGACGCAGACGGCCGGTATTCGGCACGGTATAAGTCAATGTAACCCCGTCAGCAGCAAGTACGAACGGATCATCCAGCTTGGTTCCCCATGCATCGGCAGATGCCGTTCCATAAGTATATATCGTAGCCGGCTGCACAGCAACCTTACGGCCGCCGAGATTCACGCAAATTCCATATACACCATCTTCAGGGACAATGATATAGCCATCTTCCGTTTCATATCCGGCATCAGTTCCGAGCCCGACAAACTCGCCACGTCCGAACATAGGCTTCTCCTCAGTAGAGAAGCGGATTCGCGCTCCCTTGTGGAAATACCTGACATAAATCCATCTGGAATCATCATTCCAAACCTTGTTCAGAGCGATTACATCCTCAGGTGCGCCCCAGTTCATGTTGCCGTATTCATCGGTAATCATATAAACCTTGCCCTTGAACGGTATATCGTCAGGAGAAACAGAAACACGGAACAGTGCCTTGCCATGCTCAAGATCGATCTCCACCGGCACGCCGGCAGCGACAGGAGTCGGGGCAAGTTCAGGACCGACACCGCGATAGCACAACTTGGTGCCTGAAATGCCGAATTCCATGCTGTCCCAGTCACGGTCATTGTATGAACAAGTGGCATACATCCTGATATTGCCGTCAGCCGTGGTCGTCGCAGAATATTTCTCGCCGCTCTTCGTCAATTCCACATCTTCGCCTCCAAAGCAGTCGCCCATCGCGAAAAGCGCAGGATCTTCAAATGAAACAATCTTGTTATAAAGGTCGACGAACACCATGCGGGTGCCGCTCTTTTCCGGCAATGCCTGATTTCCGGAAACCTTGAACCCGTCGTTGGTCGTACCGCTGCAGAAACTGTCAGCGTCAGAACCGGAAACCGACCACTTCGCACCCTGACCCTCAGCGAAATAAGCAAGAGTCCAGAACACACCGTTGCCGGCCACGCCGCATGCAGCCATAGGAGTCCATTCGCCTCCGGCAATGCTCATGTACAATTTTTCCGACATTCCGGTCGGTTCAGGAATAATGAATTCAGTGCCGTTGATGGAACCATAGAACACTGCATTCTTTACATCATAGCTGACAGTCAGCACGTAAGAGCCTTTCTTCTTCAGACGGAGACTGACCGGTGAACCTGAAGTCAACTCGGAATTGGCATCCGAAAGGACATTGGTCTTCACGCTGGCCTCCTTGCCTGTCAGGCATGTGGAGAGGGTATAGTCATACGATGCAGTAAGCGGAACTTCCTGCTTGCCGCTTTCCGTATAACGGAACATGTAATCACCGGAAAGAATGGTCTTCGGTTCAGCCGAACTCTTCCACGTAACTATATGATTCACATTGTCATACACAGGAGCGTCGAAAACGATTTCCTTCTCTCCGGATTCCGTAAGGGCAGATTCGCCGCACATTCTGAAATCATACGGAACCAACGTGACCTTACCGACGGACTGGCTATATATGACACGATAGAATCCATCCTTGGGCGCAGACATTCCGGAA
>OFMT01001895.1_pt1 | contig 13641 bp, 12 predicted proteins | sample 1541891 | NCBI WGS metagenome assembly OFMT01 (sample SAMN04209230, study PRJEB22552) | human gut metagenome | biome: gut; material: feces | host: Homo sapiens | place: USA: Oklahoma | reverse complement strand
ATGAGTATATCTCTCGTAACTGGCGTATGGTGGCTGAAGGTACTCGTATGACGCAAGATTTTGCGTCTTTTTTAAAAGAACTATATTGATAGCTATCCGATCAGTTGCAAGCTCTTAGGTGTTTTATCTGGAGTTGACGGGGATTTATTGGAGCGTCAATACCGTAACCATCTAAGTGGTTATCTCCATTGGGACCAACTTGTTCATGCAGAGGATTGGCTACTATTCGAAAAGAATATCGGTGCTTATATCTGTATTGATGAAGTAGCCCTCTCGCGTGGAGAACTCTATACTGTACTGACCAATAAAGAAGCTCACGGTGGTAAAGGTAGTATGATTGCTATCATTAAAGGTACGGACGTTCATACGGTCACTTCTGTCCTGCTTAAGCTATCCCGTCGCCGCCGTTACCAAGTGCGCGAGATTACTTTGGATATGGCTCCTAACATGGAGCAGATTGCACGCATCTGCTTTCCTGCGGCCAAACGTGTTACCGATCGCTTTCACGTACAGAAGTTAGCTTATGAAGCGGTGCAAGAGATGCGGGTAAAAGCTCGCTGGGAGGCTTTGGATGAAGAGTCCACTCAGATTGCTTATGCAAAGGCCTGTGGAAAGATGTATCATGCACCTGTTTTCGCTAATGGAGATACAAGAAAGCAGTTGTTAGCGAGAAGTATTTATCTGCTTTACAAGAAGGAATCCTTATGGACTCAGTCTCAAAGAATACGGGCTGAAATTCTTTTCAAGGAATATCCCGATATAAAGAAAGGATATTATCTGTCTATGCGGTTAGGCTTAATCTATCATCAGTGTAAGTTTAAGGATATTGCTTTGACAAGGCTGGCAAGGTGGTATGATGAAGTAGATAAATCAGGGTTCCTCACCTTTGGAAGGGTCGCACGTTCTATACAAACACATTATCTGGATATAATCAATTTTTTTGAAAGGAGGGCAACCAATGCCGCAGCAGAGTCATTCAATGCTAAAATCAAAGCATTTAGAGCACAGTTCAGAGGAGTAAGAGATAGAGCTTTTTTCTTATATAGACTTGCTAAATTATATGCTTAAATATAAAATCCCTCAGATTGTTACGTTGACCCTGAATCAGAATATAGTAACGAGAATCTCTTTGTTTCCCGTGTATTACAGTGTGTTCCACTGTTTGGTACAATTAATTTTATATGGTGGAACAAATAGTTTTATATGGTGGAATATTTAGTTTTACCTTGATGAAATAAATTATTCCACCTTAATGAAACAACTCGTTCCGCTGTGAGAAATGCTTTGTTCCTGCTGCGGTGGGTTGGTGATTTTAAGTAAGATTGTATACCTTATGTATGCTTATTATTGGAAATAGGAGCTATTCATTCGTTTGAGGAGATAACCAGTCGGTATCCTCCTTTTTCTGTCACTATCTGATATTCGGGAAAGTCCTTGAGTGAGGATTTAAGGGTGGAGATATGACTATATATTTTATTTTCGGGATTGTTATCTTTCGGCCAGAAAGCATTTTTAATATCTTCTTTAGTCAAAAGATGCTTGGGCGTTTTGATAAACAGTTCCAGCAGATTGAAATCTGCCGGTGCTATGTGGCAAAGCCGGTCGCCAATATATAGTTTCTTGCTTTCCAACTTTAAAGTCATTTTCCCCAATTGTATGTAGTCCGGATTGTCAGGAATTTCTTCACATGGTATGCAGTCCGGATTGGCGGGAGTTTCTTTTTCCTGTGGTTTTTTCAGAAATGACAGAGACACCCATATCAAGACAATGAAATAAGCAATGATACTCCATAACACTTTTGGAGTGGTATGTTTTACTATTTCTGTCCAATGAATCATAGCCCATGCCTGTACGCCGGCGGTTCTTTTAGCGTCTATTGCTTGTACAGGGGTGACAAGAGCTTTCTGGAAAGAGATTGAATCATTGTCACTGAATACCTTTTTCTTGTTGTAGCGGTAAATGATTCCCGTCTTAGCGGCGGAAACTCCATTCTTTTCCCATTCTTCTTGGAAGATCTTATTGAAATTGTCTGGATTGACGGGGATAATCCTTGTCATCACATACTGGTTGGCCAGTTGGGTAGCCAGTGACTCATGGGTGCTGTCTTCAAAATAAATGATTTCTAGACTATCACCGTATTCTATTTGGACACCTTTTACCTTTCTGCCTAAAGGGCGATAATGAATAAGAATCTTGTTTAAGCGTTCTTGATAATCAATATTGATTGCTTCACGTAGGCTGTCCTTCATTGTTATCAGAACATTTGTTTTTTCATCTTTAAAAGCAACATAACATAGCAGGATGAATACAATCCATCCCAATGCAATAAAGCTAAACTTGAATAAGTTTGTCGGTATTTTCATGTTTCTTGTTCATGTTAGAGATTGCAAAGATACGCATATTTATAAAAAAGGAACTTATAAGTTAAAAAAAGAATATGATTTAATTGGATGAACCTTATGATTTGGAGATCAGGGCATTAAAATAATCCTTCCGATGAAATGGGGATTTTTTGAATCTTAAGAAAACTTTAAGGTCACCTTAAGATCAATTTAAGGGAAAAAATTTGCGTGCCCGATAGATGTTCTCTACCTTCACACAAAAAATGATAAACCAATGAAAAAAGTATTTGTGTTATTTACCGTTGTTATGCTAATGGCGGTAATGGCTTGGGAAAAGCAATCCGGAAAGCCGGTAGAGAGTGAGTTTCTTTTAGATAATGTGGAAGCATTGGCTGCAGGAGAATCCGGGTATGATACATGTCTGGGCAGTGGGAATGTGACTTGCAGTACCGGAGACAAAGTGGAATATGTGCTTATACCTTTTGGCCTGGATTAATCAATGAGATACCTTTGTCTATTACTATGTGTTTTTGCTCTTTTTTCCTCCTGCAAGGAATCAGAAAAAGATAAAATCGCTCGTTTGGTTGAGGAATGGGAAGGGAAAGAAATTCTCTTTCCTACCCATTCCATCTTTACTATTCAAGGGAAGGATACAGTGGACTTTTCTTTAGCGGATGCGGATTATAAGGTAGTGACTTATATCGATTCTGTAGGCTGTACTAGTTGTAAGTTACAATTGCTTCGCTGGAAGCTGTTTATGCAGGAAGTTGATTCAACGTTGAACCGTCCGGTTCCCTTTGTCTTCTATTTCCATCCGAAAGATATGAAAGAACTGCGTTATATTACCCGTCGTGATGCATTTGTCTATCCTGTTTGTTTCGATGAAAAGGACGATTTTAACCGATTGAACCACTTTCCGGATGAAATGACTTTCCAGACATTCCTATTGGATAAAGACAACAGGGTGGCGGCTATAGGCAATCCTGTTCACAATCCAAAGGTGAAGGAACTTTATTTGAAAGTATTGACAGGTGGTGAAGTTGTAAAAGCGGAAACACCGATAACGAAAGTCAGTCTGGACGTAACAAGCATAGACTTCGGTTCATTTCCTCAGTCGGAGAAGCAGGAACGCAAGTTCACACTGACCAATACGGGACAGCATGTACTGGTGATATACGATGTCATCACTTCCTGTGGATGTACCAAGGTAAACTATAATAAGGAGGGTGTTCGTCCGGGAGAAAAAGCGGAACTGACCGTGATTTATGAAGCCGAAAAGGCTGAGCATTTCAGTAAGACGGTTACCATTTATTGCAATGCAGATAATTCTCCACTTCGTTTGAAGGTAACGGGGAATGCTGAATAAAGGATGAAGTATGAATCAATGGGAGTAAAAAGCGGATGGAAAGAAATTCATTTTCTTTGCCGAAAGTCGATTCTTTCCACCCTGTGGCTCTCTCCTAAAAGAAAAGGAGGTTAAGTCCGATGTAAAAGTAGTGTAAATAATCAGAATAAGCAAGCGGTATTTTTGTTTTTTCTGCGGTGGAGTTCTTTCCGAGAATAAGATGAAAATATGAATAATAATAATTTTTTTTACTAGAAATAAGATGAAGAAGAATATTTTGAAGGCAACTTTGGTTGTTGCGTTTGCTTTGATAGCAGGAATGAATGTGTATAATGCTCAGCAATCGGATGTAATGTCTGATTTGGCTTTGGCTAATGTGGAAGCGTTGGCTAGTGGTGAATCTTCGACAACAAATAGATACCAAACTATGGGGTATTGTGCACCATTAAACATGAATTATATGTGTACTTCAAGACGAACTGCAGAAAGTTGTCGAAGGCCGTGCAGATAAAATGAGAGTATTATGATATAAATTTGAAACAGCTCCAATTCATATACTCCATTGGATTGGAGCTTATTTTAACTTTAAATTCTATATAATGAAAAAGTTGATATTAATATTTTTCCCATTTCTTTTTGTTTCATGTAGTGTAAAACATAAAAAAACATTTGATTATATTTTTAATAAAACTGAAGCAATCACACTTGAGCAAAGCAAATTGACTTTGAGTAAGGATATAACCGTTCTCAGTTTTTCAGATTCTAGTATGGTCGATCGTAATTCATCTATAATTAAAGTTGACAGTGGTTGGATTGTATATTCAAAAAATTCAGAATCATCTATACTTAGCTTTACTAGTGATGGACAGTTTTCCGGTTATATCGGACACAGGGGAAATGGCCCTGGTGAATATACTAGCGTCTATGATGTCGTTGTTAATCAGAAAAGTAAAGTTTTAGAGGTCCTATCAGATGGAGGAATTTTTTGTTATACTTTTGGGGGAGATTTCTTAGACAAGAAGGAGGTTACTTATCCTGCGTTTTCTTTTGCCATAGATGATAGGCAGAATTATTGGTTTTATGTAGGTAACAACACCACGTATGGCGATGCTAAAATGATTTGTACAGATGAAAATATCGCCAATGTGGCATATTATCTTCATCAAAAGTCTAATATGCTTCCGATGGTAGAGAATAATTTTGGAAGAAATGGAGAATGGTTGACGTTTCATGAGTCGCTAAATCATGATTTGTATACGATAGAAAATGGGAAATTGGACTTATCATATGCTATGGACTTTCCTAATTATAAGCTGCCTAAGAAATTACATGAATTATCGGGCATGGAAGTTATAGAAGAATTGCAGCGTTCTAACTATGCATCTATTATAAATTATCTGGAAAATCATGATTATATATTTTTAAATGTTTTATTGAACAATGAAGGTGAACGAATCCCAGAGGTTTATTATTGGATTATTAGTAAGAATTTGCAAGAGGAAGTTATCATCAAAATTGATGGTGGAATTTCTGCAGAATCCTATTTGTTTAATACTCAGTATTTGTCTAATGATAATAAATTATATTGTTTGGGGTATATATGGGAAAATAAGGATATGGAATCCTTTGAGGAAAATTTAAATCCTTCTGTAGTAGCACTTGAATTTAATGAACTATTTAGTAAAGTACGATGACAAATATAGTATCTTTATTTTATTGTAAGTGTGAATCCTTATTCTCTCCTTTTCTGAAAATAAGATGAAGTAACTAATTATTGAAACTAAAAATATCAATTGAGTCTGATTCTTCAGACTGGTTGAAATGTAGTTTTACTCAGGTACATAATTTAATTCCTGTGTTTTAGATTGTATCAGATAGCGGGAAGAATAAGGTGTGTTTTGAGTTTAGTTTTAATTTATGTTTTCGCAGGGGTAAATTATACTATTCCACCAAATTAACAAATGAATAATATTATGTTCTTAGCAAGACTCCTTGTCCTTTTTTCATTAGTATGTATCTCTTGTGCCCACTCTTCTTTTGAGCAGAAACAATTGAAACATGCTTTAGATTTTGCTACTTCTAATCGTTTGGAATTGGAGATACTGCTTCAGCATTATACCTATGATTCTTTAAAATTGGAAGCGGCTAAATTTTTGATACGGAATATGCCTCATTGCTATTCCTACCAACAGGGAGGTGAAATGGATAGTGTGAAGCGTGTACGTACTTATTATAGTCCTTTCGGACAAATAGACCAGACTTATGCCAGACGTTGGGGGCATTATACCTATCGTAATCTTCCTAAAATATATGATGCCCATATTATCACAGCCGAATACTTGATAGACAATATAGACCGTGCTTTTGATAATTGGCAGAAACGTCCATGGAACCGTTCTCTTTCATTTGAAGATTTTTGTGAATACTTGTTGCCTTATCGTATAGGGGATGAACCGCTGGAAGAATGGCGTGAACTTTATGAAAAGAAATATGGATATTTATTAGATTCCATATATAAAGGCAGTGATGTGGTGGAGGCCGCGAATTTGGTAAGCAGGCATCTACAAGAACCTGTCTTTATTTATTGTGAAGACTTTGAACTGCCTCATATCGGTCCCAGATATTTATTCAGCCATCGATATGGTAGTTGCGTGGATGCGGCGGATATAGTGACTTATGCATTTCGGGCTGTCGGCATTCCTTGTATGGAAGATACGGATGCCAGAGGGGGACATGTGTGGAATGTTGTTCGTGACACGACAGGGCGCGATGTACCTATTTGGTATATAGCTTCGGAGGCTGTAAGGGGGAGTAGGGATACGGGAGGGTATAAACGTGGCAAGGTTTACAGGCCCATGTATGGTTTTCAAGAAGAAAAGGCAGCACATCTGGGAGATGATTGGAAATCAATGCCGCTTTTATTCTATCACCCTTATATGAAAGATGTCAGTTATGCATATTATCCGGATACGTTACGCATACTTACCGGTATTCCTGATGATGAGGTTTGTTATCTGGCCCATTTCCACGAAGCGCATTGGTGGAGTTGTGCCTGTGCACGCTCGGCAAGCGGCAAGATGGAAATACCTAATCTAGAATCGGAACTGGTATATCTTCCCATTAAATATACCAAAGGCAATTATTATCCTTCCGGCTTCCCCTTTTGGTTTGCAGGTGGAGAAATAAATACGTTTCTTCCGGATTGGGAGAAAACAGTAAAGGTTCGTTTGTATAGAAAATATCCGGTATATGGTTGGTTGCGCAGCTTTATGGGCCATGTGGTGGGAGGTACTTTTGAGGGAAGTATGACGAAAAATTTTGAAGATGGAAAGACATTATATGAGATAGCGGATACTCCCGTGATAGCAAGGAATAGAATCTTTCTGAATAAGTCGGTTAAGTGCCGTTACATAAGATATAAGGCTGACAATGATAAATGTGCGGAACTGGCGGAAATGACATTTTATGCCAATGGAAAGGCTGTTTCTCCGATAGCGGTTTGGGGGAGTCCTACGGAAAAAGGAAATATGCATGTGCTGGCAAAGCACGTGGCGGATGGTGATCCTCTTTCTTATTATCTGTCTTTAGACAAAGGAGGGGAGGTTGTTGTTGATTTGGGCCGTGTCGCAGTTATAGATTGCCTGGAGTATATGCCCCGGAATGATGACAATTTTATTTCTCCGGGTGATATTTATGAGTTGTTCTGTCATGCCGGTACTGAAGGATGGAAGAGTTTGGGAAAACAGCGGGCTGATACTACCTGTTTGGACTGGATTGTGCCTGACAATGCATTGTTCTGGTTACGCGATCTGACCCGTGGGCGTGAAGAACATATTTTCTTTATGCAGAACAGGCGGCAGAAATTTCCAACCTTTTAAGATTTAAAATGAGGTATATAAAGAAATACATAGGCGTTTTATATAACTTGCTGGTTTGTGTGACCGGAGGGAGTTTGTTAATGATGATTATTTGGTTGTTATTACAGATATTTGTTTTTGCCTCATTTGCCATACCTTCTGACTCCATGGAGCCGGTTCTGATACCGGGTGACTATGTGCTTGTCAATAAAATGTTGAAAGGACCACGTATATTCAGCCTTGGTGATGCCCGGCAACATAAGCCGCTACACATCGATCGTTTGAAGGGATTCAGTGAATTTCAGCGCAATGAGGTATTGGTCTTTAATTTCCCTTATCCGGAACGATGGGACAGTATAGGGTTTAACCTGATGCTTTATTATGTAAAGAGGTGTATCGCATTGCCGGGTGATACTGTTGAAATAAGGGACGCCCGATATAGGGTCAGAGGTTATGATAAGGAATTAGGAAATATAGTTTCACAAAACAGTTTGGCGCATTTTTTGGAGAAACCGAGGAATGTGGAGAAAATGATACAGGAAAATTGTTTTTTTGCTTATCCCGGTGATACCATCTTAAAATGGAGTATTAAAGATTTTGGTCCTTTTTATCTTCCTTCCCGTGGGGATACTATTGTGATGGATGATAAACATTATTTGCTTTATCGCAATCTTATAGAATGGGAGCAACAAGATAAATTAATAGCAAGTAACGGGCATTTTTATTTAAATGGGCGGGAAGTGGAGCATTATGTTTTTATGCACAATTATTATTTCATGGGTGGTGATAATTGTTATAATTCTCAGGACTCGCGCTATTGGGGGCCTTTGCCGGAGGAATATATTGTAGGAAAGGCGACATTGATATGGAAGTCTAAGAATGGAGTGACGGATGAAATACGTATGGACAGGATATTTAAAAAGATAAAGTAGTATGAGAGTTTGTGGTGTATATTTTGTTTTTGTAATTCTTCTTTCTGCTTGTACGAATGGAGTAAGTCATTTGGATATTGCTTTGCAGCAGGCTAAACATAATAAAGCGGAGTTGGAAAAAGTGTTGAAGCATTTTAAACATGATAGCTTGAAATACCGTGCTGCCTGTTTTTTGATTGAAAATATGCCTGGTAAATATTCAATACTCCCTTATGATTCGTTGGATAGATATAAGAACTTTTTGAAGATTATCCCACAAAATGATCCTATAAGTTGGGATGTGCGATATTCTAAGATTTGGCATGGATTTGATTCTATTTCTAAACGACAGTTGGCAGGTTTTAGTAAGATTGAAGATATAAAAGTTATAACGGGAGATTATTTAATAAAAAATATTGAATATGCTTTTAAAATATGGGAGAATGGAAAAATAAAAGATTACTGTTCATTTGATGAATTCTGTCATTATATTTTGCCTTACCGTATAGACCATGAGCCATTATCGAATTGGCGCGAGGAAGGTTTTCAAAAGTTTGGTCATTTATTGGATTCTTTAATGTCTCCACGAGAATTGGCCCTTCGTATCATAAAATTAGGTGGAATGCGTTATAATATAGGAATGACTAAATATCCTTATAAACAGTCTTATGCTGAAATGCTACAGACCCGTTGGGGTACTTGTGATGATATGGCGGCATTTTTAGCTTTGTCTTTACGTGCCATTGGAATCCCTGCTTCTATTGATTATGTTCCGGCATGGGCTAATAGGAGTTCTTCGCATTGTTGGAATGTGGTGAAAGATGCTACTGGTGATTTTATAGAAGTGGGATATGGCCCTGAAGGAAAAAATGAAGTTGTATACAAGATTTCTAAGATTTATAGGAAAAAATATGATATTCCACTATGTGATGTTACATCCGAATATGCTATGCCTCTTTCTGATTTAACCTTTAGAGTGCCTTCACAGAAAGATAAACAATTAATCAGTCTTTGTACTTTTAATAATCATGACTGGGTTCCTGTTGCTTTATCAAAGGTGATGAATGGAAGTGTTTTGTTTGAATCAGTCGGGAGAGGAATTTTATGGGGAGATAATCAAATAAGAACTTATTTAAACGAAGGAAAGGGGATCGTTTTCTTAGCATTTATCAGCCAAAATGGGCGGTTGAATAATAAACCTATAGGGTTTCCTATAATTCTTTTAGAAGATGGAACCATAAAAGAGCTGTGTGCTAGTACAGAAAAAGAAAGTATTATACTTTACCGTAAATACCCATATTATGGAAGTAATAATGCAATAATACATGATAGTAATGAAATATGTGTCGATAATGAATATGAATTGTTCTATTGGAATATGAAATGGATTAGTTTAGGGCGAAAATTAGCAGTCGACAATAAACTTCATTATGATGATGTGCCTAAAGGCGCTTTATTGTGGTTAAAAAATCATACTCAAGGAAAAGAAGAGCGGATTTTTACATACGAAGACGGGAAACAAGTTTGGTGGTAGAAATGGAAAATAAATGGCTGAAATATGGAATAGCATTGGTGGCAGGCATACCGGTTGCGTTGTGTCTCAGCGTGGTGTGTTGTAGTACGTCTTCACTGTCATCCGATATTTTGGCGGATGACTGGCGGTGGATGTATGCCTGTGGAGTTCTTTCATCGGCAGCTTTTGCCCTGTTGATATTTCTTTTTCCGGCACGGATTAAGGAATGTCTGTCGGCTGTCGTTTCATGGGTGTTTATTCTATACGGAGGTATAGAAGCCGTTTGGGGCATCCGCCAGGTATACGGATTTACCTATTCCAACCATTCCCTCTATGCCTTGACCGGTTCGTTCTATAATCCCGGTCCTTATTCAGGCTACCTTGCCATGATATTCCCTATCTGCCTGTATGAATGGTTAAAGCGGAAAGAGGGTAAGAAAACCATACCTTATTATGTTGCTTTAGCTGTCATGCTATTGATTCTTTGTGTGTTGCCTGCCGGAATGAGCCGCTCGGCATGGATAGCCGCAGCGGTCTCTTCCATTTATGTTTGTGGTATACACTATAAGATGGAAATTCAGCATTATATCAGGCATCATCGTAAGCAGGCAGTGTCTTTTGCCATAGTAACCTTTATTTTGGGCGGTATAGCATTGGGTGGCATTTATCAAATGAAAAAGGATTCGGCAGACGGCCGTCTGTTTATGTGGAAAATTGCTGCCCAAGCTGTCAGTGAGCACCCATGGACAGGATGCAGATGGAACAGTGTTCCGGCTGCTTACGGACAAGCGCAGGAGAATTATTTTGCAGCCGGAAATTATACGGCAACGGAGGAACTTGTGGCAGGTGTTCCCGAATATGTTTTCAATGAATATCTGCAAGTAGCCATTGCCTGGGGAATACCTGTGCTTTGCATCGGGTTGTTGATACTAGGTGGGAGCATGTACATAGGTCATAAACAAGGCATCTATGGACTATGCGGCGCATTGCTATCTTTAGCGGTATTTGCGTTTTCTTCTTATCCATTACAATTTCCAGCGTTTGTTTCGGCTTTGATTATATTAGTATTAGCTTGCGGTATCCGTGTTCTTCCTTTAGAGAAAGTTTGGCCTCGCATTTTATTTACTGTTTTATTGTTAATCGGAAGCTATGGCTGTTTCTGTAAATATCAGCAGAAATCCAAGACTGTAGAAGCTTGTAAGCAATGGACCAAAAGCCGTATGTTTTACCACTCGGGAGCTTATCAGCAAGCGGTGGAAAGCTATGCTGAAATTCAGAAAGAAATGAAAGGGAATGCCCGCTTTATGTTTGAGTATGGCCATGCCTTGCATAAACTGCATGAACCCGAACTGTCTAACAAGGTACTGAAAGAGGCCTTGAAAGTGAGTGGCGATCCCATGATACTAAATATTATCGGGAAAAATGAACAGGACATGAAGCACTATGATAGTGCGGAATATTGGTTTATGCGTGCTGTCCATCGGTTGCCCGGAAGGATTTATCCTTATTATCTTTTGGCCAATCTATATGCGGATCCGTTTTTTTATCGGTGTGACAAATTGGAGCGGATGGTACAGACGGTATTGGAGAAAGAACCGAAAATTCAATCTACCGCTATCAAGCAGATGAGACGGAAAGCACGGGAATTATTAAAAAAAGTACCCGAAAATTAGTTTTTTCAAAATAAAAAGTTTTTATTTGTTATAGATATCACAAAATATGACCATGAAATTACACATATTTGCATCAGGCTTATTATTAGCCGTTTCTTTCACTGCCTGCTCGGGAGAAAAAAAGGAAACAACGGAAAAAGAAGGGGTGGAAACAGTTCTTCCTTCTTTACCCAATGAGGTGACGGTGATGCCGCTGAAAAAGCAGGTTTTCAATCATGAATTGATCAGTAACGGGAAAGTGACGGCACAGGATTATGCCGACCTGTATTTTCGTATCTCGGAAGTGGTGGCGAATATCTGGGTAAAGAACGGGGATATAGTGCGGAAAGGTCAAAAAATAGCCCAATTGGATTTGTTTAAGTTGAACAATACGTTGGTACAGAATAAAAATAGTTTGGCACAGGCTACCCTGGAGATGCAGGATGTGTTGATAGGACAAGGATATGCTCCCGATAATCTGAAGGTGATACCTGCTGATGTGCTGGAACTGGCAAAAGTAAAAAGCGGGTATGAGCAGAGCAAAGCTCAATATGAATCTGCTCAATATGATATGGAACAAGCTACGTTGACTGCTCCTTTCGATGGAGTGATTGCCAACCTCTTTGAAAAGAGATATAATATGCCCAAAACTTCCGAGCCTTTCTGCCGGGTAATCAATGCCGGAAATATGGAGGTGGATTTCACCGTACTTGAAAATGAGCTGCCATTGCTGAAAGTGGGGGATAAGGTGGAGATTACTCCTTATGCATCGGCAGCAGGGGTGCGCCAGGGAAGTATCAGTGAGATTAATCCGCTGGTGGACGAGAATGGAATGGTACGGATAAAGGCGCGAGTGAACGGGAGTAATAAATTGTTCGACGGCATGAATGTAAGGGTAAGCGTGAAGCGTTCTGTGGGCGAACAACTGGTTATCCCCAAAACGGCGGTTGTACTACGTTCCGGCAAACAGGTGGTATTTACACTGAAAGAGGGTAAAGCTATGTGGAAATATGTGCATACGGGATTGGAGAATATGGAGGAATATACTGTCACAGACGGACTGGAAGAAGGTATGGAGGTGATAACTACCGGAAATGTGAATCTGGCTCATGAAGCACCGGTGAGGGTAATTAAAAATTAAAGGTATGGTTAAGTTCTTATTGCAACGGCCCATTGCGGTGCTGATGCAGGCTCCGGAGGAAGCCATTGGCCTTACCGCAAGCTACATCCGCATCTGCGGCAGCGGTATTTTCTTTATTGTGGCATACAACCTGATGGCCGCCATCTTCCGCGGTCTGGGCGACAGCAAATCCCCGTTGTTGTTCGTGCTGGTGGCCTGCATTGTCAACATTGCGGGCGACCTCATTCTGGTTGCGGGCTTTGGCATGGACGCCGCGGGCGCGGCCATCGCGACAGTTTTGGCACAGGCCGTCAGTGTGGTGTTCGCAGTTGCGCTGCTCATCAAAAAGAAGCTGCCCTTTGCCATCACGCGCGGACTTTCGATTCAATCCTCAATGTAAGAAGTTTTTGAGCATCGGTCTGCCACTTGCCTTGCAGGAGTTTTTGACGCAGCTGTCGCGTTTCTGGCGCTGTGTGCGTTTGTCAACCGGCTGGGCCTGACAGCGTCGTCGGGCTACGGCGTTGCGAGCAAAATCGTCAACTTCGCCATGCTGATTCCCAGCGCGCTGATGCAGTCGATGGCGTCGTTCGTCGCGCAGAACGTGGGCGCGGGAAATCAGAAGCGCGCAAAGCAGTCGATGCTGACGGGCATCGGCGTGGGGCTGGCCTTCGGCTGCGCCGTGTTCGCGCTCGTGATGCTCAAGGGCGATGTGTTGGCGGGAATCTTCTCGCCGGATGCAGAGGTCGTGCAGAAAGGCTTTGAGTATCTGAAGGGCTTCGCGCCCGAGACCATCCTGACGGCGATCCTCTTCAGCATGCTCGGCTACTTCAACGGCAACAACAAGACGCTCTGGGTCATGGCACAGGGCCTCATCCAAACGCTGCTCGTCCGCCTGCCGTTT
>OFMT01001894.1_pt1 | contig 13647 bp, 10 predicted proteins | sample 1541891 | NCBI WGS metagenome assembly OFMT01 (sample SAMN04209230, study PRJEB22552) | human gut metagenome | biome: gut; material: feces | host: Homo sapiens | place: USA: Oklahoma | reverse complement strand
ATATTTCGGTGGTATTCTGCTGGGCTCCGGTGGTCTGATCCGCGCGTATTCCACGGGCGCGTCGATTGCCGTCAAGGCGGCGCAGGGCGCGGATATCGTGCCCTGCCAGCGGTATCTGGTGACTTTGGAGTATCCGCAGTTGGCGAGATTCCAGCAATTGCTCGCCGGAGTCGACGGCGTGCAGTCGGATGAAACGTACGCCGCCGATATCACGCTGACCGCCACGTTGCCGTTGGGCAACGCCTCGTCCTTCGAGGATCGCGTGAGGGAGACGTTCAACGCCACCATCAGCCCCGAACCCATCGATACGGTGAACCGCGCCATCGCCAGCCGCTAGTGCTGCGTCGTGGTCGGTACGGCCTAAAACCGCCTGGTGTTATTCGCCTGCGCCTGTGCCCGGCGTGAATCGATTCGCAGCTGTCGGCTCTGGTCTACACTGGGAAGGCGTGACTGACGAAACAACCACCGAGAATTTTGAGCCGCTGACCGCTACCTATGAGCGTTTGCGCCATAGCGCCGATGCCACGGAACTTTCCGAATTCGCGCGTCGACCGTTGCCGGACCGTGACGATCAGGCGGCGTTTTCGCGTGCCACGGCACTGCTTGAGGCAGTGGGCGGCAATCCGAATACGCCGTTGGAAGATCGAGTGTTTCTGGCTGAATCGATGCCGTTCCCGAATGTGCTGGTGAAGCTCGCCAAGGATCCTCAGGCTTCGGTGCGCAAGGCCGTGGCTGGCAATACCGACGATAAGAACTGGCTGGTCGGCAGATTGACCAAGGATCCGGATCTTGAGGTGCGCGACGCGGCGTTGCGTAATCCGAAGACGTCGTGGAAGATGCGACTCGAGGGAGCGCAAAGCGAAAGCAGCGATGCTCGGATTCTGGACTTTCTCGCTACGCTGGGAACGGAACTCGAACCGGATGCGCCAAAGGTGTTGTCGTCCATGGTGCGTCGTGCCGTGGCGCTAAATCCCAACGTTTCTTTGCAAACGTTAGCTAAGTTGGAAAACGATCCTTCGCCGGAAGTTCGTCATGCCGTCGAAAAACGTCGCAAGGAACGCGGAAAATAGCTCGATATGTCTCAGCTAAGCCGTTACACTAAGAGATTATGAGCGAGAGAACCGAAAGCGAAGAGCGTCTAGCTCGACCGCTAATCCAGTTGGCGAAGTTGGCAGGAATTGTCACCAGTTATGTTGGCATGAGCCGCGACTACCACGAAATCAAAGATGATGTTCTGGTCGCGGTGTTGGGAGCTTTGGGCATTGACGCTTCAAGCGACGCGGCTATCAGGCAGTCCACCAAGCAGATTCTGAACGAACGGTACGGCAGACTGGTGGCACCCACCGTCCTGCATAATGTCGGTTCCGAAAGCCATGTGCTGGTGAATGTCGGCGTGACCGATGTGCCAAGCGCCACCATCACCCTTGAGAACGGCGAGCCGTACAGGGGCGTGATTCTTCCCGACGCCGGCGACGGATCCATTGCCCATACGGTGGATGATCGGTTCGTCGTCACTGCATCCGTTGTCGTTCCTGCAGATCTTCCGGAAGGCTACCATACGCTGCATGTCACGGTGGGCGATCGCACCGAGGACGCCACGCTGATCAGCGCCCCCGCCAAGGTCGAGCTGCTCGACGAGATGAAGCACGGCCACCTGTGGGGCTGGATGGCCCAGTTGTATTCGCTGCGTTCCTCCAAGTCCTGGGGCGTGGGCGATTTCGAGGATCTGTCCAACCTGCTGATTGAAGCCAAGCGCAAGACCGGCGCCGACTTCACCCTGATCAACCCTGTGCATGCCGCAGAACCGGTCTCTCCGCTGACGCCGTCCCCGTACCTGCCGGTATCCCGCAGCCTGGTGAACTTCACCTATATTCGTCCGGAGGCAATCGAGGAATACCGTTTGCTGGGTGCTGAAAGCCTTGACGAGATCCGCAAGCTGTTCGAATCCATCGAACCGCTCAACAACAAGGCCGAAAAGATCGACCGCGATGTCATGTGGCACGCGAAGATGCAGGCGTTGTGGATTATCTTCAAGGCCGGCCGTACCTCCGCAAGGCAGCGTGAGTTCGCAGACTTCTGCGCCAAGTCCGGCGAGGATCTCGAGGCCTACGCCACATGGTGCCTATGCTACGACAAGTGGGGCTCCGCCGAAGACGTCGCCACCAACTGGATTCATCGCTATACGAAGGAATCCCCTGAAGTGCAGGCGCTGCGCGAGCAGTTCCCCGACACGTTGAACTTCTACCGCTGGCTGGAATGGATCGCCACCGAGCAGCTTGACCGCGCCCAGCGCAATGCCCGCAACGCCGGCATGCGTATCGGTGTCATGGCCGACATGGCGGTCGGCGTCCATCCGCTCAGCTCCGAGGTCTGGTGGTGCCCGGAGCGCTTCGCCAAGGGCGCTACCGTCGGCGCGCCGCCGGACATGTTCAACCAGCAGGGGCAGGATTGGAGCCAGCCTCCGCTGAACCCGATCTATTTGGATCGCACTGGCTACAAGGTCTACCGCGATATGGTGCACAACATGTTCACCCATGCCGGTGCAGTGCGTATCGACCATATTCTCGGTCTGTTCCGCCTGTGGTGGATTCCGTCCGGGCGTAAGGCGGATGACGGCGCGTATGTGCGCTACGACTCCGATGTGATGCTGGGCATCCTCGCCCTTGAGGCGTCCCGTGCGGACGGCGTTGTGGTCGGCGAGGATCTTGGCGTGGTACCGGCCCATGTGGCGAGTTCGCTATCCTCCCATGGCCTGCTGGGCTGTGCTGTGGAGTGGTTCGAACAGTTCGACGGCACGTTCCGTTCCCCCGCCGATTGGCGCGAATACGCCTTGGCCTCGGTCAATACGCATGATCTGCCGCCGGCAGCCGGCTATCTTGAGCTGGAGCACGTCAAGTTGCGTGAGCGTCTTGGCCTGCTGGAAGGACCGAAGGAAGACTTCGAGCGTTCCGCGATGGCCGAGCAGAACGCCATGATCACGATGCTGCTCAATAACGGCTATATCGACAAGGAGATCGCCGATCACCGCGAAGAGCATGAAAAGGACATCATCGCAGCGCAGTACCGTGCGCTGAACGGTTCGCCGTGCAAGCTGCTTGCCGCATCGATCACCGATGCGGTCGGGGAGAAGCGTACGCAGAACCAGCCCGGCACCAACAACGAGTATCCGAACTGGCGTGTTCCGCTTGCGGATGCCGAGGGCAACACCGTGCTGCTGGATACCATGTTCGATCGCGCCGATGTCAAGGAACTCGCCGCCATCATGCGCAACGAAAAGTAATCTTCAGCGTCGATATTTCACGAGAACGCGTACGTTTCCAAGGCCTCGGCAGAGGCTTGGCACGTGCGCGTTCTTTTGTCTTCGCGTGTGTCGGTTGTATGTCAAGCCTGGCCAATACACTAGTGAGCTGTTGTGTTTCCCTAAGGGGTCCTTCAAAGCGCATTCCCACTCGCAATCGAGGACTTTCAGGGAGCCCACGGATAATGAGGTGGAGATTTTCCGGTTACGCCCTAACCAAGCGTATAAGGAACGTCAAAACCCGGAACACAATATATAGAAAAGGTAGAACAGTGAAGACTTTCACTCCGAAGCCCGCCGATCTGAGCCATGAGTGGTACATCGTTGACGCCACCGACGTGGTGCTGGGCCGTCTCTCATCTCAGGTTGCAACCCTTCTGCGCGGCAAGAACAAGCCGACTTACGCTCCCCACGCTGATTCCGGCAATCACGTGATCGTGATCAACGCCGCCAAGGTGGCGCTGACCGGCAACAAGCTGGGCAAGGAACTGTACAAGCACTCCGGTCGCCCGGGTGGCCTGCGTCGCGATACCTACGCGCAGCTGCTCGAGAACAACCCGGAGCGCATCATCACCAGCGCCGTCAAGGGCATGCTGCCGAAGAACAAGCTCGCCAAGGTGCAGCTTGGTCGTCTGCACGTCTTCGCCGGCGAAGAGCATCCGCACACCCCGCAGAAGCCGCAGGTCTTTGAGATCGCTCAGGTTTCTCAGCAGGCTAAGTGAACCGAAGGGAGATAGAGAACATGGCTGAAAACACCAACAACTCCGCGGTTCAGGAAACCGAAGAGGAGCTCACCAGCTACACCACCGAGACCAATGCAGGTGCTGGCACCGGTACCTCCGCGATCGAGCCGGGCTACGGCACCGGTCGTCGTAAGGAAGCCGTCGCCCGCGTGCGTCTGGTTCCCGGCACCGGCAAGTGGACCATCAACGGTCGCACCCTGGAGGAGTACTTCCCCTCCAAGCTGCTGCAGCGTGAGGTCAACTCCCCGATCGTTCTGCTCAAGCTCGAAGGCAAGTTCGACGCTATCGTCCTCGTTGACGGTGGCGGCACCACCGGCCAGGCTGGCGCAATCCGCCTGGGCGTTGCCCGCGCTCTGAACGCCATCGATCGTGATGCGAACCGCGCCGCCCTGAAGAAGGCTGGCTTCCTGACCCGCGACGCCCGCGTCGTGGAACGCAAGAAGGCCGGTCTGCACAAGGCACGTCGCGCTCCGCAGTTCTCGAAGCGCTAAAGCTTACAGCAAGCTTTATTCGAAACCCCTCGGAAACCTATGGTCTCCGAGGGGTTTCCTCGTTATTGTGGGCAAGCGTTAGATGCGTTGGACGCAATGGGCTCGTTAGATGTGTTGGACGTATCTGGCAGACGTTGCAGATGAAGCATCCGCATCTCCCTCATTCGCGGCCCACCCGTTACCGGACGTTTCGGATGGGCCGTTTGCGTATTGATGTATGCGCCGATTCGTTGCGCCGTCCGCTGCGCGTCAATCCGTCGAAATCTGCTTCATCGCGCTGATGCTCAGAGCCGGCAGCGTCCACAGGGTCGGATCGTCCTCGGACAACCCGTCGTCAGCGGAGTTCAGACTGGCGGCATTCTCATCCATCTGCCAATACATGGTATTGAGACGCTGCAGATGGTTGCGGAATCGCCCGGCAGGTTTGTCCTCCGCTTCCTCATCGAACTCGGCCAGCTTCTCGATCTGCGTGCCCTGTCCGGGATATTCGCCGGCGATTTCCGCCGAGGACCAGATCATTTCCCATTCGATGTCGTTGGGCAGATGGAATCTGACGTTCTCGTCGGACCCATTGACCAGAATGAGCAGGCTTGGTTCGTCGGGGGAGAGCAGCTGCATGGCGAACGATCGGACCGAGGGATTCGTCCAATCCGCATCATGCGGCGTCTTTCCGTTCGGCAGGAACCAGTGCACGCGGTCGGATTTCTTCAACAGTCCGATTTTGCTCAGTCGGGTGAAGAAATCCTCATGGTTGTAGAGGTCCCGGGCCTTTCTCAGCGCTATCAGCCGGGAAGTGAGGTTGAACAGCTTGAGCTCCGCGGTCTGCTCGGTGCTGTACAGCCAATCCCAATCCAGCCATGTGGTCTCATTGTCCTGCGTGTAGGCGTTGTTGTTGCCGTTCTGCGAGTTGCCGAATTCGTCGCCGGCAAGCAGCATCGGCGTGCCCAGGGAGAGCAGCAGCGTGCCCAGCATGTTCATGATGGCCCGTTCTCGTTGCTGTGTGATGATCGGATCACTGCACGGGCCTTCATGTCCGAAATTGACGGAATGGTTGTTGTCGCTGCCGTCCCGGTTGTTCTCTCCGTTGGCTTCGTTGTGCTTATGCCGATACTGGGTCAGATCGGCGGTGGTGAAGCCGTCGTGGCATGCCACGTAGTTCACGGATGCGGTCGATCCGCGTCCGGGGTCGGTGGCGAACAGATCGGCTGAGCCGCATAGGCGCGTGGCCATGGACTGCATGGTCATGTCGCCGGTTTCACCACCACGTGCACGTTCCACATCGGTCAGCCAGAAGGTGCGTGTGCAATCGCGGAAGCGGTCGTTCCATTCCGCGAAGGGGATGCCGAATTGTCCCGTTCTCCAGCCGTTCGGGCCGCAATCCCACGGTTCCATGATCATCTTGAGGTTGCCGAGCAGCAGATCGGAGCGCAACGCGTACAGGAACGGGTGGTATCGCGTGAATTCGCCGTCAAGACGCGCCAGCGTCGCCGCAAGGTCGAATCGGAATCCGTCGATACCAATGCGTTTGGCCCAATAGCGCAACGAATCCACGGCGAACGTGGTGACGTGCGTGTTGGTGAAATCAAGCGTGTTGCCGCAACCGGTGGTGTCGTACAGGCGGCTGATCTTGTCTTTGGTGCGTCGGTAGTACGAGAGATTGTCAAGGCCTCGCCAGCAAATGGTCGGGCCTTCGGGGCCTGATTCGCAGGTGTGGTTGTACACCACGTCCATGATGACCTCGAAACCGGCCTCATGCATGGCCCGCACCATGTCGATGACCTCCTGCCGCACGGCGCCCGCTCCCGCTTCCTGCGCCTGCTTGGTGGCGTACGAGGCTTCGGGGGCGAAGTAGCCGAGCGTGGAATAGCCCCAGTAATTCGTGCGATTGCGTTCCTGCAGGAACAGTTCGGATTGCTTGGCTTGGATGGGCAGCAGTTCGATGGATGTCACGCCGAGGTCCTGCAGATAGGAGAGCGTGGCCGGATGGGCGAGGCCGGCATAGGTGCCGCGCAATTCCGGAGGAAGCCATGGGGCGTTCGCGGTGAATCCTTTGACGTGCAGTTCGTAGATGACGGTTTTGCTCCATGGCACATGCGGGTGGGATGGTTCTCCCATATGCTTGTTGATGTCGCGGTCGTCAATGGCCACGGAAACAGGCATGTGTCCCAGAGAGTCCACGGTGCTCATCGGTCCGAACGGCGAACCGGCGACCTTGCCGTTTTTGATCTCGCATTCGTAGGCGAAGGCGCCCGGGTCGAGTTCCATCTTGCCTTCGATGCCTTTGGCGTATGGGTCGAGCAGCAGTTTGTATGGATTGAAGCTCACGCCATGGTTTGGATCCCATGGGCCGTTGACGCGGTATCCGTATTGCATGCCGTCCCATGCTTGCGGCACGTGCACGTACCACAGTCCGTAGTTGGGACCGTCCATGCGGAACAGTGTTTCGCGAAGATTGAGCGAGGGAATGCGTCTGGTGCAGATGCGCTGTTTTTTGGCCTGATCGATGAACGTGAGTCCGGGTTCGTTGAACAGCCGTGCGGCGTCGGCATAGAAGGCGCTCGGTTGGTCAAGTGGTTCAAGTACGCAAAACCACACTTGGTCTGCTGTTTCTGAGCGGACAACGGCGTCCGCGCCACCATCGTCGGTGAAATAGAGACCTGGTCGGGTTGCGTAGCGGTGCAAAGGTGGGTTCTTCATAACCTCATTCTAAACACTTTGAAATTATCTGTTGACTTGCTATGTCGAGGCTGTCGACGCTCGTGCCGGTCTGATCCAGCCGTGAGCTTGAACTCGAGCAGGTGCAGGACTTCCTCGACGGCAAAATCGCCGCCGCTTCCAAGGCTGTCGTCAAAATCGGTGCCGGACGCTGTTTATTCGTCCTGAACAGCTTGGAATTAGCGAAAAAGTATCACGACATGACGGCAAATGCGCCGCCGACATCGCCGCATAGCGCATATCCTAATCACAAAAGGGAAAAATCAATCGTATTCATCGTTATCAGGAGGTAATTTTATGACGAAAGCAATGTCTGAATTCACTACCGATCTGCAGCATTCCGGTATGCCGGCGAAGGATCTCGACGAAACCATCGAATTCTATACGAAGAAGCTTGGTTTCGAACTGGCCGGACTGTTCCATAACGGCGAAAATCGTTGCGCATTCCTGCGTTACGGCCATCTGACCATCGAAACGTGGGAGGGTGATCCGGCTCCGCTGACCACTGGTGCCATCAATCATTGGGCATTCGACACTCCCGACATCGAAGCCGCATTCGAAAACGCGAAGGAACTCGGGCTGAATTTCAAAGATAACGAAATCCAGCATATCGACAGCTTCTGGGAGCATGGCATCCGCTACTTCAACGTGTACGGACCGAACGGCGAAACCATTGAATTCTGTCAAATTGTCAAATAACTATCATTAGATGATTGCTGTCAAATAATCGTTGAAAACAAATACAACAGGCGAAACAGACGGAAGCAAACAAAGAAGCGTGCGCTGAACCTTATATACGGGTTCGGAACACGCTTCTTTTTTGTTATGCAATCGATGCGACTAATGCGATTAATATGTGCGCAAAAGCGGTCACATATCGCATAGTTCGCGTACGTACGGCTCCACAAAACGCAGAGCCGCGCCGATAATGTCTTGATGGTCGAGCGCCATTCCCTTGCGCAGGGTGAAATCCGTGGTGCCGAATGGCGTATGTTCCACCACGCGTTCGCGTAGTCCGGCCATATCGTCATCATCGAGATATTGTGCTGCCTCACCGCTGATGATCACGTCACCGGCCAGTACCGAGCGAATATTCGTTACCGCCAGCGCCACATAATCCAGCCATTGCGAGAATCGTTCGCGATGCTCCTGCTCGCCTTGTTCCAACACCGAGAAGAAGCCGGGCAGGCTTTCGCCGTCTTCCATCAGCGTTTCCGGCGAGCAATACGTATCCATGCAGCCCTGTTGTCCGCAGTAGCAGGTGTTGCCTCCTGGAATCAGCGTCATATGTTCGATTGAGCCATTGCATTGGTTGGGCCCTTGGTAGAGCGATCCGTCTACGATGACCGCGCCTCTGGGGCGTCGCTCGAGGTAGATGCAGACGGCATCCTTCAGATTGTGGTCGAACCAGAGTTCCGCCATGGCAGAAGCGTCGGAATCGTGAATCATCAGCGACGGATAGTTGAGGCCGTGGCTGAGTTCGTTGAGTTTCAGGCCGGTGTTGTTCATGATTTTGCCGAAGGTGATCGACTGCCCGTCTGCCGATACGATGCCTTGCATGCAGAAGGCCACGCCTCGCACCGTGCTGCCTTGTTTCGCCAGTTCCTGCGCGAAATCGTTGATGATGCCGTTCATGCGCTGGTAGTAGGCGTCGTTGTTACGATAGGGGAGTGTGCGCTGTCTGGTGGCCACGGATTTGCCGTTCAGATCAATGGCGATGGCCGTGATTCGTGTGGTTTGGATTCGCACGCCGATAGCCACGCTGGAGTGTGCCGCGAATTCGTAGATTTGCGCTTTGCGTCCACCGGTGGATTGCTGCATCTCGCCTTTGACGATGAGCCCGTCGGCCTCCATGGCGCGCAGATTCTGCGTGATGGTTGGCAGGCTGAGCCCTAATTCGTGTTCGAACATCTGCTTGGTGGCTGAACCTTGAGTGTAGATGAACGCGGTCATGGCCTTGAGATTGGCTTCTTTGACTGATAGGGCGGATTGGGCTTTCACTGGTTGATCCTTCCTGCGCAACTTCTTTTCCAAGATTACTTCATAAAAGTCCTTTCCTTATGTCTCGTGTTGGTCTGAGATATCAGGTATTGCAAAAAAGTATCAAAAACAGCTGTGTATAAAGGATTTTCTGCCACTTTTCTGCGTCGAAAATATATTTATCAACAAAAAGTTGAGACGGTGACAACGACGTTCTACCAAGAAAAGAGACATGTTATGAAGATAGGTCTGCCGCGCACGCTATTGGCCGGCTTGGTCGCCATAGCGGTGTTCATGACCGGCGATGGCTTTGAATTGACTTTTTTGTCCAAATACATCGTGGACCAGGGATTCAGCTCTTCGCAATCGTCGCTGATGTTCACCATGTACGGGCTGGTGGCTGCGCTTGCCGGCTGGGCGTCCGGTGTGCTAGCTGAAATGTTCGGTGCCAAACGCATCATGCTTATCGGCGCGAGCGCCTGGGTCGTTTTGCACCTGCTGTTCGTTGGTGTGGCGCTGCCGAGCGGCGTCTATCCGCTGATGTTAGGCGTGTATGCGTTGCGGGGTGTTGGTTACCCGCTGTTCATCTACTCGTTCGTGGTGTTGATGGCGCAAACCATCGATCCTGCCAAGCTCGCGTCGGCCATGGGGTGGTTTTGGGCCGCCTACTCGTTCGGCATCGGCGTGTTTGGCGCATATTTGCCGAGTTTCACCATTCCGATGGTGGGCGAGTACTATTCGCTGTGGCTTTCGTTGCCGTTTTCTATAGCTGGACTGCTGATTTGCCTGCTGATGGTGCCGAAAAGCAAGGGTTCTGGCGCCTCTTCCATGAGCAATGCAGACAAGCTGCGCGAGCTTAGTCGAGGAGTCACCATTCTGGTGCATAATCGCCAAATCGCTTTGGCTGCGGTGGTGCGTGTGATCTGCAATCTGACGTTGTATGGCTTTCCCGTCATCATGCCACTCTACTTGGCCACTACCAACAATGGCGGCGGCGCTTGGTTTAAGGTTTCGCAATGGAGTCAGATTTGGGGATTCCAGTTTGTGGTCACCATTTTCGGCAATGTGTTCTGGGGTCGTATGGGCGATTCGCATGGTTGGATGCGGCAAATGCGCTGGTTTGGCTGCTGGTTCTGTGTGATCGGCACGCTGGGCATGTATTACATTCCGCAGTTTTTCGGGGCGAATATGGTGCTTATGTGTGCTGATGCGGTTGTTCTTGGATTGGGAATTTCCGCTTTCGTTCCTATGGGAGCCGTGTTTCCCGCGTTGGCGTTGGAACATAAGGGTGCTGCGATTTCCGCGCATAATTTCGCTTCCGGCCTGGCTACGTTTTTCGGTCCGCTGATTGCGACGGTGCTGGTTTCCACTATCGGATTCGGCGGCGTGTGCTGGACGTATGCGATCTGCTATGCGATCGGATCGTTGGTCACGTTCGGCATTCATCCTCATCAACCCGGATTTGATGATCGCGGCCATCGCATTGCCGCGATCGAGCGTAACTAATCGCAATTGAATATCAATTGCTCGATCATCATTTTTCTCAAAAAACATCATTATCCACAAAGGAGAATAATCATGAAGGCAGTCGTTCTCGAAGAGCAGGGCGTCATCAATGTGCGTGAGGTGCCTGACGTCCCCGCACCTGGTCTAGGCGAGCTGAAGATCGCGCCGCATACCGTTGGTGTGTGCGGTTCCGACCTGCACTATTACACTCATGGTCGCGTGGGCAAATATGTGGTGGAGCAGCCGATGATTCTCGGTCATGAGGCTTCCGGCACGGTGGTTGAGGTCGGTCCTGGCGTCGAAGGCTTCAAGGTGGGCGATCGTGTGGCCATGGAGCCCGGCATTCCGGATATGAGTTCGCGTGCCAGCAAACTGGGCATGTATAACGTCGATCCTGCGGTGCGTTTCTTTGCCACTCCGCCGATTGATGGCTGCCTGTGCGAAACGGTGAACCATCCTGCGGCGTTCACCTACAAGCTGCCCGACAATGTGAGCTTCGGTGAGGGTGCGCTGCTTGAACCGTTGGCTGTGGGCATGTGGTCCGCCACCAAGGCTCGTATCAAGCCGGGCGATGTCTGCGTGGTCACCGGATCGGGCACGGTCGGCATGCTGACCGCGTCGTGCGCGTTGGCAGGTGGTGCTTCCAAGGTGCTGATTTCTGATGTGTCGGCAATCAAACTGGCGATTGCGGCTCAGATTCCAGGTATTATTCCGGTGGATCTCACCAAAGAGGATCTGGTGGAGCGCGTCCGTGAGGAAACGGGGGGTTGGGGTGCTGATGTGGCTTTCGAGTGCTCGGGCTCGCCGAAGTCATACGAGACATTCTGGAAGCTGATTGCTCCCGGTGGCGCTGCCGTTATCGTTGGCATTCCGGTCAGTCCGGTGGCTATCGACATTACGGAACTGCAGGCTACCGAGGTGCGCATCGAAAATATCTTCCGTTATGCCAATGTGTATCAGAAGGCCATTGACCTCGTGGCTAACGGTAAACTGAATCTGAAGCCATTCATCACCGACACCTATGCGATGGAGGATGCCAAGGCGGCGTTCGATCGCATGGCCGAGGGGCGTCCTGGAGATATTAAGCTGCAGATTACCGTGAATAACGACTGACGTTACGTACGTTACGGAACGACGAAAGGGGTCTAGGCCATGGGTGCTGTTGTACAAGTCAACGATAATCGGCATGGGAAGGCGGCTTTGGCTCAGACCTCTTTTGGTGGATTCGTGCCGAAAGGTGGAAGTTCGAACGATTCCGGCGTATTGGAGATCATTGTGCCGGACGCGCAGGCTTCGGTGCGTTGGGTGAAGCATGGCTACCCAAGCTCGTTGGCGAAATGGCATCATCATCCTCATATTGAAATTCATCTGATTCGGGAAGGTACCGGATTGATGATGGCGGGCAATGCCGTTGTTCCGTATGAGGCCGGGCAGGTTGCGCTGATTGGTTCGAATCTTCCGCATAATTGGGTGTCCGACATCGCTCCGGGGGAGCGGCTTCGTCAGCGTGATGTGGTGTGCCATGTGCGTCCGGAAACCATACGTCTGCTGATGTCTGGATTTCCGGAAACGTCTGGTTTTGCAATGGTGTTGAGGCGTGCGGGGCAGGCGTTGGTGCTGAGCGGTGAATCCGCTCGTCAGGCCGGTTCGATTCTGGAAAGCATGGAGGAACATAGTCTTGCTTGCCGTGTTAGTGATCTGATTCGTGTGTTGGATGTGTTCGCGCATGCCTCAGCAGATGAATCCTATACAGTGGTTGCGTCCGGATATGATCCGGCTGTATGCAGTGGTGCGGAAAGTGTGGTCAACGATGCCATTGAGTACATTTCCTCGCATCTGAGCGGTGAAATTAGCCTGGATTTGGCCGCTCGTCAGGCTGGAATGAGTGTGTCGGCTTTCTCTCGTCTGTTCAAAAGGGCCGCAGGAATAAGGTTTTCGGATTTTGTTCGACGATTGCGTATCGGACATGCGTGCAGATTGCTGACGACCACGAATCAAAGCGTCGCGTCGATTCGTCGTGCTTGCGGATATGGAAACGCTTCGAATTTCAATCGTCGCTTCTTTGAAGAAACGGGCGAAACTCCTACTGGCTGGCGGAAAAAATACATTGGACGGACAAGATAAGTAAATAAACTTTGTAAAAGTTTGATATGATTGATATCATATAGAAAATACTTTTATAAAAGATGAGGAGGTGAGACTTGAGAAAGTGTGTGTGATTTATGATAAAAAGCAACAAAAACGCTCAAAATGATGTTTTTAAAGCTTTTTCTCTTCACAAAAGAACGCAATCTAAACATTAAATGAACAGAATATAACATTTCTCTTGCGACACGACGCAGTGGAAAATCATATTGCATACTCACTAAAGTGTGTCCTGGGTCACAAAAGACCAGCAACGCGTCCATCCGCTTCGAGGTGGGTGGAATAACGGGAAACTACTTTGCAAACCCCCAAAGAATCGAGGAGGACTTCAAGTGGCAGACGCAAAGAAGGAAGAGCCGACCAAGCCGACTCTGGAAGAGAAGCTCGCCGCAGCCGAGGCTGAGGTCGACGCTCTGGTCAAGAAGGGCCTGAAGGCCCTTGATGAATTCGAGAAGCTCGATCAGAAGCAGGTTGACCACATCGTGGCCAAGGCTTCCGTCGCAGCCCTGAACAAGCACTTGGTGCTCGCCAAGATGGCCGTCGAGGAGACCCACCGTGGTCTGGTGGAAGACAAGGCCACCAAGAACATCTTCGCCTGCGAACACGTCACCAACTACCTGGCCGGACAGAAGACCGTCGGCATCATCCGCGAGGACGATGTCATGGGCATCGACGAAATCGCCGAGCCGGTCGGCGTCGTCGCCGGCGTGACCCCGGTCACCAACCCGACCTCCACCGCCATCTTCAAGTCCCTGATCGCACTGAAGAC
>OFMT01001892.1_pt1 | contig 13657 bp, 7 predicted proteins | sample 1541891 | NCBI WGS metagenome assembly OFMT01 (sample SAMN04209230, study PRJEB22552) | human gut metagenome | biome: gut; material: feces | host: Homo sapiens | place: USA: Oklahoma | reverse complement strand
GCGTGATTGTGTAGCTGTCCTCATTGGCCGCCTTGGAGCTATTGTCGGTGTTATAAGTGCGGCTGGGGTCTTTGGCAGTGTCGTAAATGGTAACGGTAGTTTCTACACCTGTACGGGTGACAAGTTTGGTGCCGCCTTTGTCGGTAGCGGCAATGTCGGCATTGTAGTCAGCGTTGTCCAGCCAGATTACAGAATTGTCGCTGTCCTCGGTGATTTCGATATAGTAACCGCGCTTGCCCAGCGGAGTGTTGGCCATGCCGGGATGATTGATGTCTGTCCAATCGCCAAAATAGCCTGTGGGCGCTTTGGTTTCCACGATGATAAACTTGCCCGCATTACGTTGTGTGTAGTAGAGGGTGTGGCGCATAGAATCCGTGGTCGCATAGGCCGCACTGTTGATGACCGCATAGCTGCCATCTCCCTGACGCTGCACACTGTAAGTGTTGTAACCGCCGGTGGGCTGGTATTTGCCTGTTACAGTATCCCACTGGAAAATCTCATATTGCGCGTCGGCAGCAATCTGATTGCCGGTTTCGCTGTCGGTTTTCTTGATGTTGACCTGCAAGGACCATTCATCGTTTTTCATCAGATAGGCATTGTTTGAATTGGCCGGTACAGAAATGGTCTGGTTGCTGCCGTTGCTGCCCCAATACATTTCAAAACCGTATGGAACACCCACTTCCTCATAGCGGAATTTGACGTTCGCCAGTTCTGCCTTTGCAGATGCAACCGCATTGTCCACCATGCGCTGGGCCTCGCCCTGCAACTCGGCAATCGCAGCATCGCGGGCGCTGTCGGCGGCTGCATCGGCTTCGTCCTGCGTGGTGTAGGGGCCTACTCGTCCGCTGCGGCTGTCGGTAGTTTTGCTTACGGAGTAGTGCAGCGTCCAACTTGCAGATGCAGCACCGCCATTGTTTTGAAAATTGTCATCGTTGGTATGGCCAGCAGTGGTGACGGTCTGTTTATCTGCGGGAGAAATATTCCATGTGCCGCCGTCAATAGTACCGCTTTTGGTGATGGGTTCAATCTCGATGGTCGCGCCGTCCACTTTCTCGGTGGTTTTAAGCTGCACCTTGTTGGTGATGATACCGTAGTCAAAATCAAAGCTGCCGCTTGCGGTCTGCGCAGGGGCTTCCCAGTTGGCGTAAATTTCCTGCACGATGGGTTTGGGGTTCGGTTCGTCATCGGAGATTTCGGGGCCAATCACAGCCACAGTCTGCCAGCCCGCACGGCCCGGCTGATAAATATAGGTATAGTAGCCGCGGGCGGATGCGTAAGCGTCTGTGCCCTCCAACAGCGTCTGCGCGGATCCAATAAGAATTTTGGCGGCAGTGCTGTCAGGATAATTCTCGATAATCTGCATCTGCGCATCTGTATAGATCGTGCGGCAGAAATCCAGCAAACTCGGCGCTTCTGCGGAGAGCGCAACCGGAGGGAGCTCCTGCATACCGAGCGAAAGCTGGGTTAAACCGCCCCAGATTCTGTACTGGTTGCCATAGTGGTCGCCGGGTACATACTGGTCTGCGCCAACCATAGAAGTATTGACATAAGTGTACGTTGGACAGTTCTTGGGCTGGCCGTCTGCGCCGGGGGTGCAGCAGTAGGCGGGTTCGCCGTTGAACCAAATCAGCCAAGTGCCGTTGACTTTGGCGACCTTGGTGATTTTGCCGCTTGTTACGTCGGGGATAGGGCGTTCGCCGTAGGCAGCAATACCGGCATCAGCAAACGGAGACGCCACCGTGTGTTCACGGTCAATGGTGACATACAGCGTTTTAGTCTGCGTGCTGCCGTCCGGGCCGGTGTAGACAAGCTGTACGGCGAAGTTTGCAGCGGCCTGTACATATACACTCATGACGGCGGCAGAGGTTTCATGGTAGCTATTGTGCAGCAAGGCATCGGCATCGGTGGCGGGTTCGCCGTAAAAGTCCAGCAAGGTCACGCCATCCGGCAGGATCATGTCGGTGCTGCTGCCGTCTGCGGGATATTCGACCTGTGCCATAATAGGAACAATGGCATAGTCTGCGCCGTCCAGCAGGGGCGCGGCCATGGTAAGGCCATCATTGTCCAGTGCAACGGCAGTCAGATAGCTGCCGCCTTCTTCCAGCTGGCTTTCGGGCCACTCGGAAATGCCGATTTTAGTTTCACCGGTGGCAACCGGCAGACCCTCGCTGCCGATATAGGAGCCGATGGGTGCATCGGGCAAGTCAGTGTACAGTTCCGCGCCGACAACGGCAGCATGGATTTCTTCTTCAGCGGGCTGCTCTTCTGCCGTTTCCGGGGTGGCTTCGGTTACATCCTCGCCGGGGTCGGGGCTGCTCTCGTCGGTCTGGCCGTTGTCTGTTTCAGACGGCTCGGTCTGCTGCTCCATCTGCACGGTTTCCTCGGTGGGCTGCGGTGTGGGTTCCTCCGCAAACGCTGCACCGGGCAGCATGGAGCAGAGCATTACCGCCGCCGCAAACAGCGCGGTAACGCGATGCTTCAATTTATAATGTGTTTCTTTCATTGTGAAATCCTTTCAAAGCAGAGATTTTTTCACGAAAAAAAGCGCCTGCAAAATGCAGACGCTGCGGTTACCTTTCGGGGGTATCCTGAGCGGGCTGGGTTTTGGCTTTTTCAAATTTTCGCACTTGGTTTACAAAACCGTCCAATAGGCAGGTATGCGCTTGTAGGTCAGCGTAGTAACAGGAACGGTCAAATCCACGGCGATCCATATCTTTGATCGTGCGAATGGAATCTGCCCATTCTCTATTTGTGCGAGAAATACGACCATCTCCATCACGGGTTTGAATGGCCGCTGCCAACACATATTTTGTGCGCTCCAAACCATATTCCGCCACTACCTGTTCAACAGCGCCAGAGCCCAGCCGCATACCATCAAAGCGCTGTGCAAGCGCTGCGTCAATCTCGTCCCGACACCTTTCATTCAAGTGGCAAGACGCATGGTACTGCTGCAATTCGCCGTGTTCGCGGGCATAAGTGACGGACTGTCGATATACTTTGGGTGGGTTCTGCTGCTGCTCCTTTTTCAGCAAGTCATCTGCGCGGTCTTCCACGCACTGAGCCACAATGCTCATATAATCGGTTTCCAGCTTGGAAAAATCCTTATACACATCCGCCAGCGGCGCGGGAGATTTCAGCAGCGCCCGCACCCGTGCAGGGGTGAGGTTCATTTCTTCCGTTGCCAGAATAATGTCCTCACGGACGCTGTACTCGTAGGCGTGGTGTAGAATTTCTTCTGGCGGCTGTGCGGTCAGCCATAGGCAATAGGCGCTCTGCTCCACCCGCATTTTTTCGCAGAGCTGCTCCTGCAGGGTCATTCTTTTACCTCGCACACCAAAGAATTGGTTTCCAGCACATGACGCCAAAAATCGACCTGCCTGTCATAAGACATATTTTCATAGCAGACATCAATCAGCGTTGCATACAGCTTTTCCTCATCTTCAGGGGAAATGGCAAGAGAAATATTGTTTTGCGAACAATAGCACAGGTAATCAACAAGGTCGCCCATAGTATCTGCACCGCTGTTCTCCAACAATTCTTCCCACTCGTGCGGAAAATCGAGATCTTCCAGCACAATATCCACCGTGTCGTCACACATAGGAATACTTACGGTTACTTCCTCTCCCGGATGCGGGCTGAAACAGTCCAAAATAGGTAAACAGCCGGAACTCCCGGCTGCATCTGCCAGCGTGTTTGCCAGCAGACTCATCATTTCATCGTGCGTCATAAAATCCTCCGAAGCAGATAAGATCCCACAAAAATTACGACTGCATACTGAATAAATCACTTCGTGTATGCAAATCATTCAACATCTCTCCATTCCAAGGAGTTGTTTTCAAGCATATCTTCCCAAAATACCATCTTGCCGTCCATGTCCATATTTTCATAGCAGATTTTGAGCAACGCAGTAAAAAGAACATCATCGGCACTTGAATTTTCGGATTTGCTTTTGTTCAGATAATCGGCAACGTCTCCAATCGTTTCAGCACCAATTTTTTTCAGTAACGGTTCGCACTCTTCCGGCCAGATTTCGCTGCCCACCGGCATGATGCGCATAACAGCGTCAACAGGATACTCTATGCGAGTTTTATCCTCCTCGCACTGGGAGAAACCGTCTATAACGCTAATACAGCCCTCATACCTTGCCTTTGTAAGCAGGGTCAACGCTAATTCTTCAATAAGTTCGTCATAAATCATGTTTTCCTCCAATAGAAAAAGCGCCCACAAAAGTGAGCGCTTGGGTAAAATATTCGGTTATGAAAACACCGGTAAACTTCCGTTTGCTGCATCTGTTTTCAGAATGGTGATCCAGTTGCTTTTGCCATAGAGAAACCGCACGATATGCACCGTTTGCGTGGCATCGTCCACCGTGTAAAACGCAAGGTAATTCATAACGATGGTGAAGCGGATTCCCCATAAGGAAAGCAGTTTGTCGGAAACGACTTCAAATTTGTGCGGGAATTCTGCCAGTGCTCCGATTTTTTCGTCGGCCACATCCAACAGCTTGTCGGCGGCAGTTGGATTTTTCAGTACAAGGTCGATATAGTCGTAGGCGTTCGCCATATCGCGTTCGGCGGCTTGGGTGACATGAATGTTGTATTTCATCTGCGCTCCCTGCGGTGGCGCAAATCAGCCATAACATCGGCAAAGGGGCGCGTGTTCCCGGCTTCCACGTCGGCAAGGCCCTCTTGCAGCTTGCTGTACAGTTCAATGCGGCCCGCCATTTCCTCGTAGGTTTCCATGCTCATAACGGCAAGGTCGCCCTTACCGTTTTTGGTAATAAAGACCGGCTCGTTGTAGGCATGGCAGTAAGAGGAAATGTCATTGTAGTTGTTCCTTAAATCTGCGCTGGAACGAATGTTCGGCATAGATAGCACCTCTCTTTCATACAGAAATTATATCATAATTTGTGTATGAAAACAAGTAGGAGTTTTAGTTGAATGTGACAGTCCAGTAGGTATACTGCCCCTCGGCGGTGGAGCAAAACCAACAGGCCACACCCATGCTCGTAAAGCTGGCGTTGGTGATGTTGGCATAGTGGGCAGGACTGTTCTGCCAATAGCTGCATACGCTGCTGGCTGAGCCGATAGGACCGGCTGCGCAGATTTCGCTGCGGGTGGTCATGCCGCTGTGGTCGAACGCACCGCCCGCGACAAAGCTCTCGCAGCGGGCATCTGCCGCCGCGCTCAGCCCACCGTCCATTGCCAGCGGGGAAAGTCCCGACGCCGCACGGATGGCGTTGATGTTCTCCTGCACGGCCCAGTATGTGCTGTCGCTGCTGTCGATGCTCCACCATTGCTCCGTACCGGCTGCAAGGTCGAACGGCACCGCACCATAACTCATACTAACCTGTGCCGGAGTGTCGGCTACGGTTTCCTCCACCGGGGCTTGCGTAGGTTCTGCGGTGGGGACTGCCGTAGGCTCTGCTGTCGGCGCGGGCGTGGGGGCCTGTGTCGGTTCGGGTGTCGGTTCGGGTGTCGGCTCAGGGGTTGCTGTCTGCGCAGGTTCGGCAGTTGCAGCAGCTTCCACCAGCTGCGCAGTTTCTTCGGTGGCCGGTGAGATTTCCACCAGTGCAGCCGGTTCAGCCGCAAGAGTTTCATCCGCTGCCGCTGCACACCCGGACAGCGCCAATACCATGCCCAATGCAACAATAGATTTTTTCATAAAAACTACTCCTTTCATCCTTGGGGTGGTCGCGTATACGATTGGTCTTTCTGCCTTTAATCATAAAATTTATCGTTCCTCCTGTCCACGCTGTCGATTGTCGGTCTGACACTGTTGTTCCGGCTCGGTGTCGGTCACAATGTCTTTGTCGTTCATGTTCAGCAGTCCCTCCAGCACCGCAAGACGCTTACTCTTTTCAGTCAGTTCCGTTGCCTGTGGAAATGGCCGCTTGACTTCTTCCTCGGCGCTGGCAAGCTGCTGTTCCAACTGGATTTGCATATTGCGGGTCTTTTCAATGCTCGGTTCAATACCATTTGCCAAATTGGAAAGGCGTGTCAGATTGCCTAGCACATCAGCTCCCAGCTGAGTGCTATATGTACCAGAGCCAGCCAATCTTGCATGGTACTCGTTGCCAAAAGGCAGATGTTGGATTTGCAGTTCCATACCCTTGAAATACCCGATAGGTACGGGCTTTTCGCTATTCAGTGCCAAGCCCAGCAGACCTAACAGGGCTTTCCCCGCAGGTTCTTTTTCGTAGTAAACTTCCTTTTCCAACTGGATACAGAAAACATCTTTGCCGTCCGCATCCACTACGGAGTGTTCCTTTACGGTGGCGGCGTCTACCGTGGCATTTTCAATCTGTTCTTTGCATTTTCGGATTTCAGCCGGGAAGCCGATGGCAATTTTATTTTCCAGTTCATAACGCTGGCTGTCATGGGCAGCTTTCAGTGTTTTAAGACGGGTCAACTGCACGTCCAAGTCCATCTTTTCCTTGATAAGCGGATTGCCTGCCGCCAATGCCTTGACCTCGGCGTAGGACAGTGCAGCCTCGTCCATATCATCGCAGCTGCGAGCCGGAGATTTTGAGGTCATGATCTGCCCGATGAATTTTTGCTTATTTTCGATAAGCTGCCACGAGTAGGCATCAAATGTTCCCTCCGTTACATAACGGAAAACATAGACCTCCTTATTTTCATTGCCCTGTCGTAATATTCTGCCCTCACGCTGCTCAATATCAGATGGCCGCCACGGTACATCCAGATGGTGCAACGCAATCAACCGCTTTTGGACATTGGTTCCGGCTCCCATTTTGGCGGTGCTGCCCATCAGCACACGCACTGCACCGCTGCGAACTTTTCCGAAAAGTTCCGTCTTGCGGGCATCGGTGTTCGCTTCATGGATGAAGGCAATTTCTGTTTCGGGGATTCCGCGTTCGATCAGCTTTGCTTTCATGTCATCGTAGACATTGAAAACGCCCGCCTTGGGCGTAGACAGATCGCAGAAAACAAGCTGCGCACTGCGTTGAGGCATGGTTTGCTCCCATATCTCAAAAATTTTGCCCACACAGATATTGACCTTGCTGTCAGGATCATCGGGCAAGTCGGGGTCGATCAAGCGCTGATCCAGCGCCAATTTGCGTCCGTCGTTGGTGATTTTCAGCATATTGTCCTCATAGGGCTTTACCATTTTATTGCGGATTTTGTCGGCCCGTTCGCCCAATTCCGCTACCATCTGTTTTTGTATTTCAGAGGGCTTTAGCTGGATGTTGGTCGGCTTGCCGCCCACAAGGGCAGGGACAGGCAGTTTCAGCATATCTGCTGTTTGAATGTCAGCGCATTCCTTGAACATTGCCATAAGTTCCGGCAGATTGAAAAAACGAGCAAAGCGTGTTTTTGTGCGGTAGCCGGTTCCCTCCGGCGCAAGTTCGATGGCTGTGACGGTTTCGCCAAAGGTGGCCGCCCAACTGTCAAAGTTTGCAAGGCCGTTGCGTTCCAAGGTGTACTGCTGCAAATAGCGCTGCATGGTATACAGCTCGGTCATACTGTTGGAAATGGGGGTGCCTGTGGCAAACGTTACGCCGCGTGCCCCGGTGATTTCATCAAGGTACTGGCACTTCATAAACAGGTCACTGGCCTTTTGGCTCTCGGTGGTGCTGATACCCGCGATGTTGTGCATCTTTGTAACGGTCATGAGGTTCTTGAAATTGTGTGCTTCATCGACCATGAGGGAGTCTGCGCCCAGTTCCTCAAAAGTCACCACATCATCCCGCTTCGGGGCGTCCAGCAAATTTGACAGCTTGGTTTTCAACTGCTTTTTCTTACTTTCCAACTGCTTGACGGTCAGACGGCTGTCGCTGTTGTCCATGCTCTCCAACTGCATCTCCAGTTCGTCAATTTGCTTGCGGATAAACTCGGCTTTTCTGGCATCGGAAAGTGGAATCTTTTCAAACTGGCTGTGACCGATTACCACAATGTCATAGTTGCCGGTGGCAATTTTGGCACAAAACCGTTTACGGTTTGACTTTTCAAAATCGCGCTGCGTTGTCACCAAAATGTTTGCATTGGGGTATAGCTTCAGCGCTTCACTGGCAAATTGGCCTGTCAGATGATTTGGCACGGCGACAAGTGTTTTGCTGCATAATCCCAATCGCTTTTTCTCCATCGCGGCGGCGACCATCTCATAGGTTTTTCCTGCGCCGACAACGTGCGCCAGCAGTGTGTTGTGCCCGTACAAAATATGCGCAATGGCATTGCGCTGGTGGGGCCGCAGCGCGATTTCCGGGTTCATGCCGAAAAACTGGATGTGGCTGCCGTCGTACTCACGGGGGCGGATGCAGTTGAACTTTTCATTGTACAGCGCCACCAAGCTTTCCCGGCGTTCACGGTCCTTGAAAATCCAGTCTTTAAAAGCATCTTCTATCATCCGCTGCTTGGCCTGTGCTTCTTCGGTGGCAGGACCATTGAGTTTATGCTGCTCCTTGCCGTTTTCGTCATAGATTGTATCGTAAATTTTGGTGGCCCGCAGGTTGAGTGCGTTCTCCAACAAATGATAGCCGTTGATACGTTTTGTGCCGTAGGTGTTCGTGACGCGGATATTATCGTTGCCCTGGCTCTTGTTGGAAATATACCAGTTATTCAGATATTCATTGTAACGGACAGCTATTTTCTGTTCGCGGTAGGTTGACTGAAAAAGTTCATCGGCAAACCGCTTGATGATTTCCGGCCCGATCCATGTGACACCCAACCGAACCGTTATCTCGCCCGCCGTCAAGTCCTTGGGCTGCACCTGTTCCAACGCTTCTACATTGATGCGGAACGCTGGGTCTTGGTCGGCTGCAACATGAGCAATACGCAGCTTTTCGCGTACATTGCCGGATAAATACTCGTCCGCCATAAGGTAAACAGGGCTGCCGTCCTCCTGTTTGCGGAAAGGCTCTACAAAAATAACGCCCGCCAGTTCCTTGGCAAGCGTTGCTTCATCTTTCCCGGTAAGGTGCATCATGTAAGGCATATCGACCTTGGCACGTTCCCCGATGCTCAGTGCCAGAGCGTCCGATGCCGTGTCGGCGTGGTCGGGTATCTGTGCAGAGCGGATAGTCCTTTTGGTGAACATATCCGACTTGCTGATAAAGTTTCCTTTTTCATCGACATTTTCCAGTGAACACAGCAAATAGTAGCTGCTGTCATCCCGGAAAGACAACTCCGCGCTGCGGCTGTTGATAAGGCCGTGCTTGGCGCGGAAGGCATCATACTGGCGATTAAGCTGGGCTTGCAGACGGTGGATTTCCTCGTCCGACAAGTCCTGCAACTGCGCATCGATCAGAGCGCGGGTGGTATCGCGCAGTTCCACCAGTTTGCGGATACGCTCGGCAGAGGCTGCGTTGGGATTACACTCCCGCATGACTGCGCCTTCGCGGTAATAGATTTTATCGTCCTTTACCGTGTAGCTGAAATTACGCACAAAGGGATCGGCATCAATGTACTTGGTGTCCTCGCCGCTTTCCTCCTGTATGGGAATTTCGGCTTTTGTCAGCGTGGCGGTCAAGTGCTGCATAGCAGTGTCGATTTGCGTTTCCAGCAACGGCTTTCCGAAACGGTCCACCGCATCGGGGTCTATCGGCTGGCAGGTGGAAGTCGGGCCATACGGACCGGAGACTATCTCCATCCTGCCGCAAATCATTTCAGGGTGCTCCACAAAGTAGCGGTTCATGGTAATGCCGTTGGCATCTTCTGCAAGGTGCAGCCAAGGCTCGTCCTGCTGGCGCAGCGTATCGCGCTTTTGCAGAAATATTACATCGGTCATGATCTTTGTGCCGCTGCCCTTGAACGCATTGTTGGGCAAGCGCACCGCACCGATGAGGTCGCAGCGCTCGGCAATGTACTTGCGGGCACGGTCATCCTTTTTGTCCAATGTGCCGCTGGAGGTGATGAACGCCATGATGCCGCCGGTGCGCAGCTTGTCGATGCTCTTGGCAAAGAAATAGTCGTGAATGGGAAAATGCAGCCGGTTATACTGCGGGTCATTGACTTGGAAATTGCCGAAAGGGACATTGCCAATAACGCAGTCAAAATAGTTGTCGGGGAGAAGCGCATTTTCATAGCCGGTTACTTGGATATTGGCCTTTTGATATAGCTGCTTGGAGATGCGGCCTGTGATGCTGTCCAATTCTACGCCGTAGAATTTGGCATCACTGCTGCCAAAATGTCCGTGTGCGAGAAATGCACCTGTGCCCATGCTGGGTTCTAGGATTTTTCCGCCCTTTACGCCGAAGCGTTCCAGTGCGCGGTAGATGGGGTGGATAACGGTGGCAGGGGTATAAAACGCCGTCAGGGTGCTGCTGCGGGCAGCTTCATACTCAGATTCAGACAATGCTGCTTTCAGCTGGCTGTACTCGTTCGACCATGCACTTTTGTTCGGGTCGAATGCATCCGAAAGCCCGCCCCAGCCCGTGTACTGTGCTAAAATTTTCTGCTCATCCTCAAAAGCAGGGCTGCCACCGTTCGCTACGCGCTGCTCAATTTCTTTCAGCTTTTGGATGGCGGCAATATTGGCTGCAAACTTTTCGCGCGGTGCTGTCGGCAGGTTGTCCAGATAAGGGGCTTCATAGGTAATGGGTTCACGGTGGTAAGGTTCATCTTCTGCCGAAAGCCGTTCTGCATCCGCCATAACCTGTGCCACAAAGGGGCTGGGCTCCTCAACGATTTCGCCCACGATGGATTCAGCAACTTCTTCCGGCTGCGCTTGGCGGCTTGGAACTTCTGGGGTGGATAGTGCTGCATTTTTGGGGTTGGCCGCAAGCAGCCGCGCAAATTCTTCATGGCTGACAGCACGGCCTACCAGCGGGAAACTTTCATCCCGCAGATGAATGTTTTCTCTGCCGATTTCCTCCACGGTAAAGGGTCTGGCATCTTCCAGATAAACCGTGCTGCCGATAGTTACAGGTGATTTTTCGACTTTTCTTGTAGTCGGATGATGCTTTTCAAACTCTGCTTCGGCGGTATTGATAAAATCCGAGAAAGCGCTGTTTTCAATGCCCTGCGCAGCAAGCTCGTGGTTATCTTGGAAGTAGTCGATATGGACAATGTTACCGTCAACCTCATAGCGGATTTCGTTCCGCAGAAGATTGGCATACACTTGGATCTCGTGCTCATCGTCCTCGGTGGTAGAGTAAGCAAACTCCACGCGGGTCAAGTCGGAGAAATTCGGCTCGTTTAGCCCCTCATTCTCGCAGAAATCCGCGATGGCGTGTTTTGCATGGTCGAGGGCGGCATCGTTCGCTGCGCGGGCGGCTTGCTGTTCTGCTGCCCATGCCTGATAGGTAGCTTTTTCGGCATCGGTCAGATACTGGTCGTTGTAAACCAAAAGCCGCAGGCGTTGGGCAACCTCTTTCCACTTCAAAACGCGGCGATACTCGCCGTCCTCTGTACGTCGGGTGATTTCAAGATTTTTGCCCATGTGGTCAAGAAAGCCGTGCCCACCATCACGGAAGAACCATGTGCCGCCGCCGATGCCGTATTCTTTTTTCAGCCAGCGGGCTTGATCTTCCTCGATAGGAAGTACCTGTGCAGAGAAATATTGCTGAATGCGAAATTTGCTATCTTCAAACCCGCCGCCTTTGCACAGTGCATCGGTAATGTCCTGCTCCGTAATGTACTTGCCGGATGCGTCAATGATGGGCTTGTTCCACCTTTTGGCTTCTGCCGCAAGGTCGATATTTTTTGCTTGCTGCTCATGGCTCGGCAGCCCTGCCTTTTCAGAATCTTCGGGAGTAAGAGTAAGCTGCTCCATCTGCTGCTGCACGGGTGTAGCCTTGATGGGAACCATCAGCCGCCCTTGCTCGATAAGGTCAGCAATCTTTGCGGCAACAGCATCCCATGTCAGATTGACCTGCGCTGTTTTGGTAAGATAGTTGCCCTCCCAAAGTTCAAGGTACATATCATGCCGGATAAAACCCACGGTATGGTCATCCACGAACAAATATGTATAAATTTGCTTGTAACAGTGCTTGCAAAAGGCGCTGCGCTCGGCAAGGTCGGGATGCTCATTGAAATATTCCAGAATAGCCGCATTGTCGGCACGGCTGGAGGATTCTTTCGCCAGCAAGCCTAGAATCAGTTCATCGCTCAGCGGCGGCAAATCAGAAATGGGTACAGAAAAAGCGGAGGGCGTGGTATCGCTCTCCGCTTGGGGTTCTTGTATTACAGGCTGTAAATCTGCTGCATCGCCAGTTCCTCGGCTTGGCTCTGCAAGGCGTTCATCCACTGCGTCCAGCCCATAGGGTCGGTCTGCCGGTTCGGGGCGGTGCTCTGCTGCATCAGCGTCTGCATCGTCTGTTCGATTTGCCGGTGTACCGCGTTGTCCATCTCCGCCAGATGCGGGTACAGCGTTCCCTCCAGCAGCATCTCGTCGAACACCACCGGCGCGTTCTCTCGCAAGAATTTCCGCCGCAGGCTGCCGTACTTGCCGATTTCCGGCATCGGCGGCTCGTTCAGCGTCAGCGCCGGGATTTGGTAGCCGTTCACCATCATGTACTCCATTGTTGACCTCCTTGGTGTTATTGGTTTCTTCCTGTTTGTCACCATAATAGCGGACTTTTTCGGCGCGTGCAACACTGTCGATTTCTCTCGTGATGCTGCCGATCTGCTGCATGAGAGGCCGTGCCGCCTGTTGGCAAGCGCTGCCCAAACACAGAGCAATGCGGTTTGTATCAAACTGGTTCACAGACTCAAGGGCAGACAGGTCCAGCCGCGCAGTATCCACGCCGCACCGCAGCGCGGCCATATACAGACAGCTTTGGGTGATAAGCTGTATAAATAGCTGCCGCTGTTCGTCCGGCTTGGCCCACTGTAAGCTGCTGCCGTCTATGGCTTTTCCCAGTGCGGTTGTGAACATGGCGCTGCGCTGGGCAACGCAGGATGTAGAGAGCATGAGTAGGGCGCTCTGGATGCTGTCAGCGTGATTATCCGCTACGATTTTATCCCAAACAGGCCGCCAGTTCTGGTCTGTAATGACCCACGGCAGCGCGTCGGGGACCTCCGCACGGGGGATGGTATCGGAAATGTCAAACAGATACCGCAGCCGGGAAGAATTTGCCCGCGTGTCAAATACCGCGATACCGTGTGCGCCGCGCTTGACCCAGCGACCCGCATTATTATTCCAGTAAGCTATGTCGGCCACGGCTGTGGCGGTGGGGCTTTGCTCGTGAATCAAAAGCTGGTTCGGGAAACTATAATTATAAGCAATGGCCGCTGTCTGCAAAAATGCTTTCCAGCGGTCACTGCTCTCCGTGACGGCCTGCAGTTGCTTTTTGGCAAGCGCACGGATATTTTCGTATTTTGCCATAGGCTGCTCCTTATCGCTCGTGCTGTTCTGCTTTTGACGGTGTGGCATTTTCAAGTTCCGGCAACAAGTTATCTACCTGCTTATACCCAATCGGCTGAACATAAAAAGCGTGTGTCTCGTTATCTTTGTGTGTCACAATAATATCGCTGACAGAGACGGAACGCATAGTTTTGGCGTTTGGACGGTCATCCCGATTATGCCGTGAATAAATGCTGTCCAGCGTTTCCCAACGCTCCATCTGCCCCTTGTACACGAGTTCGTAGTCCTTTGCTCCGGCAGCGAGCCTCGCAGGAGAATACTCCATAAAAACAAGGTCTCGCCTGTTAGTCTGATAGATTTCATAAGGGATTTGCACTCGCATTTCGCTGCG
>OFMT01001887.1_pt1 | contig 13699 bp, 13 predicted proteins | sample 1541891 | NCBI WGS metagenome assembly OFMT01 (sample SAMN04209230, study PRJEB22552) | human gut metagenome | biome: gut; material: feces | host: Homo sapiens | place: USA: Oklahoma | reverse complement strand
CTGCTACCATACCACACATTAAAACTCCTGCTACCATTTTCTTCAATAAACTCTTCTTTGTCATAATAAATTCCTCCTGAATTAAACTAAATATTTTTGTTTTCTGATGGAGAATGAGCGTCATTTTTGATAACATACTGAGTTTTGCAAGTCAAGTCGAACGCACGTGGGACTTGGTGCGTGATATTTGTTATTACTCACCACTTGTAGAAGTGGGAGTCTTATCGACTGAAATAAAAAAACTCTCATCCCATGTAAAACATGGGACAAGAGTATAATTCCTGCGGTACCACCCAAATTGACTTAAAAAGTCCACTCAAATCATGTGCCATCACACATCACCTGTTGATAACGGATAGGTTCTCCCGTTGACGTCTACTGGGCATCCAAAATATACACATATCAGATAATCATCTGTTTATATTCTCTATGCTATGCCGTTCAAGTCACCCTCAAAAGTCCATTCCCATAATGCTCATCACTCCAATTCCACCATCAGGAGCTCTCTATAGAATATACAACATGGTACTCTTCTTTTTCATAGGTTTATTTCAAAATGTTACTAACATTATATTTTCATGATTTCAAAATGTCAATCCCTAAATTATAATTTTAAAAATTTTCCATCGATTAAGGAACATCTGTGTCAAATTGTGTCCTTTCTCATATCATAATATTAAATTAATCCGGAGGTAAATTAGATGGACTTAAACGACATGAACACAAGAAACATGAACATGAACAACATGAATATGAGCAACATGTCTGCTGGCAGGCTGAACATGGATTGTAAGCAAGAGCCTTATGAAACCCAGTCTTATGACCGTCTTAACGGCTTCTCACTAGCCATGGCTTATGTGCCCTGGCAAAGATTTGACCAGGTCTTAGATGCTGAACACGGACTTAATCATGGAACAATATTTGCAGAACTGGTTCTCCCATTTTATGGCGACAAGGGTGCCTGCATTGGAAAGAGAGGTGCCTATGAATAAGGGTAAAGAAAATATGCTTCATTTTATAAATGAAGTAAGCTTCGTACTTGATGATGTTTCTTTATTTTTAGATACCCACCCTCATGACAAATCAGCCATGGCCTACTATAACAAATACAAAAAAATACGAAATGAGGCCATAAAGGAATATGAAAATATCTATGGACCATTGACACGCTACAATGTCAATACACCAGACTGGACCTGGGTTTCTTCACCATGGCCATGGGAAGGAGAGTGATTATATGTGGACTTATGAAAGAAGACTCCAGTATCCTGTTAAGATTACAAAGTGTGACCCAAAAATAGCACAGATTATTATTAGTCAGTACGGGGGCCCGGATGGTGAAATGGGTGCATCCATGCGTTATCTTTCCCAGCGTTATTCCTGCAAAAACAGAAAGGTCGCAGGGCTGATGACGGACATAGCTACCGAGGAGATTTCCCATCTCGAAATAGTAGCAGCCATCGTTCACCAGCTAACAAAAGACCTCACTCCAGAGCAGATAGCTGCATCCGGTTTTGATAAATATTACGTTGATCATACCCTTGGAATCTGGCCTCAGGCAGCTGGCGGTATACCTTTTAATGCCTGTGAATTCCAGTCAAAGGGGGACCCTGTAACTGACCTGGTTGAGGATATGGCAGCTGAGCAAAAGGCACGAACCACCTACGATAATATCCTTAGACTTGTAAAGGATCCGGAAGTATGTGACCCAATCCGTTTTCTCAGAGAACGTGAAGTTGTTCATTTTCAGCGTTTTGGCGAGGGACTTAGAATAATTCAGGATGAACTTAACTTTAAGAATTTCTATGCCTTCAATCCTGATTTTGATAAATGCAAAAGGAAGGGAGATTGCACAAAATAATGCTGTAAAATATAATGCTGTGGCATATCTCAACCAAGCTCAAGGCTCCGGCGGATTGCAGTAATGCGCCGGAGCACTTAAAAAGGCCACCCTGCAGACTGGCAGTGTGACCTTGTAAAACTAATATTAGAATATAATTCCCAGTTCCTTCATTTCGTGATAAAGTCTTGCAAGGGGAAGTCCCACAACATTGTTGTAATCTCCTCTTATTCCTTTTACGTAGATGGCAAAATCGCCCTGTATTCCGTAGGAACCTGCCTTATCATATGGGTCCGGACAGCTAATATATGCCTCTATCTCCTCTTCTGAAAGACTATAAAACTCCACCTTAGTACCCTCAAAAAAGGTATGTACCTTTACGTTTTCATTAGTCTTCCCATCACTATAATAAAGACATACCCCTGTATAAACATCATGGGAATTACCTGACAGCATAGAAATCATACGTCGGGCATCATCCTTATCCTTTGGTTTTCCAAGTATTTCATCTTTATATACAACAATGGTGTCAGCGCCAATCACAAGAAGCGGAGTATTACATAAGCTGTGCCCATTATCTGCAGTTAAGTCATACACTTCCTTCGCCTTATCATGGGCAAGATTCATAACTATCTGCTGACAGTTTTGGCCTCGTTTAATCTCCTCTCCCACAGATGGACAGATTTCAAAAGGAAGTCCTGTTTTAGCCAATAATTCCTTTCTGCGTGGAGACTTTGATGCCAGGATAATTCTGTATGATAAAGCATCATTTTTCGTTAATGGATTCATTTGCTTCTACCTCTTTTAATTATTCCTGCTATTATAAGGACTACAATATTTACCACTACAATACTGGCACCTGTTGGTGAAGCGTAAAGATAAGATATTAAAAGACCTGCTATAAAGCATACAACTGATACTATTGCAGCCACGGCAATTACACTTTTATAGGTTTTGCAAAGCTTCATGGAAGTCATGGACGGGAATATTATAAGACTCGATATTAGAAGTGCTCCCATCATACGCATTCCGAGAACTACAGTCACCGCTGTAAGGACAGCAAGAATCATATTGTATATTCCGGTATGAATTCCAGTGGCTTTTGAAAATGTTTCGTCAAATGTAACTGCAAATATTCTGTTATAAAACAGAAAATAAATAGTTATAACAATAACAGATAATACAATACATAAAATCATATCGGTATTATCAAGGGCTAAAATACTTCCAAACATATAATTGTATATATCCGTATTAACACCGGTTGTCATGGATATGACCATAATACCTATTGCAAGTGCCCCGCTTGAAGTCACTGCAATTCCGGCATCGCCACCCATACTGCTCTTTTCATTCATTCGAAGAAGCAAAAATGCAGTAATAACACACACCGAAATTGCCACAGCAAGAGGTGCTGCGTTTAATACTGTTGCAACGGCCATGGCTCCAAATCCAACATGTGAAAGCCCATCACCGATCATTGAATATCTCTTTAATACCAGACTTACCCCTAAAAGACTTGCACACAATGACACAAGCACTCCTACAATAAGCGCCCTCATTAAAAATGAATATGAGAATATATCTGCAATTGCCTGTAACATATTACTTTTCCACCTCCGCACCAGCTTCTGTTTTTCTATTCTACTGCAAGAAATTCCTTAGCTGCTTCACTGTGTATATATTTTCCGGTTTCACCAAAAAACAGCTGTCTGTGTGACAAATGAAGTATATGAGTTGAATACTTTAAGGCTGCGTGTATGTCGTGTGAAACCATTATGACAGTTATGCCCATTTCTTTGTTTATTTTGTTAATAAGCTCATAAAGCTCAGCTGTTACAACCGGATCAAGTCCTGCCACCGGTTCATCAAGAAGTATCATTCTACTTGTTGCAAGGAGTGCCCTTGCAAGCAGCACTCTTTGCTGCTGCCCTCCCGAAAGATCCTGATAGCATCTTTTTTCAAGCCCCTTAAGACCCATCATTTCAATTTTGTCCATTGCATCCTTCTTTTCCTTTGAAGAATAAAATGTTCTAAAGCCCATACTGTTTAATTTGCCAGATATAACAACCTCAAATATACTTGCCGGGAAATTTTTCTGTATGGCAGTCTGCTGGGGAAGGTAACCTATCTCTGCCGGTTTCAGACCGTCTGACAGAATTATTTTTCCTTCCATTGGATTAATAAGCTTAAGAAGTCCCTTTATAAGGGTACTTTTTCCTGCGCCGTTTTCACCAACCACGCACAGGTAATCACCGCTGTTTATGGCAAAATTAATATCTGACAATACTTTCTCGCCATCATATCCAAGAACAACATTTTCACATGTAATAAGTGCCATTAATACAACGCCTCCTTAAGTGCCTGCTCATTTCGCCGCATTAAATCAATATAGCCTGTCCCAGCCTTAAAATCATCTGCTGATATATTATGGCAGGCGTACAATGTTGTGGTTTTCGCCTGTGTTTCCCCGGCTATGGTTTTAGCGATATTTCCATTACTAAGTTCCATTTTGAAAACCACTGGTATTTTTTCAGTTCTAACCTTATCAATAAGGAATTTTATAGTTGATGCATTAGCTTCTGTATCTGCTGAACAGCCAGGAAATGCTGCGCAGTAATCAAGACCGAATTCCTCCACAAAATATCTCATCGGAAATCTGTCACCTAATACAATAGTTTTTCTGCACCCATTATCCACAACGTTTTTTATATCATTTTTAACCTGAATAAGTTCATTTCTGTATTCTTCATAATTCTTTTCAAAATAATCACGGTCTCCAGGCTGTCTGTCCGCAAGAATTTTACATATGGCCTCTGATATGGATACTGCGTTGTCTATTGAAGTCCACACATGCTCATCATATTCTTCGTGAGTATCCTCCTTATCATGGCTGTCTGCATCTTCATGCGCATCCTCTTCCTTATGTTCATGCCCTTTTTCTGCCTGCATTCCCTCTACAGTTTCTTCCTCATAAACAGTATCAATAAGATCCATCATTTTTATTACAGATATATCTCTGTCAAGGGATGAAAGGATATCCTCCACCCAGCTTTCGTTCTCGCCACCGTTATAGATGAAAAGGTCGCAGTGTTCAATCGCCATTATGTCCTGTGGAGTAGGGTCATAGGAATGGCATTCTTCTCCCGGTGCCAAAAGCATCTTAACATTCACCCTTTCCCCACCAACATTCTTTGCAAAATCATACGGTGCATAAAGGGTTGTTACTATCTTTTGCTTACCATCATCCGCGCCCTCATTTTCTGACACTGAACATCCCGTCAAAAATAATCCGCTTATACATAAAATAAGGCAAAATGAAAGAGAAACTCCAAACACCCTGACTACATTTTTTCCTGTCTTGTTCAAAAGATCTACTCTAAAGCTTTTTGTAATGTAAGCCTGTATTCTGTTTACAAAATGTGACTTAATAATGCATGCCTTCTTAATCATGCATAATATTTTGTTAATCATGCCTGTAATCTCCGATTCTTTAAGTTACGTCCCTGGATACTTATTTTACAAATGCAAAAATCACTTTACACATCCAAAATTAAAAAGTCAAGGAAATAGGCACAATTCAGTAAACTTTTAATGGTGTTTCACCTGGTCATTTTCCCTTTTAACAGCCATAAGAGCCATCCCCTCTTTGCCTGGCAATTTCACCTTCAGGCTTCCCCCAACCTTAGAAAGAATCCTTTCTTTCGTCATATTCCAGACATCAATAAGATATACATCATACAGATACTCATCAGGCAGATTAAAATCAGTAATTGCAGCACACTTTCGTTCAGTATACTTCAGAAACACATCATTGCCTGCACAAGCCACATACTCCTTGCCTGTAAGCATGGCTCCTCTGGCTCTTTCCCATGGAACACTTGCAACTGCAAGCCAGAAATCATTTTCCGCCCTGGACGGATCCTCATTTATCTCATCATACCTTTCCCTTGAAAATTCATAGCCGCAATATGTTAACGGCTCCGGCAGACTATCAATTATACTCTTTAAAAATGCAATGCGCTCAGGGCTTTCTCCTTTTAGGCTGCCACCCTTTGACCACCACAACGTATCATCCACATCCTTTTTTCCGGAAGTCATTGCTGCAATTGTTTCATCACTAAGATATGTTTCACCGTGGGTACAATAACCCCCCTGCACAATAGTCATCCAGAATTTGTTCACCATTTCAAATGGGGATATATTCCCCCATTCATAGGCAATGTTTCCTTCATAGCAGCACTCATCTACCATAAGTGGCTTCCTATATTTGCGAATAAAACCGCTAACCTCTTCACAGCCTTTAATCTGCAGGCACACATGAGTGGTATCCTTATTGTCAAAATCCCAGAAACCTATGCAGTTGTGATTGCTTAGAAGATGTCCATATGGGTCCATTTTAGCAGTAAATGATGCGATTTCCTCCCATTCCTCAAATGAATATTTCATAAGATCAAATTCATTTGCAATACTCCACCATATATTAGGATGTGCAGCAAGTCTTCTTATGGCATAATCCAGGTAAGTCTTCGCCTCATTAAGAGTCATATCCGCAAAGCCCCATCTGTCATATGGATGAAATAATATAAGATCACACTGTATTCCCATGCCATCAAGCTGGTCAATCCTTCTTTCAAGCTGGTCCCAGAAGGCAAAGCATGGTTTTGTAAAGTCAAATCTGCCATTTGCATCCTTTTCAAATGCAAAAAATTCAGGCTCATTGTGATTAAAATCGTAATGTTTCGGAAAAAGGCACATTCTTACCTTATTAAATGGAGCCGCTGCAAGTGTCTCCATAGTTGTATCAACAAGCTCATTTTGCTGGTGAACCAGAGCATAAACTGTAGTTCCAAAAGGATAAAACCATGTTCCGTCCTGGTACCTGAAATGAGTCTTATATGCCTTTACTATTCCGTGTCGAATATGATTTTCATCAACAGAAACTGCTATTTTCCCAAGTACCTTATTTTCACATGTAGTGTATGTATACATACCGGTTTTTTCCGGATAAAAATTAACACTGCATTCATTATCAGAAGACCTGTATGCCCTTACCTTAATACTCTCGCCGTCTTCATGGGTAAATATAAGCCATGGCTCATTTTCTCCTTCAATATATGGAAGCCCAATTTTCAAAAATCCATATCTGTATGCATGGATTGTATTCTCATTTTTCATAAACATTAACCCTTTCATTTCATATTGTCACTATGGGATCAGTTCAAGCGTAAGATTACTCCCACAAGGAAAGCTTTGTTATTACTCACCACTTGCAGAAAGTGGAGTCTTCTCTACTGAGGAAAATTTTCTGCTTGCATCCCACAAAGTATAGTGCTATATTAACGTGTGGATGGTATTCGAAAGAAGCTGTACCGCTTAAACATTAATAATTTCACACTATTACAGTGTTTAATCCACCACGGATATTGTACCATAAATGAGACTATTTTGCTCATATTATACTTTGTACTAATCATTACATCTCTGCGCTGGATTTTTCTTTTTTGTTTTCGTTACAGGTGTTTTCCGCCATCTTCCATTTACAGATCTTATAATTTTCAGATGAAAGGCAGGTATAAAAATGAAAAACACAGTTTCCACTTTTAAAAAAGCCAAAGAAAATAAAGAAAAATTGACTATGCTTACAGCATATGATTACTCAACTGCCCGACTCTTTGACGAAGCAGGCATCAACAGCATACTTGTAGGCGATTCCCTTGGCAATGTGATACTTGGTTATGAAGACACACTGTCAGTAACAATGGAAGATATGATACATCACAGTGCTGCTGTAGCAAGAGGAGCAAAAAATGCTCTGGTTGTATGCGATATGCCATTTATGTCATATCAGGCTTCCGTATATGATGCAGTAACCAATGCAGGCCGCCTTATGAAGGAAGGCCGTGCAAATGCAGTTAAGCTTGAAGGCGGTGAAGAGGTATGCCCACAGATTAAGGCAATTACTGAATGCGGAATACCTGTAGTTGCCCACCTTGGCCTTACACCACAGTCAATCAATGCATTTGGTGGCTACAAGGTTCAGGGCAGGGATCTTGAAGCAGCAAAGAAACTTATAGATGACGCAGTCGCTGTTGAAAAAGCAGGAGCATTTGCCCTTGTACTTGAATGTGTCCCAACAGAAATTGCCACAAAAATCACTGAAAAACTTACAATTCCTACAATCGGAATTGGAGCTGGCAACGGATGCGACGGTCAGGTACTTGTATATCAGGATATGCTTGGAATGTTCTCAGACTACACTCCAAAATTTGTAAAACAATATGCTAATGTAGGCACAATAATAAAAGACGCCGTTACAGACTACATTAATGAAGTAAATAGCGGCGCATTCCCAGACGAAACAAGATCATACAAGGCAAGCGACGACGTACTGGAAAAATTATATTAACGCGCGCCTGCTATGGCTATGGTTCCTTGTACAACTGCAAAATACAAACCCCAGGCGAAACAGTTTTTGAAATTTTGTTGTACAGAAGACACTATTGCCATATGCAGGCCCTGTGAAATCGCTGGTTCTTAATGAACAGCGAGTGAATCGAAGCTGTGAATTTAGAACCACTGCGATGAGCCGGAGCGAGAGCGCGCCTGCTATGGCTATAGGTCTTTGTACAACATACACAAAAAAAGGAGAGCAACCATGAAAATAGTACATACAGTAAAAGAAGTAAGAGAAACCATAAACAACTGGAAAAAAGAAGGCAAAACCATAGGCCTTGTCCCTACAATGGGCTACCTGCACGAAGGACACCAGAGTCTTATAAAAGCCTCTGTTGCAGGCAATGACAAAACCGTAGTAAGTGTTTTCGTTAACCCAACTCAGTTTGGTCCAAACGAAGACTATGCTTCATACCCACGTGATTTAAAAAAGGATGCCGCACTCTGCGAAGCTACTGGTGCTGACCTCATATTTAACCCTGAACCTGAAGAGATGTATCCAGATGGATTCTGCTCTTACGTTAATATAACAGGCCTTAGCGATGCCCTTTGTGGCAAATCAAGACCAATTCACTTTAAGGGAGTCTGCACTGTTGTAAGTAAGCTTTTCAATATTGTTACACCTGACAGGGCTTATTTTGGTGAAAAAGATGCCCAGCAGTTAGCCATAATAAGAAGAATGGTTAAGGATTTGAATTTCCCATTGGAAATAGTAGGCTGTCCTATTATAAGGGAAGAGGACGGACTTGCAAAAAGCTCAAGAAACACTTATCTTAATACAGAGGAAAGAAAAGCAGCCCTTATTCTTTCAAAATCAATATTCGCTGGAAAAGAAATGGTTGAAAATGGTGAAACTGATGCCAATGCAGTAGTTGCCCGCATGAAAGAAATTATTAACAGCGAACCTCTTGCTGTAATTGATTACGTTGAAATGGTTAATATGGATACAATGAAAAATATTGATACGATAGAGGGCTCAGTTCTTTGTGCCATAGCAGTAAAGATTGGTAAAACACGTCTTATTGATAACTTTATCTCAATCGAGAATACTCCCGCTTCTACAAGTGGTGAGTAATAACAAATCTTTCTCAGTGGACGTACACTCTCCCACTGAGATAAACGCTCCGGGAGAGCGCACATTATCTGGCAGACAATTGTTTTGCAGCCACTGAAACGGAGTGTATGGTGCAGTGATTCAAAGAAGAATATGTCAGCTTACGCTAACAAAAATCACACTGACCGGAATCACGCTGACAAAAATCACGCTGTCAAAAATCACACTGACGAGAATCACGCACCAGGTCTTGCGTGCGTTTGACTTAAATGTTTACAAATAAATTCGAAAGGAAAGACACATGACAATAACAATGTTAAGCGGAAAAATTCACCGCGCCCTTGTAGTAGAAGCTAAAGTTAATTACGTAGGAAGCATAACTGTTGATCCAGTTCTTATGGAGGCAGCAGGTATACGCGAATACGAATATGTTCAGGTTGTAGACGTAGAGAATGGAAATCGCCTTGAAACATATACAATAGCCGGAGAACCACATTCAGGAATGATCTGCCTTAATGGTGCAGCCGCAAGATGTGTTCTTCCTGGAGATCACGTAATAATTATGAGCTATTGTAATCTTACACCTGAAGAAGCAGACAGTCATAAGCCAAAGGTTGTATTTGTTGATGAAAATAATCATATAACAAGTATTGCCTCTTATGAAAAACATGGCGCACTTGGGGATATCTAGATTGGAGGAGCCTATGTTAACGGAAAAAACCCTTGTCCTTGGAGTAACAGGAAGTATAGCTGCCTATAAAATGGCCAATGTTGCCAGCATGTTAGTTAAGCTTAATGCCGACGTACATGTCATAATGACCAAAAATGCAACTAATTTTATAAACCCTATTGCATTTGAAACCTTAACAGGTCACAAATGTCTGGTAGATACATTTGACAGAAATTTTGAATTTAATGTTGAGCACGTATCTCTTGCTGCTAAAGCTGACTTATTTTTAATTGCACCGGCTTCAGCTAACATTATCGGGAAAATTGCCTGTGGAATAGCCGATGATATGCTTTCTACAACAGTTATGGCCGCAAAATGTCCTGTTCTCCTATCTCCTGCAATGAATACAAACATGTATGAAAACCCTATTGTGCAGAGAAATCTAAACACCCTGAAGGAATATGGTTATCACATTATTGAGCCGGACTGTGGCCGCCTTGCCTGTGGTACAAGTGGAGCAGGAAAGCTTCCTTCAGAGGATGTACTTGTGGATAACATCATTTACCACATAGCAAAGGAGAAAGACATGGCTGGAATAAATGTACTTGTTACAGCCGGTCCAACAAGAGAAGCCATTGATCCGGTGCGCTTTATCACCAATCATTCTACTGGAAAAATGGGCTATGCAATTGCCCGCATGGCTACACTTCGTGGTGCAAATGTCACACTTGTAAGTGGTCCTGTAAATATTGCTCCACCTTCCCACTGCAATGTAGTTAATATTGAATCTGCAAATGATATGTATAGGGAAGTCACAAAAATCAGCGATGCATGCGACATAATCATTAAATGTGCCGCTGTTGCTGACTACAGACCTGCAGTTATCCAATCCGAAAAAATCAAGAAATCTGAAGGTGAAGCATCTCTTATGCTTGAAAGGACTAATGATATATTAAAATATCTTGGTGAGCATAAAAAAGATGGTCAGCTTATATGTGGATTTTCAATGGAGACGGAAAATGTTATTGAAAATTCCAGAGCAAAGCTTACAAAAAAGAATGCAGATATGATAGCTGCCAACAGCATAAAAGATGAGGGCGCAGGTTTTGGTCATGAAACAAACCGTATCACCCTCATTACAAGGGAATCCGAAAAATCCCTGCCTCTTATGAGCAAAACAAAGGCAGCAGATATCATTCTTGATGAACTTATGAATATGAGAAATACCCAGTCATAAGTCCTACTATTTGAATTATCATACACTTACGGTGTCTTATTCCCCTTTCTGGTATCCGGTTGGGAATTTGACATCGTTTTTCTGAATATAAGCGCATACAGGGACTGTATATCCAATGGAACAAGGGGCCAGATATAACTTTTTGATCCAATTGTAGGTGTCGTCACAACAGAAAGGATTATCAGTGCAGTACCAAATACCAGTCCCCATATTCCGAAGAATCCTGTCATTAATATAAGCAGAATGCGGAATATTCTTAACGCATCACTGAATTCACTGTTACTTATAACAAAGGTTGTAAGCAGGGTTATTGCCGCATAAAAAAGAACCTCCTCAGAAAACCACTTCATATTAACAGCCATCTCTCCTATTACAACACCACCTACAATAGATACAGGGGTTACAAGATTTTCAGGAATATGTGATGCACTGTATTCAAGCATATCAAGTCCAAATTCAGCAAACAAAACATAGCAAATAAGTCTTACCACACTTTCAAACGGCTCCCTTCCTGCATTGCCTGATAAAAGATTTATTTTTTCCATAATGTCCGGCATGTAGGCATTAAGCAGCATATAAACCGGCAGAAGGTAAACACTTATTAAAATACTTGCGAAACGCAACATTCTAAATAGATTGCCTGTAATGGGATTTCTGTAATAATCCTCCGGGCTCTGTGAAAACTGGAAAACATTGCCCGGCAGTACTATTACAGATGGAGTATTATCCACAATTATTATCACATAGCCCTCAAAAAGATAACTGCAGGCCACGTCCGGTCTCTCTGTTACGCGAAATGATGGCATTGGATTCCATAGTCTCTTTTTAACCAGCAGTTCTTCAAGACTTTTTGATCCAAGCGTCAGACTGTCTGCTTTTATATCTGCAATTTTAGTCCTTATGGTATCCACCAGTTCATTTTTTGCAATACCCCCAATATACGCAAGGGCAACATCTGTTTTGCTGTCCTCTCCCACTGACATCATCTCAAATGTAAGCCTCGGATTACGAATGCGACGTCTTATCATATTGGCATTAAAGAGCATGGTTTCCACAAAACCATCCTTTGCACCCTTAAGAACCTTCTCATTTTCAGGCTCGCTGATACTTCTTCCCGGGTACCTTCTAAGATCAAGAACAACTGCCTCCCTGAAACCATCTACTATAATTGCTGATGGACCGCTTACAACATTTTTAACTACCTCCTCTAAACTCTTTGTCAGCAAAACCTGTCCAAAGCTCACCCTGTTTTTAAGATAGGCCTGTAAATCCTCTATTCCAAATGAATTGGCGGACGACTTATTTTCACCATTACCCACTGCCTCTCTTTGAAGATCAGACAAAATAAGCTGCATCACTTCATTGTTATACATTCCATTGATGCTTATAAAATAAGCCTTTGTTCCACCAATATATATTTCTCTCGTTATAATATCAAAGCTCTTTCCAACAGGAAGTGCCTTCTGTATCATCATAATATTTTGTTCAATATCCCTATAAAAAATACTTTCCATAATAACCCTCCCTCATTCTGATACAGTCTGATTAAGATTACTATGAAAAGTATGTGTATTAATATATTTAATTATTCAGTTACTTACATAAGGCGCCATCCCGGATGATATTTGTTCTTAAATGTGCCGTTATTAAGTTTACCCCAGCCAAGAGGATAGCCCTCAACACACAAAAGCATAAAGCCTTTACCTGAAACCTCTCCTGCTTCAAATATTATGGTTTCTCCCTTAAGATATCTGATTATTCTTTCATCATCCTTTGAAAGAGAAATGACCTTTTTATATTCGCCTTTCTTTATTGCCATTGCAAGTGCCTGGCTTGGTTCGAATCTTTTATTGAGACAGTCTCCAAGATAAAGACCATTTCTCAAAAATCTCATTCCCTTTAAACCTGATATTTTTTCAGGCATATAAAATAATCTTTCACCCTGAAGTTCAAGTCTTGTTTCATCAAGCTCCCATGAAAGATCCTTTGCAAACTCATAAAAATACTCAAGCTGCTTATGTAAAGACTTACTCTGCTTTTTGCTCTTATAGGAAAGCTCTTTACCTGCATCCGAAACCCCTTCTTTTTGCATAAGAGCCACAAAATGTCCTTCACCGTTCATTTTGTGTGGCCATATTCTTACACATTTTGCAAGATCAGGATTGCCTGAGCCCCACTCCGGACGTCCATGTTCAAATTTGTCATACCATTCTATATCAATAATCTTAAGCTCAGGACACTCACTAATGGCAAAATCTATTGCCTGCTCATCCTCCTCTGGTGAAAATGTACATGTGGAATACAAAAGCTTTCCACCCGGTTTTAACATCTTAATTGCAGGAACTAAAATTTCTTTCTGGAGTTTTGCGTAAAATGATACGCCATTAGAAAGATAACTCTTCATAACTGCCGGCTCTTTTCTGAACATTCCTTCTCCTGAAC
>OFMT01001885.1_pt1 | contig 13711 bp, 10 predicted proteins | sample 1541891 | NCBI WGS metagenome assembly OFMT01 (sample SAMN04209230, study PRJEB22552) | human gut metagenome | biome: gut; material: feces | host: Homo sapiens | place: USA: Oklahoma | reverse complement strand
CGCCGTCAATGCCGATCTCGCCGAACTCGTTCTCGATCAGCACCACCTGCTGGCCGGCAAAGGCCTCTTTGATGAGCTTTTTGATCAGGGTAGTTTTACCGGCACCAAGGAAGCCGGAGAAAATATCGATTTTGGTCATGATTCAATTGCCTCTTTCTTTGAATAGCACACAGAGCCGCAGAGTGCTGGCTCAAAAAACTTACACTCCTATTATAACAAGGCTGTCAATGGGAAAACCGCCTTTTTCAAGAAAAAATTGTAACTTTTTTTGCAAATTGGCGGCATTTTGAAGGAGAACGAACTCCCTCAGTCAAAACCTGACGGTTTTGCCAGCTCCCTCGGGGAGGGAGCCTCTGGCGTGCCCGCAAACTTGGCGCTTATGCCGGAAACTGCAAACCCCTCTGGTGAAAAAGTGGTTCAGAAACGCCCGCAGGCGTTTCTGAACCACAAATATAAAAATATTTTTCCGCTGAACATGGCCAGAGCGCAAGCGGAGGTCATTCCAAACCGTCCCGCCCCTGCATTGCAATCTTTTTCCCGGAATGATACAATAAGGCCAAACAGAAATGCACCGCTGCCGGGCTTTCCGGTGAGAGAAAAGGAAGCAAATCATATGAGCATGAATACCGTTCCAGAGCGCCTTGCCGCGCTGCGTGCCGCCATGGCTGCAAACGGCGTGGCCGTTTATCTGATCCCTGTGGGTGATCCCCACGCCAGCGAATACCTGCCCTGCCATTACACCAGCCTGACCTGGTTCTCCGGGTTCCACGGCGAGAACTCCAACTTCGTGGTCACCCGCACCGAGAGCGCCCTGTGGGCCGACGGCCGTTATTTTGTGCAGGCCGAGAAGGAAATTGCGGGTACCGAGATCAAGCTGCAGCGCATGGGGGAACCCGGCGTGCCCACCGTGGAGGAATACTGCGCAGATGCCCTGAATGAGGGCGAAGCACTGGGCCTGTGCGGCCTGACCGCCAGCACCGCCCTCGTGAACGACCTGAAAAAGGCACTGGAAAAGAAGGGCGCTTCCATCAAGACCCTGAACCTTGAGGACGAGCTGTGGACGGAGGGCCGCCCTGCCCTGCCGGATACCCCAGCGTGGATCCTGCCGAAGGAATATGCGGGCTTCTCCCCGGCGGAAAAGCTGGATCAGCTGCGCAGCAAGCTCAAGGAGCTGGGCTGCACCGCTCAGTTTGTGGGCAAGCTGGATAATCTGGCATGGCTTTTGAACCTGCGCGCCATGGACATTGAGTGCACTCCCTATGCTATGGCCTACTGCTATGTGACCCCCAGCCGCGCGGTGCTGTTCATCAACACAGCCCGCGTGGCCCCGGAAGCCCGGGCAGAGCTGGAAGCCAACGGCATCACGCTGGCGGAGTATGATGATGTGCTGAAGTTCCTCGCTGCTGAGACGGAACCCCAGACCGTGCTGGCCGAGTGCTCCACGGTGAACTACGCCGTGTATCAGGTGCTGGAGCAGAACCCTGCCCTCACCGTGAAGGACGGCACCGACCCGCTGCTGATGATGAAGGGCGTGAAGAACGAAACGGAGCTTGCCCACACAAAGCAGGCCCATATCCGGGACGCTGTGGCCATGGTGCGGTTCCAGATCGAGCTGGAAAGCCGCCTTGCTGCCGGTGAGACCCTGACCGAGCTGACGGTGGATGAAATTCTGCACAAGTACCGCAGTGCGGACGATAAATTCCTTGTGGAAAGCTTTGGCACCATTGCGGCCTACGGCGGCAACGCAGCCATGATGCACTACCACGCCACCCCGGAAGATCACGCTGTGCTGGAAAAGAAGGGCTTTCTGCTGGTGGACAGCGGTGCCACCTACATGGACGGCACCACCGACATCACCCGCACCTACCCGCTTGGCCCGCTGACCGAGGACGAAAAGCGCTTCTACACATGGACTCTGCAGAGCCACATCGACCTTGCCAAGGCCGTCTGGCTGGATTACTGCGAGTGTAAGATGATCGACACCATTGCCCGGGAACCGCTGTGGCGGCATCTCATCAACTACCGCTGCGGCACCGGCCACAGCGTCAGCTTTGTGGGTAACGTCCACGAAGGCCCCCACAGCCTGCGCGGCACCAACTCCGTGCTTATGCGCCCGGGCATGGTGGTCACCGACGAGCCGGGCGTTTACGAGACCGACCTCGTGGGCATCCGCATCGAGAACGAGCTGGTGTGCGTGCACAAGGCCGATAACCAGTACGGTACCTTCCTTGGTTTTGAACCGCTGATGTTCGTGCCCATTGCCACCTCTCCCATCCTGCCCGGTGTGCTGGACAAGGACGAGATCGCATGGCTGAACGATTACCACCGTCAGGTGTTTGCAAAGCTGGCACCGCACCTGAACGACGAAGAACGCAGCTGGCTGGCGGAGAAGTGTGCCGCCATCGGCTGCTGAGAAAGCGCAAAAACACCCGGAGCCGTGCAGGAGCCAGAGCGGCTCTCGGCGGCAGCCGGGTGCTTTTTATAGGGTCACAGCTTGCAGCAGTGCGTCTGTGGGGTGTCCAGCGGCGGAAGAGTGAACTCGTTTTCGCCAAAGGGCGAACGCAGGATGGCCGCCCGCGTTTCCGGGTAGATGCCAAGTTCGGTGTAGATGTCCCGGTACAGAAGCATCACCCGCCGCCGCAGCGAAAGGATGTCGGCGGTGGTCACTCTGGAGTGGGAGACGCTCTGGCCGTTCTGCAGGTAGTAATAGCCGATGTCCGGGATGGATACGGCAGTGTGCACGAAACGCAGATATTCGGTGTTGAACAGCTGATCCTCCGCAAACAATTCTTTGCGGAAATGGAGACTGTGCTTCCGCAGGAGGTCACGGCAGTAGAGCTTGTTGCAGGGACTGCCATAGTAGAAGGTGTTCGGCTTCTGGATCAGATGCTTTGCGTACTCCTGTCCGGTGTACACCCCGGCAGGCAGATAGCCATAGGCCCGGGTGCGGGGCGGGTTGCGCTGGAGCACATGCTGCAGTGCCTTTTCCCATGGGCGGATGTGCTCCACATAGTTTTCCGGGTACACCATCCAGAAGGGCGCGATCACAAGATCGGCGGTGTGGGCCTCGGCGGCGGAGACCAGCTTTTCCGTAAAATCGGGGGCCAGCCAGTCGTCGCTGTCCACAAACTGGATGTATTTGCCGTGGGCCAGCGCAATGCCCTGATTGCGGGTATCCGCTGCGCCGGTGTTGGTTTTATCCACCAGTGCAATGCGGTGGTCGCTGGCGGCAAGGGCGCGGCAGACGGCAAGGGTGTCGTCGGTGGAGCCATCGTTCAGCAGCAGGATCTCAATGCTTTTATAAGTCTGGGCGCAGATGCTTTTGACACAGCGGGCAATGCACCCGGCAGTGTTGTACATGGGCACGATGATGCTTACAAGGGGAAATTCCATAGGTTCTCCTTTTCTCAGATGCGGCTGTGGGTGCGGGCAAATGCGTCGGAAAGCTTCTGCACCGGGCCGTTGGGCAGAGGGCTTTCAAACAGGCTCAGATAGATGCCGTGCAGCCGCAGGCGGAATTTATCGTACACGCCCAGCTGGATGCACAGTTCCTTGTAAGTGTGGTACATCCGGCTGCGGTGGCGCAGCATGTCCGCCGCGCTCACCTGCGTATGGCATACGCTCTGCGGGTTCTGGATGTAGCAGTAGGCGGCTTCGTCGATGGCGGCAAACCGCTGTGCCACCTGCAGATACCGGGTGTTGAACAGCTGGTCCTCGGCGTATACCACATGCTCGAACCGGATGTGCGCCATCTGGATGAGATCCCGGCGGTAGAGCTTGTTCCAGAGCACGCCGTAGTAAAAGGCAGCGGCATTGCCGGTGAGCTGCCACAGGTAATCCACCTTGTTGTACACTCCGGCGGGCAGCAGGCTGTACTCCCGGGTGTCATAGCCGCCATCCTTGCGGGGCACCATCATCCGGTAGGGAGCCAGCACAAGGTCGGCATGGCTGCGCTGCATAGCAGCCACCAGGTTTGCGGTGCAGCCCGGCAGCAGGTGATCGTCGCTGTCCGCAAACTGGATGTATTCGCCGTGGGCAAGGGCAAGGCCGCAGCTGCGGGTGTCTGCTGCGCCGGTGTTGGGCTTGTCCACCACACGGATGCGGCTGTCGGCGGCAGCAAGCTTCCGGCAGACAGCAAGGGTGTCGTCGGTGGAGCCGTCGTTCAGCAGAAGGATCTCAAGCTCCGGGTAGCTCTGGGATGTGATGCTCTCCACACAGCGGGAGATGAAGCCCGCCGCGTTATAGGCGGGCACAATAACGCTGACAAGCGGCTGCGGCATGGCGGGTCCCTCCGTTTTTTCTTTTTTCGATGCAGCAAAGTTTTATTTATCATACTCCAGCCCTGCGCAAAAATCAAGGCGGGCGGCTGGCGGAAAGGAGAATGTGAGATGGTATTTCACATTGCGGTATGCAGCCCGGACGCGGCCTTGCGCAGCGGGCTGGAACGCCAGTGCATGGAATATTTTGCCCGGCGGCAGGATGCGTGCATCGTGCAGCAGCTGCCGGATGCAGATGCGCTGCTGCGCCGGGACACCGAGGGAGAACGGTTTGACCTGTATCTCATCGAGCTGGGCGCTGTAGCGGCCCCGGCAGGGCTTTCGGCGGCTGCGGAGCTGCGCCGCCGGGGCCGCAGGGCTCCGCTGGCCTTTGCGGCCCGCACACCGGCCCACGCCTACAGCGCTTTCCGGGTGGATGCCATGCAGTATCTGCTTCTGCCGGTGCACCAGCAGGAGCTTTCGGCCCTGCTTGCCCGCGCCACCGAGCCGGAGTACGGCCCGGCAATGACCGTTGTCACCGCCGAAGGCCTGCGGGCGCTGGCCTATGCGCAGATCGAATATCTGGAGTGCACCCACCATGTGGTGCACTTCCATCTGCTCAGCGGCGAGGATGTGGTGTCCCTTTCGCTGCGGGTGTCCTTTGCCGAGGTAGCAAAGCCGCTGCTGGAAGACGGGCGTTTTTTGCAGCCGCACCGCTCCTATGTGGTCAATCTGGCGGCGGCACAGCTGCTGACGGCGGGCGAGCTGCAGATGTGCAGCGGTGCGCGCATCCCCATCCCGCGCGGACGGGAGGGTGCAGTGCGCGAAGCCTTCCGCAGCTGGATCGACCGGTAAAATGGCAAACAAAAAAGAGCCGCTTTCACGGCTCTTTTTTTCGTGCCCGGAGATCAGGCATCGGGTTCGGTTTTGTGTTTCTTTTCCTTGTCGGAAGCATCCAGAACACCAAAGCCCCAGTGGTTGGCCATGTCCATGATGATCTTCTGGGGAGAACCGGAGGGATAGGCGTTCTCGGAGAACGCGGTCAGGAATTTATACAGCTGCGGCTGCACCTGATCGTACAGGCCCAGCTTTGTGTACAGCTCCTTGTAATAGCGGAACACCTGCAGTTTGTTCTGCACGATGGAAGCCAGATTGATCTGGGTGTGGCAGATGCTCTGGGGGTTCTGCACATAGTGGTAGCCCGCTTTGGAAATGGATACGAAAACATTGGCGTACAAAATGTATTCCAGGTTGAAAACCAGATCTTCGGCCCAGCGCACCTCGCTGGTGAACTGAAGATGATGGTCTGCCAGAATATCCCGGCGGTAGAGCTTGTTCCACAGCACGCTGTAGAAGAAGGATGCGGGCTTCTCCATCAGGCGCAGGGCAAAGGTATCGCGGTCGTAGATGCCCTCGGGCAGGAAGCCGTATTCACGGATATCATCAGGCTTTTTCTCGGCATCGATGCCAAGGTTTTCCTGCAGGTTTTCCAGTGCCTGCGTGGCCTTGGAAGAGTTGGCGGGAATCACCATCCAGTAAGGTGCAATGACCAGATCGGCGTTGTTCGCTTCGGCGGCAGTCACCAGCCGCTCGGTAAAATCAGGGTCGAGATAATCGTCGCTGTCCACAAACTGCACATACTTGCCCTTTGCAAGGGACATGCCGCAGTTGCGGGTCTCCGACACACCGGAATTGGATTTGTCCACCAGAACGATGCGGGGGTCCTTTTCACGGAATTGCTCACAGATGGAAAAGCTTTCGTCCCGGGACCCGTCGTTGACCAGAATGACCTCGATATCCTTCCATGTCTGGGCACAAATGCTCTCCAGACAGCGGGCAACACTATTCTGCACGTTGTACACAGGCACGATAATGCTGACGAGTGGGTTGTTCATGACGGAAGGTCTCCTCTTTACGGATATTATACCTTTATATTGAAAATCACAGAGTGTATTCTCACAAATGAGGACACTTCCCCCTTGGGGCAGTCCTATTTATAATATCATACTCTTCTTGCGCACAAAATGCAAGAGCAAAGAAGGATCAGATAAAGAAAAGAACCGCACGCTGCGGCCCTTTTTTCTTACACACGTGTCCAGTCCAGCGCATCCCACCGGGGCACGAACTGGCTGCAGCTGCGGCGCATCTCCGGCTCGTCGGCGGCAGAGGTGCGGTCTGCAATGCCAATGACGTAATACCCGGCCTTGTGGGCGGTGGCGGCGGCGTATACGGCATCCTCGCACACGGCGCAGGCGGCGGGATCTGCACCGCCCAGACGGCTCATGCACTCAAAGAACACCTCCGGGTGGCTTTTGTGCAGCACGCCCTGCGCTTCCACGATGAAGGAGAAATACTGCGCGATGCCAAGCCGGGTAAGCACGGTGCGGCACTGTTCGGCCCAGGTGTTGGAGCAGATGCACATGCGTGCGCCCTCGGCCTGCAGCTTTGCCAGCATCGTGCGCACGCCGGGTTTCAGCTCCACGGTCTCGTACAATTCGGCGATCACCTCGCGCATCACGGAAAAATAGCTTTCCTCGGTCAGCGGCAGGCCGTACTCCCGGATCAGATACTGTGCGCCCTCCTGCATTCCCATGTTCAGCAGTGTGGCGCGCAGATCCCCCCGCGGGGTGCGGCCATAGCGGCGCAGCAGTGCGTCGGGGGCACCCTCCCACACCACGGTCATGCTGTCGGTCAGGGTGCCGTCCATATCAAAGATCCATTGCTTGCAGTGCATGAGAATGCCTCCTTTTGAAATCCTGACAAGTATACCATGTTTCTTTGCCGGGAGAAAGGCATCAATTTACAAAAAACGGAAGAAATTTCTCTGGAAATATGCTATAATCTGAACAAAACCGGAAACGATCAAAGGAGGCGGATGCAATGGACGATCGCAGTGCTCCGTGCAAAGCTCTGGTGCTGGCGGGCGGCGGAGCCAGGGGCAGCTATCAGGTGGGTGTGTGGCGCGCGCTGATGGAGCTGGACTGGCACCCGCAGATCATTACCGGCACCAGCGTTGGCAGCCTGAACGGTGCCATGTTCGTGCTGGACCAGTACGAGACGGCCCGCGATATGTGGCTGGCCATCCGCAGCAAGGATGTGATGGAGCTGCCGGAGGAGGATGCCGACCTTTCGGCCCTGCACCAGTTCCTGCGCAGCGTGGTGAAAGCCGGCGGCATGGATGTGACCCCGCTGGAAGAGATCGTGGAGCGGGTACTGGACGAGGATGCCCTGCGCGCGGCTCCCATCCGCTTCGGTCTTGTCACGGTGGAGCAGCGGGGCTTAAAGCCCCGGGAGCTGACGCTGGACGAGATCCCGGCAGGAAAGGTCAAGGACTACCTGATGGCCTCCGCTGCCTGCTTCCCGGCGCTGCGTGCGCGGGAGATCGACGGGGTCAAGTTTCTGGATGGCGGCTACAGCGACAACATGCCCACCGGTCTTGCCAAACGCATGGGCGCGGATGAACTGGTGTGCGTCGATCTGGAAGGCGTGGGCATCACCCGCCCCAACCTCACCGGCCTGCCCACCGTGATGGTGCGCAGCTACTGGGAGCTGGGCGATATCCTGCACTTTGACCCCGACACCGCCCGCCGCAACATCGAGCTGGGCTACTATGATACCCGCCGCGCTATGGGATATCTGCGGGGGTGTGCCTATGCTGTCTCCTGTGATGCCCAGAGCTGCGCGGACGCTGCTGCGTTCCACGCAAAATTTGAGCGGGTGCAAAAGGCCGTGCGGGAGAAATACCCGGTCACCCTGACGGCGGATGCGGCCCTGCTGCTGGCCAAGATGAAGGATGCCGACCTTGCCCCGCTGGAAGCCGCCGCGGAAGATGCCGGTGTGGACCCGGCCCATTACTACACCACCCATACTTTGTGCGATGCATTCCTTGCAAAGTGCGATCAGGCACGGATGCAGAGCTTTGCACCGCTGTTTGAGGGCAGTGCCGATGCGGCGCGGGCCGCACTGGCCGCGCTGCTGCCCAATACCTTTTTGCAGGCGCTGGTCTGGCGCACCCTGACCACGCCGGAAGCCGAGCTTTTGCCGGAGGTGACCGAACATGAAAGTGTATAAAGGTTCCTGCGCTTCTCCCGGCCTTGTGCTGGGGCAGGTGAGCCGTCTGGAGCACCATGTGGAGACCACGACCGTGGGCCCCTTTAAACCGTCCCGGGAGCTGCAGCTGCTCACCGATGCCATCCGCACCGCACAGGACGAGCTGGAATCCATGGCAGACCGCGCTGCGCCCAGCGAGCAGGCCATCTTCCAGTTCCAGAGCATGATGCTGGACGACGAGGGCATGATGAACGAGGTGCGCTTCTGCATCAATGCAGGCATTGGTGCGGCAGCGGCTATGAATCAGGTGGGCCAGCGCTACGCCGACCAGCTGGCCAACATGAAGGATAACCCTTACATGCAGCTGCGCAGTGTGGATATTCTCGACGCAAGCCGCCGGGTCATCAACATCATCACCAACCGCCCCCGCATGTGGCTGGCGCTGGATCACCCGGTGATCCTTGCCGCAGAGCGGCTGATGCCCACCGACCTGTTCAGCGTGCCCTCCGGCATGATTTTAGGCATCATCACGGCAGAGGGCAGCGGCCAGAGCCACGCGGCCATCATTGCCCGGGCAATGAATATCCCGGGCATCGTGCAGGTGGGCCGGGATTTTCTGGACGACTGCGACGGCCGCACCGTGATTCTGGATGCCACCGGGGGCCAGTGCACGCTGGACCCGGACGCTGCCGCCCGCCAGCAGGCCGAGACCCGCATCTGCGAGCTGCAGCGGGAGAACGAAGAGATGGGGCAGCTGCATGCTCTGCCCAACAGGACAAAGGACGGCCAGCCCTTTGAGCTGCTGGCCAACTGCTTTGGGCCGGAGGACATCGACACGGCCATGCAGTCCGGCGCACAGGGCGTGGGCCTGCTGCGCACCGGCTACATGATGCTGCCGGGCCGCATCCTCGATGAGCAGGAACAGTATTTCTTCTACTGCTCCTGTCTTGCTGCCGCCAAGGGCTGCCCGGTGACGGTGCGCACCTTCGACTTTGGCTCAGACCGCACCATTTCCGACGCCTATCAGGGCCTGCAGTCTTCCAAGCTTGGCCTGCGGGGCATCCGCAACAGTCTGCGCCAGCCCCACCAGTTCGAGACGCAGCTCTGTGCGCTGCTGCGCGCCGCCGCCCGCGGCCCGCTGCGGGTGATGTTCCCCATGGTGACGAATGTGGAGGACTGGGACGCAGCCATGCGTGTGGTGGAGCGCTGCCGCGAGCACCTGCGGGAGCGCGGCGTGGCGTTCAACGAAGATACAAAGTTCGGCGTGATGCTCAGCGTACCCGCTGCCTGCCTGACCGCTGAGGAATTTGTAGAGCACGGGGTCGATTTTCTTGTGGTCGGCACCAACGACCTGACCCAGTACACCCACGCGGCAGACCGTGAGCTTGCCAGCGCGGAGCACTACTACCGTCCGGCCAGCAAGGCCATGAAAAAGCTCATCACCATGGTGCTGGATGCCGCAAAGGTGCGCAATGTGCCGGTGACCATCTGCGGCCTTGCGGTGGGCAACCCGGCCAACACGGTGCAGTATTTGCAGCTGGGCCTGCGCAGCTTCTCGGTGAGCCCGCAGAACCTTTTGAACGTGAAGAAAGCTCTGCTGGAGCTCTGACGCTCCAAACCATTTTTGACACAGCAGCCCGGAACGATCTGTGGGTCGTTCCGGACTGTTTTTTCTGCGGCTGCAAAAGCATTTTCTCTTCCGTTTTTGTGCAGAACACACCAAAAAACATGGGGGGGGGGTACAAAAGCTTCGTACAGGATGAAGATTGCACTTTGTTGTGGGAATGTTATACTTTAGGTGTGCGAACTGTGCGGGCGGGCGAAAAAACAGCCTGCCTTCATGAAAAAAGTGAAACATGAGAGGAGTCATAGCATGAAAAAATTTGGCACACGGCTCATCAGCGCGGTACTTGCAGGCTGCATGATGACCTCTGTCCTTCCCGTGAGTGCATTTGCTCAGGGGGGGGGGTACAGGCTCTGAAACCGGCGGCGATCCTCAGCAAGGCGAAGTGATCAAGGAATTCCCCAGAGAGGGAGGAATCATTACAGAAGGCGGTACATACAACCTGCACGAAGACTACACAGGCTGCTTGGACCTGCGGCTTGGAACGAGTGGCAGCGCGGTGGTCAACGTCACAGGCGATGTGCATTCGGATGTACAGCACGATCAGCATGCCGTCTTGGTGCTGAGGACGGGAAAAGTGACCATCAACAACAGCGACAACCATGAGTTCACCGTCACCGGTCCCGCTGGAGAAGGCGGAAGATGCTACTACAATGGTTTCTTCAGCGATGCCAAGCCGGAGACTACGATAAACGGCGGAATTTACAAGGGTTCAGAGGCTAATAAGGAAACACTGTTCAACTATTCGGGGATCCTGCGGCTGAATAATGTTACGTCAACGTCAGAGGGTGGGCTCGCGCTCAACAACTGGGCGACCACCTATATCAATGGGGGACAATATGACGGCGGACAACCGACCATTCGAAATCGGCAATCATATTCGCACATTGAATTGGACGGCGATGTGAAAGTAAATGTAGACCAATGGAATGCATTGCTCAATCAGGGTACGGCGATTATCAGGAACGGCACCTATACGGGCAATGCGTACCCAACGATCGGGTTGCTCAAAGGGTCAAAGACGTTCGTTTACGGCGGCACATTCAAAAACACCAATACCGAACAATTGGGAAAGGTCTTTTCCAATGCGGGCGAGTTGACCATTGATGGAGCCGATGTACAGATCGAGAATGTAGGGGGAGCAGCCTGTGCAGTTGGAAATACGGGGACTCTGACCTTTAACAATGGTACCGTTACTGCACCCAAGGGGGCTGCTATATTAAACACATCCTCTACGACCGACACTGGCGCCACCATCAGCGGCGGTACGCTCAAAGACAGCAAATACGGGATTCAGGTATCGTCAGGACAGGTCAAACTGAATGACGTTACCTTCAGCAACAACGAAAACGATATTTACCTCATGCAGGGCATGAAGATCACCATTGCGGACAGCTTTACCAAGCGCGCAACCATAAAGGTCGAGGATGCAGATGCATTCGATGGCCGTCGGCTCACGGAAGGCGAGAACGAGCCGGGCTTGAACCTTGTCAGCAACAATCCGGGCTACAAGGTGGCCTACGACGAGACCGGAAAATACTACTATCTGACCCCGCGCACCGGCTACACGGTGGATGCCGAGAATGCCAAAGCGACTGTGGACGGCACGACCGTGCTGGATAAGGTCACGCAGGTGCCGGTGGGCACCCCGGTCACCCTGACCGCAGACAAAGCCCCCGAGGGACTGAAGTTCTTGGGCTGGACCGTGATGGTGGACGGCGTTGTACAGAATGACCTGCGTGACCTTCTGACCTTCCCCAATGAGGAGGACCAGACCAAGGCGATCCTTAAAATGCCCGAAGGCAACGTGACGGTCAAAGCTATGTACGAAGTCGTGGACCCCGTGAAGCCTGTGGACCCGGTAGACCCGGTGGACCCGGTAGACCCGGTGGACCCGGTAGACCCGGTGGACCCCGTCCTGCCCGGTGTCATCATCGGCGGCGCTGTAATCCTGGGTGCCTATGAGACCGGCACCGGCATCTACCGTCTGATGAACATGCAGGGCCTCCCCCTGCCGTCTGACCGCATCGAGCTGGCAGAGCTGGTCTGGGAGCGCGCAGGCAAGCCGGAGCCGCAGAACATGACCGATGAGAACCTGTATGCGGACATTGACGCCGACGACACCGATGCCCAGAAGGCTGCACACTGGATGGTGGAGCAGGAGCTGATGAAGTTCGACGAGGACAACAACAAGTTCCATCCGTGCTTCCCGGTCAGCAAGCTGCGCGTCTGCCTTACCTGGCAGAATGCAAAGGACAAGGGTCTCATTGACTGATCTGCCCTGCGTCTGCACAGCGGAACAATAAAAAAACAAGGGGCCGCTCCTTTCCGGGAGCGGCCCCTTGTTGCTGTCCGGAAGGCCCGCAGGCGCTGCCGGGCAGCACAAAGCATTATTCCAGATTCCCCGTCAGGGTCATTACCGAAGCAAGCACGGCCAGCGGGGCGGTCTCGCACCGCAGGATGCGGGGGCCAAGGCCCACCGTTCTGGCACCGGCCTTTGCGGCCATTTCGGCTTCCTCGGCGGCAAAGCCGCCCTCGGCTCCGGTCACGATGGCGATTTTCAGTTTTTCACCATCGGCGGGCTTTGCTGCGGCCAGCAGGTCGCGCAGGGGCGCGCCGCCGCACTCGTAGCAGAACAGCACAAGGTCGTACTGTGCAAAGGTGCGGCACACGGCCCCGAAGTTTGCCAGCGGCAGGGCCACATCCGGCAGAATGCCCCGGCCGCACTGCTTGGCGGCTTCCACCGCAATACGGTTGTAGCGCTCGTTCTTCTGCTCCTCTTTTTTGGGCGCGGCCACGCAATACCGGCTGAAGAAGGGCACGATGTGGGCTGCGCCCAGCTCCACGCCGTGCTTGATGATCTGCTCCAGCTTGTCCTGCTTGGGGTAGCCGGCCAGCAGAGTGACCTCCACGCTGGGTTCGGCGGCGCTGGGATAGCCCGGCTCCACCCGGAACTCCACACACTCATCGCCAAAGCCGGTGATGGTGGCGGTGTATTCCACGGCGTTGCCGTCGCATAGAATGACAGTATCGCCCAGCCTTGCGCGCATCACACGGGCAAGATGGTGGGCATCGGCCCCGCGCAGGGTGGCGGTGCCGTCAGAGATCTCGGTGGTAAAATAACGGTGCGGCATAAAATCTCCTTACGCTTTCTTGCAGACGATGCACTCCCAGCCGCGCTTCTCCTTCACTTCCACAACGGCAAGGCCGGCTTTTTCCAGCCCGGCGATCACTTCGTCTTTGCGGCTGTCGATGATGCCGCTGGCAATAAAGGTGGCACCCTCCGCCATCAGGCCCGGCACGGCGGGAGCCAGAGACAGGATGGCGTTGGCCACGATGTTGGCGGTGATGATATCGTATTTGCCGCTGGCCTTATCGGAAAGGTCGCCCACCAGCACGGTCAGCTTGTCCTGCACGCCGTTCAACGCGGCGTTCTCGCCTGCGGTGCGTACGGCCACAGGGTCGATGTCCACGCCCTCGGCCACGGCAGCGCCCAGCTTCAGCGCCGCAATGGCAAGGATGCCGCTGCCGGTGCCGATGTCCAGCACCCGCTCGCCGCCGGTCACCCGCTCGTCCAGCGCTTCCATGCACAGGCTGGTGGTCTCGTGGCCGCCGGTGCCGAAGGCAAGGCCCGGGTCAAGGATCAGCTTTACCCGGTCGGTGTCGTACTGCTGCCACGAGGGCACCACGGCCAGCCGTTTGCCGATCTCCAGGGGGTGGTAATACTTGCGCCAGCCGTTCTGCCAGTCCTCCTGCTCCACGCCCTCGGTCTCCACGGTGT
>OFMT01001866.1_pt1 | contig 13852 bp, 10 predicted proteins | sample 1541891 | NCBI WGS metagenome assembly OFMT01 (sample SAMN04209230, study PRJEB22552) | human gut metagenome | biome: gut; material: feces | host: Homo sapiens | place: USA: Oklahoma | reverse complement strand
TGAGGGAGGTTCTCCGGAAAGATTTATAAATCTTTGTAAATTTCATGCTGTAACCCTATGGAATATGTGGGTTGAAGATAAGACATATTATTTTTGTATATCGATTAAAGATTTTAAAGGAATAAATGATATAGCTTTTAAAAGCAGAACATATCCAAGGATATACGTTAGATGTGGACTGCCCTTTTATATAAAAAGGATTCTTGTGGAAAAAACACTTTTGCCTTGCTTTATATTATTTATTTTTACCTTGTATCTTATGACATCATTTGTATGGGATATTTCAATAACGGGTAATCTAAGACACACCAGGGAAGAAATTGAGGAATATTTGGGAGAATGCGGGGTTAAAAGAGGTGTATTATCTAATAAACTTAATCTTAATAAGACAGAAGAAAGTATACGCACAAAATTTAAGGATATTGGATGGGTTTCTGCATCCCTAAAGGGATGTAATATACATGTGAAGCTTTTAGAATCAGATGTAGTACAGAATGACAGTAATGATGCGTCCTATTTTTCGCATATTACAGCATCATGTGATGGCAGGGTAGATAGTATCATAACAAGAAAAGGAATTCCCCTTGTAAAAAAAGGTGATACTGTAAAAAAGGGTGATATTCTTATAAAAGGCATAAGTGAGATAAAAGATGATTCTGGTAATATAATAGCAAGAAGGCCTCTTTTTGCAGATGGAGATGTATCAATAATAGCAAATGTAGATTACAAAGCTTCATTTAATCTTGAATATGAGAAAAAGATTTACACCGGAAAAAAACAGACGGATTATATTCTGGCATGGAAAAACACCAGAATGGAATTAAAAAATCCATTAAATAAATTGGAAAGTTATAAAAATTATGATATAATAACAGAGAATGTTTGCAATGGATTAATAAGTAAAATTGACAGATATGAATATGACGTGATAAAGTGCAGATATTCTGAAAATGAAGCTCTTAAAAAAACAGAAAACATACTTAATCAATATATATGTGATAAGAATGAAGAGAATATTAAGCTTATAAACAGTGATGTAAAAGCGAAAATTTCAGATAAAGAGTGTATAGCATCCGGAAAACTTACGTTTAAGGTGTTATCAATGGACAGAATTCCTGTGACAAGCGAAGAATGGAGCGTGACTAAGGTATATGACGGAGATGGTAATTGATATTCCGGCAAGTAGAGAGAATGATTTATTTGGAGAATATGACACATATATTTCAATGATTGAAAAGGCATTTGGAATAACATTTCTCAATAGGAATGGTGAATGTAAGATTGTTGGTGGAAAGACGAATGTAGAAAGAGGCGCCAGAGTCCTGAAACAGCTTATTGATCTTATCAACAATAAGGGAAAGGTGACAGACCAGACTGTAGCTTATGCTATATCATTAGAGCTTGACAATGATGATGCATCAATTGCTGATATTAATTCAAACATTATATGTACAACTATTTCCGGAACTCCTATTAAACCTAAAACTGCAGGTCAGGAGAATTATATAAAACAGATGAAGGACCGGATGATTGTGTTTGGAGTTGGTCCTGCAGGAACCGGAAAAACCTATCTTGCCATGGCCATGGCAATTAAGGCATTTAAGAATAATGAGGTTAATAAAATTATTCTTACAAGACCGGCAATTGAAGCAGGTGAGAAGCTTGGTTTTCTTCCAGGTGATCTTCAAAGTAAGGTTGATCCATATTTAAGACCTTTATATGATGCCCTGTATCAGATTATGGGTCCTGAAAGTTTTATGCGTAATATGGAAAAGGGTGCCATTGAGGTTGCTCCTTTAGCCTATATGAGAGGACGTACCCTTGATAATGCCTACATTATTCTTGATGAGGCACAGAATACAACTCCTGCACAGATGAAGATGTTTCTTACGAGGATCGGTTATGGGTCCAAGGTAGTTATAACCGGAGACCTTACCCAGAAGGATTTACCTGTTAATGCTGTATCAGGACTTGAGCACAGTATGAAAATTTTAAGCAGGGTTGAAGAGATAGGATTTTGCAGGCTGACTTCTAAAGACGTTGTAAGGCATCCACTTGTTCAGAAAATTGTTAAGGCATATGATGATTATGAACAAAAAGCCAATGCAAGAGCAGCAAGGAGAAAGCAGACTTCAAAAAATGATAAAAGAGAAAAGAGTTGATTAATACGGTTTTTTATGAAAATGAAACTGAAAAGGAATTTGAAGGGATCAATGCAGAAGAATTGTGTGAAACCCTTCTTAATGAGGCATTGTCATACCTTAAATGTGAGTATGACTGTGAATGCAACCTTTTGATTACTGATCTTATCGGAATACATGATATGAACAGGGAGATAAGAGGGATTGACAGGCCTACAGATGTTTTGTCATTCCCTATGATAGATTTTACTTCGCCATGTGATTATGACTGTATAGATGAGGAAGATGTATCTATTTTTAATCCTGAAAGCGGAAGGCTAATGTTAGGTGACATTGTTATATGCTATGACAAAGTTATTGAACAGGCAGCCTGGTATGGTCATTCAGTAAAAAGGGAATTTTCATTTCTGATTTTGCACAGTATTCTTCATTTGTTTGGATATGATCACATGACAGATGAAGAAAGAATTGTTATGGAAGGTATTCAAAGGGATATTCTTAACAATCTTAATATTACAAGAGATTGATGGAATACCACGTTTATACTATGGGGGTACTATATGAAAAAAGGGTTTAGTAAAAGATTTATGTATGTCTTCGTAATGAGTATTATGCTTACTGCTTTTCTTACGGGATGTTCTTCTAATGATAAGAATGAAAGTGAGAAAACTGCTACAGAAACAGTGGCGCCGGCTGCAGATAATAATACTGCAGATAATGGTGGAAATGATGTTTTAACAACGGATAATCAGATTGAGCAGTTTGAAACTGCATCCCCTGTTCCTGAAGGAATGGTAAAGAGTACACTTACAGGAAAATATGTTGATGAGAAAATTGCTAAGAAAAGACCATATGCTGTTATGATTAATAATATTGAATATGCAGCAGGATTCCATAGTGGTTTATCAAAGGCTTCAATAATATATGAAGCCAAGGTAGAGGGTGGTATCACCAGACTGATGGCCTTATTTGAGGATGTATCAAAGCTTAAGAAGATTGGTCCCATAAGAAGCGCCAGACATTATTTTGTAAGTGTTGCATCAGAGTACGATGCTATATTTGTTCATTTTGGACATACTAAATTTGCATTAAAAAAGATAGACAAGCTTGGTGTGGATAATTTAAGCGGTTTGTCCGGATATGGTGGAATGGTATTCTACAGGGACAAGAACATTAAGGCACCACATAATGCTTTTACAAGTAAAAAGGGACTTGAAGCAGGACTTAAACGTCTTAAATACAGGAAGAACCATAAAAAGGATTACCAGGGGCATTTCCGGTTTTATGACCAGGATACAGATCTTGCAGAGGGAAAAGATGCTAATAAGGTTTCAATAAAATTCTCAGGATATGCTAATCCATATTTTAAGTATAATGCAGAAAAAAAGCTTTATTACAGATATCAGTATGGTAAAAAAAATATGGATACAGCTAATAATAAGCAGCTGTCATTTAAAAATATTATCATACAGTTTGTTGATGATGAACCTATTGTAAAGGGACATCCTAAGGATTACAGAACAATTAATTTTGAAAAGGCTTCCGGAAAGGGAAGATATATTACAAATGGTAAATCCATTAAAATCAGGTGGGAAAAGAACGAAAAAACAGGCTATATGAAATATTTTAATGAAGATGGTTCAGCGCTTGTTATCAATCCGGGCAAAACTTATGTTGCGCTTTATCCGGATGAAGGTTCTGCTCTTAAAATTTCTGCCGGAATATAATTGTAGAAAAGAGATGTATTATGTCTGGAAAAAATGGAAAACAGGATAATTACATAAAACAGGGAACTATTTTGGCTGCAGCGTCACTTGTAGTACGTATCATAGGAATGCTTTATCGTTTCCCTATGTCCAATATTATTGGTGAAGAAGGAAATGGATTATATTCAGTAGCCTTTGAAATATATGATATTATGCTTATAATATCCTCATACAGCCTTCCTCTTGCCATATCAAAGATTATATCTGCCAAAAGCAGTAAAAAAGAATACAAGGGTATTTTAAGGACATTTCGCTGTGCCTTTACATTTGCTTTTATAGCAGGGGCTATTGCTGGTCTCGTATTATTTTTTGGAGCACCATTATTTGAAAAAACACTTGCAGGAGGAAAGTATACGGGACTTGCCCTCCCATTAAGAGTTCTTGCTCCTACAGTATTTCTTGTGGCACTTATGGGTGCATTAAGAGGTCTCTACCAGGGAAAAGGGACTATGATGCCAACTGCAGTTTCGCAGGTTATAGAACAGATTGTTAATGCAGGTGTGAGTATATACGCTGCATATGCACTTGTTAAAGCCCATGAGACAGCGGCTGATGTGGCTGGATGGGGTGCAGCAGGTGGAACAATGGGAACACTTTTTGGAGCCCTGTTCGGATTTGTAACGCTGGGACTCATATATTTCCTATTTAGACCTGTTATAGTAACACAGGCAAAAAGAGACAGACATAAGAGAATTGAAAGTCAGGGTGAGATATATAAGCTTATAATTCTGACATCTGTGCCTATTATTTTAAGCCAGACAGTATATCAGATAAGCGGAATAATAGATTATTCAATATTTGGAGGTATACAGTCTTCAAGGGGATTTAGTGATGTGGCTATTAAAACGGCAACAGGACTTTATAGTACTAAATACAGACTTTTAATAAGCGTTCCAATAGCAATTGCTACAGCAATGTCATCATCAATTCTGCCAAGTGTTGCATCATCCTTTGCCATAAATGATGAAGAGAGTATGAACAGGAAAATAAGTCTTGGAATCAAATTTAACATGCTTATTGCTTTTCCTTGTTTTGCAGGACTTGCAGTATTAGCAAAACCAGTACTTATGATTCTTTATCCTTCACAGGATTATGTTACAGGTGGTTATCTGTTAGCAATTGGAAGTATTGCAGTTGTATTTTATGCGGTTTCTAATATTTCAGGAGCAGTTCTCCAGGGAATTGACAGAATGAGACTGCCGGTAATTCATTCGGCGATTGCACTTGTAGTACATGTTATTGTGGTATTTTTACTTCTCAAATTTACCAGCCTCGGAATAATATCACTTGTAATTGGTAACGTTATATTCCCTGTAATTGTCAGTATTCTTAACATAAGATCAATTATGTTATATACAAGCTATAGACAGGAATATATAAGGACATTTGGAGTTCCACTTATATCCTCATTTATAATGGCTGCAATTACACTTGGATTGTATAAGCTTATATATGCATTATTCCCACATAACACAATAGTTGTTATCTTTGTGATTCCTGTGGCTGTTGTAGTATATTTTGCAATGTACTTCATTTTAAGAGGTGCAACAAAGGAAGAGGTTTATGAATTCCCAATGGGAGTAAGAATTGTAAGGCTTGCTTCAAGGTTTGGAGTTATGTAAGGAATAATTGTAAAGCAGACAGATGTATTAGATGTATATGAAAGGCATAATGTAAGTTTGGTTCAATTCACTACAGATTGAATGAATCATAATACTTACATTATGCCTTTTGGTTAGTTTATGCTTTTCATCTGGTTTGAGAAATTTCTCACTTTAATGAAATTCATTAAACTAAAGAATTAAGATGTTCATCAATTAATGCATCGATCATAGCAGCTGGTGCTTCAGGAAAATCTTTTAAAACATCCTGTTTAATTGCTTCAAAATATCTGAAATAGTTAATCTCATCTGAAGAAGAATCATCCTTGAGCTGATAAACATAAGACTCAGTTATATTCATATCAAGCCATTCATCAAGCTCTTTTTCAAGAGTTTCTTCAGTGGCAGCATTCTGCTCAATTGATTTGGAATTAATATACATAATGATTCCGCCAATTAAAAATGCAATGAATACAAAAAGCAGTACAATCTGACTAAATAATGCCGGAATAAGATCTATGAATCCAAGTATATTCACTATTGCAAATATTGAACCAAAGAAACCAAAGAATATACATGTATAAGCACTAAACTTGTAATCCTTTGCCCTGTCTGACTGTCTGACATATGTGTTTTCTGGTGATTTTGAACCATAGCTTTCGTATACAGTTTCATCATCAAACATATCAGATATTTGTTCATTATCAGTAGAAAATGATGTTTTTTCAGAGTCCTCGGGCTTCTGGTAATACTCTTCGGGAATATTGGATGCATCCAGCTCTTCAGATACAGGAAGTTCTTCATCGGACGAATCATCCTCTGAAGATGTATCAGCTTCAATGCTTTCCATATAAGCATTTTTTGCTCTTTCTTCTAATTCAAGTTCGCTTTCAGTTAAAGCAAATCCCTTATATAATTTGTGAGCCTGTTTGTAATCCTTGTTGTTAACATATAATGACCATACGAATTCATTCTCATCAGGTTTAATTGAGTATGAATGAATGCCGGAATAATCAAGGTATTTAACAAATTTTTCAAGGTAATCTTTTTTCTCACTTTGAAGTAGAAGAAGTGGTTCGCTTGAATCTTTATAATCTTCAAGACTTTCTACCAAAGGAGATCCACAGTCAACACATTCAGTAATTCCTTCACGGTATTCGTTCTTACATTTTGGACACCATGGCATATATATACACCCCCGTCAAAATATAGTTAGTGTTTGTAATTATTCAGGTTTGAAAAGGTGGAATGCTTTCTTTCCACGTTTAACCAGTAATGCACCATCAGAATTAAGATCTGATGTTTTAAATACTGCTGCAAAATCAGTTACTTTAACATCATTGACAGTAACACCACCCTGTGTAATGTTTCTTCTTGCATCACCACGGCTTGCACAAAGCTTTGAGTCGCAGAGAAGAGTTATAAGATCAATTCCCTCATCAAACTGTGATGCAGGGTATGTTGTTGTTGGAATATCATTAGTGTTCATAGCGCCACCAAATAATGATTTGGATGCTTCAAGGGCCTTTTGGGCTTCTTCTTCACCATGGACAATTTCAGTTACTTCGTAAGCAAGAATTTCTTTGGCTTCATTAATCTTTGAACCTTCAAGGGCACCAAGACGTCTTACTTCATCCATTGGAAGGAATGTAAGAAGTCCAAGACATTCTTCAACCTTAACATCTTCAATATTTCTCCAGTACTGGAAGAATTCATATGGACTTGTTTTTTCAGGGTCAAGCCATACAGCTCCCTTCATGGTTTTACCCATTTTAATTCCTTCGCTTGTTGTTAAGAGTTTGAATGTAAGACCAAAGGCAGGTTTATTCTCCTTCTTTCTGATAAGGTCAACTCCACCAAGTATGTTTGACCACTGGTCATTACCACCAAGCTCAAGATTACATCCATAAAGCTGGTTAAGCTTAAGGAAGTCGTATGACTGCATAAGCATATAGTTAAACTCGAAGAAGGTAAGACCTTTTTCCATACGCTGTTTATAGCATTCTGCTGTAAGCATTCTGTTTACTGAGAAATGAACACCGATTTCTCTTAAAAATTCAACATAATTAATGTCTAAAAGCCAGTCTGCATTGTTGGCAATAATAGCTTTATCGTTGTCAAATGATATGAATCTTGAAAGCTGCTCGGCAAATCTTTTTGCATTATAATCAATTTTCTCTTTTGTCATGATTGTTCTCATATCTGATTTTCCTGATGGGTCACCTATCATTGTTGTTCCACCACCAAGAAGTGCGATAGGACGATGTCCGGCTCTCTGCATATGCATCATAGCCATAATTGTAAGAAAATGACCAGCTGTAAGACTGTCAGCAGTAGCATCAAAGCCTATATAAAATGTACATGACTCCTTTCCAAGCATTTCTCTGATTTCATCCGGATGTGTTGCCTGTTCGATGAAGCCACGTTCCATGAGTATGTCGTATACGTTTTCTGACATGTTATTAACCTCCGTCTCTTATTGTTTTATCTTTGCAATTAACCTTTACTCTATCATAATTTTGTGATTAATTCAAGAAAGTTAGGGAAAAACTTATTCAAAAACATAAGGAAATATGTTATCATTATGAAACAAATGACAATTAGTTCGTTAGATTAAATTTGACTTTGGATAGTATTATCCGGAAATGGAGGAATATAATTTGAGCAAAAAGTTAGCTCTTAGTAAAGAAATTTTAATGTCGGTTGAAAAACCTGCAAGATATATTGGTGATGAGATTAACAGTGTTGTTAAAAATCCAGAGGATATGGATGTAAGATTTTGTATGTGTTTTCCAGATGTATATGAGATAGGAATGTCACATCTTGGAATTCAGATACTCTATGATATGTTTAACAGAAGAGAAGACACCTACTGTGAAAGAGTATATTCCCCTTGGGCTGATATGGACAAGATAATGAGAGAAAAGGATATTCCATTATTTTCCCTTGAAACCCAGACACCTATTAAGGAATTTGATTTCCTTGGTATTACTCTTCAGTATGAAATGTGCTACACCAATGTATTACAGATACTTGACCTGTCTCATATACCACTTATGTCAAAGGACAGAAGCAATGATGACCCTATTGTTATAGGTGGAGGACCATGTTCATATAATCCTGAACCAATAGCTGATTTTTTTGATATATTCTACATTGGTGAAGGTGAAACAGTTTATGACCAGCTTTTGGATCTTTATAAGGACATGAGAAAGAATGGTTATGACAGAAAAGATTTCCTTAGTAAGGCTGCATGCATAGAGGGTCTTTATGTACCATCACTTTATGAGGTGACCTACAATGATGATGGCACTATGGCATCATTTGAAGCGACAATTCCGGGAATTCCAATGAAAATTAAAAAACAGGTTGCAACAGACCTTGCTGAATATTATCCTGAAAAACCACTGGTTCCATATATTAAGGCAACTCAGGACAGAGCTGTTTTAGAGATTATGAGAGGCTGTGTAAGAGGCTGCAGATTCTGTCAGGCGGGAATGCTTTACAGACCTCTTAGAAACAGGGATGTTAATTTTCTTAAGGAACTTGCCAGGAAAATGATACAGTCAACCGGATATGAGGAAATATCACTTAGTTCATTAAGTTCAAGTGATTATAAGCATCTTCCGGAGCTTGTTTATTTTCTCATAGAAGAATTTAAGGATAAAAAGGTTAATATATCCCTGCCTTCACTTAGAATAGATGCATTTTCACTAGATGTTATGAGTAAGGTTCAGGATGTGAGGAAGAGCAGCCTTACATTTGCACCTGAAGCCGGTTCTCAGCGTATGAGAAATGTTATTAATAAGGGACTGACAGAGGATGTTATTCTTAAGGGAGCAAAGGAAGCATTTGATGGTGGATGGAACAGGGTTAAGTTATATTTCATGTTAGGTCTTCCATCAGAAACTGATGAGGATATTGCGGCAATAGCTGAGCTTGCCAATAAAATTGCAGTGGAATACTACACTATTCCAAAGGAAGTCCGTAACGGAAAGGTTAATATTGTAGTAAGTACCTCTCTGTTTGTTCCTAAGCCTTTTACACCTTTCCAGTGGGAAGCCATGAATGAAGCCCAGGTCTTTACCTATAAAAAGGGATTTCTTATGAGCAAAATAAGGGAGCAGCTTAACCAGAAGAGCATTAAGTATAACAGTCATGATTCAGAGTTGTCAGTGCTTGAGGGAGTACTTGCAAGAGGTGACAGAAAATTATGCAAGGTCATATACGATGCATATAAAAAGGGATGTATGTTTGATGCATGGTCAGAATTTTTTGATGCAGCAAAATGGGATGAGGCTTTTAAGGAGAATGATATTGATCCTCTTTTCTATACACATAGAAAACGTGATATTTCTGAACTGCTGCCTTGGGATTTTATAGACATAGGTGTTACTAAAAAGCATCTTATCAGAGAGTATGAAAAGTCCATGAAGGGCGAAGTTACAGACAACTGTTTTGTAAACTGCTGTGGCTGTGGAGCTGCCGTATACCTTAAAGGAGGATGTAAATTCGAATGAAGATAAGAATCAGATTTGTAAAAAAAGGATCAATGCAGTATATTGGACATCTTGATCTTATGAGATATTTTCAGAAGCTTTTCAGAAGAAGTGGATTTGATGTGTCATATTCAAAGGGCTTTAATCCACATCAGCTTATGTCCTTTGCCTCACCTTTAGGTCTTGGAATTACAACTGTTGCAGATTATCTTGATGTTTCACTGGAATCATTTAAGGTAACAGGTCTGACTGGCAATGAGCTTTCAGGGGATGTATTATCAGTTGAAGAATGGATAAAAAGAATTAACAGCCATTCCAATGATATGGTACTTGTAACAGGAATATATATTCTTGAAGATACTGCCAAAACATCTATGTCACTTCTTACTGCTGCATCTTATGTTATAACAGGAATTGATGAAAAAACATGTCGTGACATTGTTGATTATTACAATAATAATGAACAGATAATGTTTGAAAAACAGACTAAAAAATCTGTTAAGGAGATAAACCTTAAAGAAGGCATACTGGCTCTTTCATATGGTTTCAATGCCTATGATGAAGCTGCAGAAGATTTTTCAGTAAGAGACAGGGCTTATGAAAGGGATAATGCAGAATTCGATGACGGGCTTTATATTTTCTGTCTGTCAGGAAGTGAAACTAATATTAAACCGGATATGATTCTTGAAAGCTATCATAATCATATCAGTCCTGACACAGCATTTGATAAATATGCCTTTGATATAATGAGAACAGATATGTTTTATGGAACAAAAAAATATATTTCGATGTCTGTTGTAAGCGGTGAATAATCCATGGAGATGATTGTAAGCAGATACCAGGATATGGTTCTTAATATAACTGTTGATGATTCAAGAAACAACAAATTTCTTGCTGTAAATGTAACAGATTTTTCAAATAATGAGGCCAAAGCAGGAAGCATATACATTGGTCGAATAAAAAATATTGTAAAAAACATTAATGCTGCATTTGTTGAAATAGCTGACAGGGAGCTTTGCTTTCTGCAGTTTAAGGATGAGGCTCAGATGAAAATGTATCATAATGAATCTGAAATACTTGTCCAGGTTATAAGAGAAAAGCTTAAAACCAAACAGGCTGCAGTAACAACTGATATTAATCTTAATGGTAAGTACCTTGTTAAGAATGGAAAGGATGGCGTATCTGTTTCCTCTAAAATTAAGAATGTTATAAAAAGAAATGAACTCATTTCTATATTAAATGAGGCGGCAGATGATGTTTCAGGTTATATCATAAGAACTAATGCCGTGAATGCATCAAAGGATGAACTTATTGCAGAATATAATCGTCTTGAAAAACAGTATAATGATATTATAAAAAAATCTGAATACAGTCCATGCTACACTTGTATATATAGTGTGCCGGAGGACTATATTCTGGCAGTAAGAGACTCTTATGATGAAAACATAACAAGAATACGTACAGATGATGTAGATATATACAGAAAGCTTCATGATTATCTTAGTGTTTATGACAAGAAAAAACTTGAGAAGCTCAGTCTGTATGATGATGCTTCATATCCCTTAAGTGCTTTGTACCAGATAGAGACAAAGCTTTTAAAGGCAGTAGGCAGGAGAGTCTGGCTGGATTCTGGTGCATATCTTGTAATAGATGTGTGTGAAGCCTGTACGGTGATAGACGTAAACACAGGAAAGGCTGTTAAAAAATCAGGGAATAAGGATAAACATTTTTTTGATATTAATGTAGAAGCTGCGAAGGAATGCTTTGAACAGATAAGGCTTCGCAATATATCCGGTGTTATAATAATTGATTTTGTTGATATGATCTCAAAAGAATATAACGACAAACTCATGAAATATCTGAATGAGTTTGCCGCTATTGATAATATTAAAACATCAGTTGTTGATAAAACTGCTCTGGGCTTCGTTGAAGTAACAAGAAAAAAAGTTAAGAAGCCTCTTTATTCTTATATAGAGTAAAATGAACTTAATTAATCAATACTTAAAAGGCTGTCTTTATATATTGCAGACACTGTATTTTTGTCTGCTGTAAATGGACAGCTTTTTAATTTTCTTTCATTGCTCATCATAGCTTCCATATAGGAGTTATAATCACATTCTTTAATTACTGTTCTTCCAATAAGCTTTTCAAGATCTGAAGAAAATTCTTCGCAGCTATTATAAGCAAGAAGCTTTAATACCTGGGACTTATTTTTCTCATCTGAATTATTAATGTAAGCTGGGAGGAATGTTCCTACAGCCTTTCCATGAGGTATTCCATAATTGTAGGTAAGTGAATAGCTCATTCCGTGTGGAAGTGAGGTTCCGGTATGGGATATTGCCATGCCGGCAATGGATGAAACTGTAAGCAGAGTTTCGTAGTCATCATATGTTTTTTCCTTTTTAAGAAGAATTGTTTTGACTGTCTGCCACATGGAAAGACCTTTTTCAGTAAATAAACAGCTGAAGCTTGTCTGCTTTGCATTAATGTGGCTTTCGATAAAATGACCTAAAGCATCAACGGCAGTATTAATTAAAATATTGTCAGGTGCATATGAAAGGTATTTCCCGTCCCCTAATGACAGCTCAGGAAAAATATGATGTGGAATACTTGATTTGGTTTGCTTGTCATGGAGAGTGAGAATTGAATAAGGAGTAACCTCTGAACCCGTACCACATGTTGTAGGAACACATATTACAGGAAGAGCTTTTTTATAATTAAGTGATGTGTCAAACAAAAGCTCTTTTCCAAATGATGGATTTGCTAACATAAGTGCAATTGCCTTTGAAGCATCAAGAGGTGAACCACCGCCAATTCCGATTACATATTCCGGGTCAAATGACAGGGCAAATTCTCTTGCGTCAAGAATGTTTTCAACAGATGGATTTTCATCAGTTTTATTGTATACAATATACTCTGTGCCTATTGATTGCAGGGTGTTTTCCACATCTGAAAGAGAACCATTTATTCTTGAGGAATTGTGTCCTGTAACAATTAAAGCCTTTTTTCCAAAGCCTTCAATATCTTTTTTGTGATTGCTGACTGCATCTTTTTCAATGTACAGTTTTGTTGTCATATTAAAAAACATATTCGCCAAACCTTCCTTCATTTATTATAATGTCTTAATACATATACAGTATTTTAATGATGAAAAATTTATTTGTCAATCAGGCATGAATATGGGGAGATCAATATGGGTGGAAAATATAAGGGTAATTATTTTTCGGGTAGTACATTAAAAATAATTGCAATGTTATCAATGCTTATTGACCATATAGCAGCAGTTTTAGTTGATTCCAGGGCTTACCCTGAATTATATGGTGCAATGAGAGAGATAGGAAGACTGGCTTTTCCGGTATTTTGTTTTTTAATAGTAGAAGGGTATTTCAATACTAAAAATGTCAAAAAATATGTTGGAAGACTCTTGATATTTGGTGTTATCAGTGAGATTCCTTTTGATCTTGCGATATTTGGCAGGCCTGGAACAGAATTTGCTCATCAGAATGTTTTTTTTACTCTTTTAACCGGGCTTCTTGTAATATGGTTTATAGATACTCATAAGGAAAATAAGGCTTTACAGGGTCTTGTAATATTCGCAGGATGCCTTGGGGCAACAATAATAAAAACAGACTATTCATTTTTCGGAGTTGCACAGATTGTAATATTTTATTATTACAGATATATACGTTTGTATAGGATAATTGGTATTTCGCTTATTAATTTTCTTATGGGACAGATTGCCGGAGCATGTTCCTTGTTTTTTACTGAAAATTATAATGGAAAAAGAGGTATTAAGCTGAAATATGTTTTTTACTGCTTTTATCCTGTTCATCTGCTTATATTGT
>OFMT01001864.1_pt1 | contig 13855 bp, 14 predicted proteins | sample 1541891 | NCBI WGS metagenome assembly OFMT01 (sample SAMN04209230, study PRJEB22552) | human gut metagenome | biome: gut; material: feces | host: Homo sapiens | place: USA: Oklahoma | reverse complement strand
TACTTCTTTGCCGCCTGCGGGCGGCAAACTCTGCGAGGCTTTTTTGACACGCTGAAGAGGGACGCCCTGACGGGCGTCCCTCGATGTAGGAAAAAGTGAACAGCGAAGATACTCAGGAATCCGACTTCCCGGCGAAGATGACACCCAGCGTGATCAGGACGGCACCGATGATGCACATGAGGGAAATTTTCTCCCCCAGCAGCAGCCAGCCCGCCACCACAGTGACGAAGGGAGTGGCATAGAGGTAGTTGTTGGTGATGACCACGCCCAGCCGCTTGAAGGCGATGTTCCAGATGGCAAAGCAAACGGCGTTGCCGAACACGCCCAGAAACAGCCAGCTCACCAGAATATTGGGCTGGGTGAACAGGGGCGTCAGGCTGGGCAGTCCGTCCGTCAGCAGCACCAGCGGCAGGGAGGTCAGGAAGGCCCACAGAAACACCCGGCGGGTCACAAGGAAGTTGTCGTAGCGCTCGGTATACTTTTTGACGAGGATGGAGTACACCGCCCACATGAGGGCGGCGGCCAGAGCCAGCAGGTCGCCCAAGGGGCTTAGATGGAAGGACAGGGTGCCGTTGAGTACCACCATCACCACGCCGGCGATGGCTACCACGGCGCCGATGTAGACCCACTTGCCCAGCTTCTCCCCCCTGCGGGAGAACAGCTGCGCCAAAATCACCGTTAGGATAGGGGACATGGATACCAGAATACTGACGTTGGCAGCGGAGGTATGGGCCGAGGCGGTATTCTGCAGGAAGAAGTAGAAGCTGCCGCCGGTGATGCCGATGAGGATGAACATCAGCTCATCCTTCCACGGGAGCTTCATGGTCTTGGGTCGCAGCGCCCACAGAGCCAGATACGCCAGCCCCATCCGCAGGGGGATGATCTGGGTGGGGGTATAGGCCGTCAGCATGACCTTGGTGAGCACGAAGCAGCTGCCCCACACCAGAGTGGTAAAGATGGCATACAAATGCCCCATGAGCTTTTGACGATTTGACATGATCCACACTCCTAACACACAAATGCTGCGCTGATGCAGCGCTTAATCTTCGGGGATGACGGGGGTCTGACCCGCCATGACTTGTGCAATGAGATCCTTGGCCACGTTCACCGTGTCATAGTCGGGCCACATGACCCACAGGGCCTGACCGGGCATGGAGTAGCACTCCTCTGTGCCGCCGTAGCCGGTGACGGAGTAGCTGGTGATGTTCCAGCCGGACATATCCGACAGCTGCATTTTTACCAGACTGCTGATGTCCTCATAGGGCATATTGGTGATCATGGTGTCCGCCACGGCATTCAGCACCTCACCGTAGGTGGAGAGAATGGCGGGAGAGGTGGCCTTGTTGAAGATGGCCTTGATCATGGCCATCTGGTTGCGGCCACGCTGGTTGTCACCGTCAGAGAAGGAGTAGCGCTCCCGGCAGAAAGCCAGAGCCGCCTGCCCGTCCACGTTGTAGTTCATCCCCTCGGTGAAGGAGAAGTAGTCGTCATAGAGATTGCCGTTCTTATCAGGGATCTGCATGACCTTGGTGGTGAAGGTCTGCTCGGAGTAGACGTCTACGCCGCCCAGAGCATCCACGATCTTGGTCAGGCCGTAGAAGTTGACACGGGCGTAGTACTGCGTTTCCACACCGTAGAGATCGTCCAGCACCCGCATGGACTCGTCGATGCCGTACATACCGGCGTGGGTCAGTTTATCCAGCTGGCCGTTGAAGCTCAGGGGCAGGAAGTAGTCACGGGGGGTATTTAGCAGCAGGATCTGCCGGGACTTGGGATTCACCACCGCCAAAATGTTCACGTCACTGAGGCTCTGGATGTTGACATCGGAGTTCCGGGCATCGATGCCGCTGCAATAGACCACGAAGGGCTCCACGGTGATGGACTCGTTGGGTACCACCGGGGCCACCTCCTTGGTGAAGTCGAACTGCTTGAGGATACGGGTGTAGTTGTCGAAATCCGTATAGCCCTCCGTCTGCTCCAGAATGGGCAGATAGCCGTCGTTAAGGATGATGGCGTCCACCTCGCCGTCATACAGAGCGTCCGCCAGCTGGGGCACAGAGGCGTAGGCCTTGGAGGTGGGATTCAGATCGGACAGGGTTTTGAGCACCTCGGCGGTGTTCTCCTGATCGGCGTTTTCCAGCACGCCGAAGGTATAGCCCACGGCATCCTCGATGGAGCTGGCCTCGTTGTCCTTCAGGACGATGATGTCGATGGTCTGCTTCTCCACCATCTTGCCCACGATGCGGGTGACGGCACTTTTGAGACTGCCGCCGGCCACGGCGCCGTAGATCATTCCGGCGGACAGGATCACAGCCAGCACGCCGCAGCCGATCTTGGCGGCATGACCACCCTTGGAGGGGCGGCGGGGCAGCTGCACCACGGCGTGGCCGCTATTGAGGATCAGGATGCCCGCCATCAGCAGCAGCAGATATTTGTTGTCCAGCATATCCAGATTCAGGAGCTGGCCCAGCAGCACCAGACTGCACACCATCAGCAGTCCCAGCGCAATCAGGCCGAACCAGTCCATCCACGCCATACGGCGGCTGCCGGAGGCGTCGCTGTGCGTTTGTTTGGAAGTCATAGCACATTTCTCCTTGCTTCAGAGATGACGGCCCGCATGGTTTTATGACCGGCCGCAATCCCCTATTATATAGGATAGATAGTAGAATTACCAGAGATTTTTGCGAAAAAACCGGGGAAATATCAAATTTTCCGGAAAGACGGGGGAAATCAGCCGTTGATGAGCTCCCGGATCATCCGGCGAGCGGCGGCGACGGAGCTCTCATCCGGCACCAGCACGCTGAGGGGGAAGCCGGTGGTGAAGCAGTCCTGCATATCCGTGGTGCCGGAGAGGGTGTAGGTGCTGATGTCCCAGTCCACCTTGTCCTCCAACTGCAGCTTCACCAGCTTCAGGATATCCTGCTGGGGCATATTGGTCAGCACGGAGTCGGAGACGGCCTTCAGCACATCCTGATACCCGGAGAGGATGGCGGGGGAGGTGGCCTTGTCAATGATGGCCTGCAGCACCGCCATCTGGTTGCGGCCCCGCTGCACGTCGCCCTGAGCGAAGGCGGAGCGCTCACGGGAGAAGGCCAGAGCCTCCCGGCCGTTGAGGTGATTGACACCCTCGGTGAAGGTGAAGGACTCGTCGTGATAGCCACCGTCGCCGTTTTCATTGGGCATCTCCATAGCGACGGTGGTGAAGTCCACCGGGGAGGTGACGTCGATGCCGCCCAGAGCGTCCACGATATCCATAAGGCCGCTGAAATTCACACGGGCGTAGTAGTCGACCTTCACCCCCAGCAAGGTGTTCAGGGCCTCGATGGGCTCGTCCATGCCCTTATCACTATATACGCTGAAATGGGTCAGCTTATCCATCTCTCCGTTGAAGGGCAGGGGCAGATAGTAGTCACGGGGGATATTCACCAGCAGAATTTTATGGGTGGAGGGGTTCACTACCGCCAGAATGTTGGCGTCGCTGCGGGTGTTGAGCAGAGTATCGGAGATGCGCTCGTCGGTGCCGCTGCAATAGACCACGAAAGGCTGACGGGAGATGTTGGCATTCGGGGCGATGGCATCGGACTCGTGTGTCACGTCGTATGTATAGATCTCACGGGTGCGGGACGTAAAATCCTTGTAACCGTCGGTCTGCTTCAGGGTGGAGACCATGCCTTTGCCCAGGATGACGGCGTCTACTTCCCGGTTGTACAGAGCGTCGGCCAGAGCCGTGGGAGTGTCGTAGGACTTGGTCTTGACCTGCCCCAGTCCCTCCTCCAGATGCGTCAGAAGGGCATCGGTGGTGTCGGTATCCGTCTGAGCCAGATAGCCGTAGGTATAGCCGAAGGTATCACCGATCTCCTGAGCGGAGTCGTTTTCCCGGACCCGCACCACTACGGTCTTGACGCTGCCGGTGCTGGACACACGGGAGAGAGTCTCCAGCACGGCGTTGGTGGCCACGGTGGCGTAGATCATGCCCGCCGACAGTACCAGCGCCACCACGCCCAGAACAAGCTTCCAGAGCTTGTTGCGCCAGCGGGGCAGTTGGGTCACGGCGAAGAGAACGTTCAGTCCCGCCAGCACCGACAGCAGGAGCAGCGTCAGCTTCTGGGTCAGCACGCCGGTGGTCAGCAGCCGGGCCGCCAGAAAGCCGCTGGAGATCAGCAGCAGGAAGAAGGTGAGTATACCGAACCGATCCGCCCCGGTGTGGCGGCGGGAGGAACCGTAGCCGCCGTAGGAGCGGGAGGAATAATGTCTGGACATAGAGGAAAAACTCCTTTCCGAAAATCAGCAAGGCACGACAGGATAGCCCATCGGCCGAAGGTACACAGTCTCTCTATTATAAAACGGCGGCGACAGGAAATCCAGTGTAAAAGGTTACAGATTTGTGAACTTTACGGCGAATACGGCGGATGTGACGATTTTGTTATCCGGGGATTTCCCGGCGGAAACGGTTGAAGCGGCGGCGGGAGTGTGGTATAATCATCAAAGCGGCCGCGGGCCGTTACGGAAAAATAAGCCGCCGCCCCTGCGGAATGGAGGCGGCGTATTTCAGGAGGATCACCATGAAGGCAGCACTGGTCATTATGGCGGCGGGACTGGGTTCCCGCTACGGTGGAAATAAACAGGTGGACGGCGTAGGACCCCAGGGGGAGATGCTGATGGAGTATTCCATCTACGATGCCGTTCGGGCGGGCTTTACCAAGGTGGTGTTCATCATCAAGCCCGATATGCGGGAGCTGATGGATCGCCTGTGGGGGGACCGCACACTCATAACAAAAACAGGAGAGCCGCTGGAGGTCTGCTACGCCATGCAGGACTTCACCAGCATACCGGACTACTACACCATTCCGGCGGGCCGCACCAAGCCCTTCGGCACCGCCCATGCGGTGCTGTGCGCCCGGCCCTGTCTCTCCGAGCCCTTCTGCGTCATCAACGCCGACGACTACTACGGCGTGGATGCCTACCGGGCCATGTATGAGGAGCTTCAGCGCCTGCCCCGGCAGGGACGGGCCACCATGGTGGGGTATCTGCTGAAAAACACCGTCAGCGCCAACGGCACCGTGTCCCGTGGCGTGTGCCGGGTGGAGGACGGCTGGCTCCGTGGCATCCATGAGACGCTGAAGATCCAGCTGTTTCCGGACGGCTCCATCGCTGATGTGGCGGAGGGCCAGCACCGGGAGCTGGCGCCGGACACGGTGGTGTCCATGAACTTCTGGGGCTTCATGCCCTCCATCTTTCAGGAGCTGGAGGCCTACTTCGACCACTTCCTGCGCTGCGAGGCCGGGGACAACATCAAGGCGGAGTGCCTGCTGCCGGGCATGGTAGGAGACCTGCTGGAGCAGGGACGGCTGGAGGTATCCGTGCTGCACTCGGCAGACCGCTGGTTCGGCATGACATACCACGAGGACCGGCAGGCGGTGGCGGCGGAGCTGCAGAAGCTCCACGCCGGCGGTGTGTATCCACCCACCCTGCGGGCCTGAGAGGGGAGAGCGACACATGAGCGACTATTACGATCAGACCCCGGAGCAGCGCCGTCAGCTGCGGGCGCAGCGGAATCGGCGGCGGCAGGCACAGGTGCGTCGGCGGAAGCTGCTGCTGGGCCTGCTGGTGCTGGCGGTATTGGCTGTGGTGCTGATACTGGTGCTGCGGGGCTGCGGCAAGGATAAGGAACCGGCGCAGCCCACCCCCAGCGAGAATGTGGACAAGCCCGATACCCCAAACACTCCGGTGGAGCCTTCGGATAGAGAGCAGAACCAGAAGCCTGACGACCAGCAGAGAAACGGGGAGCAGGAGATCCCGTGGAATCTGACGCTGGTGAACCGGTGGAATCCCCTGCCGGAGGGCTGGACCGTGGACGAGGTGGAGCTCTCCAACGGCTGGTCGGTGGACAGCCGCTGCTACGACGCCCTCCAGCAGATGATGGACGCCTGCCGGGCGGAGGGGCTGCATCCTGTGGTGTGCTCTGCCTACCGGACGCAGGCCGTGCAGCAGAACATCTTCGACCAGATGAAGCAGTCCCTGTTGGATCAGGGGTACAGCGATGCCGACGCCGAGACGGAGGCGGGCCGTCAGGTGGCCGTTCCCGGCACCAGCGAGCATCAGCTGGGGCTGGCGGTGGACATCGTGGATCTGGATCACCAGCTGTTGGACGAGAGTCAGGAGCAGACGGCGGTGCAGCAGTGGCTTATGACCAACAGCTGGCGCTACGGCTTCATCCTACGCTATCCCACCGCCAAGACGGAGACCACCGGCATCATCTACGAGCCGTGGCACTACCGCTATGTAGGACAGGAGGCCGCTGCGGAGATCTATCAGCAGGGTGTGTGCCTGGAGGAGTATGTCGCCGCCAAATACGGCGCTTGACCGGAGGGACGAGGAATGAGATTGAGAAAGTAAGCAGCTCACATTTGTATAAAGGAGTTGCTGATGGATGCATATCGAGGAATATACCACTTACCAGGAGTCGGAGGTGCTGGCTCTGTATGGAAGCGTCGGATGGACGGCCTATACGGGGCAGCCGGAGGCGCTGCGCCGAGGCTTTGCCGGGTCGCTGCTGACACTGGCCGCCCGTGAGAACGGGACGCTGGTGGGGCTGCTGCGGGCTGTGGGTGACGGCTGTACCGTGGTGCTGGTACAGGATCTATTGGTGCGGCCGGATCACCAGCGGCGGGGAATCGGCACGGCGCTGATGCAGGCGGCGCTGGAGCGCTTCCGATCGGTGCGGCAGGTGCAGCTGCTGACGGACGACACGGAGAAAACCAAGGGGTTCTACCGGTCGCTGGGTCTGCTGACACTGCCGGAGCTGGGGTGCTGCGGCTTCATGCGCCCGTAAAACCACATGGGGGAGAGTGTCCTTGGACACCCTCCCCCATGCTTTGTCCTGTGTACCGGGCGGTCAGCGCCGGTTCTGGTTCTGCTGGTTCTGCTGCTCCTGCTGGTTCTGATTCTGATTCTGGTTTTGGTTCTGCTTGTTCTGCTTCTGCTGATTCTGGTTCTGCTGATTCTGGTTCTGCTGATTTTTGCCGGACATCGAGGCACCTCCTTCCGTATCTGCGATACAGCTTCAGTTTGCCCGAAAACCGGCGGAGCATACATCCTCCCGTGAAAAATTTCCGGCGGCAGATAAAAAATCCGCTTGACAGGCGGGAGGAGCGATGGTATACTACTGGAGAAAACAAAGAAGGCAGGATGCATCCGCCTCACCTCCAGCAAAGGCAAAGAGGTCAACAGCGAGTATGGCGGCGGCCCGGAAGGGGCGCAGGCTTTGTTGTGCGGATGCAGCTTTGCATCCGTGTTTTTATTTTCTGAAGGAGGTGCTTCGGTTATTAGCAATGTAGTGCATCAACTCAACGAGGAGATCCGTGACAAGGAGATCCGCCTCATCGGTGAGACCGGTGAACAGCTGGGTATCATGTCCTCCGCCGACGCTCTGCACATTGCGGACGAGCGGGGGCTGGATCTGGTGAAGATCTCTCCCCAGGCAACCCCGCCGGTGTGCAAGCTCATGAACTACGGCAAATACCGGTTCGAGCAGAGCAAGCGGGAGAAGGAAGCCAGAAAGAACCAGCACGTGGTGGAGATCAAGGAGATCCGGATGTCTCCGGGCATTGACGTGGGGGATTTCAACACCAAACTGAAAAATGCCCAGAAGTTCCTGACGGAGGGGAACCGGGTGAAGGTCTCTGTTCGCTTCCGTGGCCGTGAGATGGCACATACCGAGATCGGCCGGGAGCTTCTGAAGAAGTTTGCCGAACAGTGCGCCGAGGTCGCCACCATGGATAAGGCCGCCAAGCTGGAGGGCCGGAATATGTCGATGTTCCTCTCTCCCAAGACCGGCAAGTAAACAAAAGTTCTGCTTGCCCCCGGCAAGAGAATAGATGGAAGGAGTAAAAATTATGCCTAAACTGAAGACTCACAGCGGCGCCAAGAAGCGCTTCAATCTGACGAAATCCGGCAAGGTCAAGAGAGCTCACGCTTTCAAGAGCCACATCCTCACCAAGAAGGACACCAAGCGTGGCCGTCGCCTGCGGTCCGGCACCTACGCCGACTGCACCAACGAGGCGACCATCCGCAAGATGATCCCCTACAAATAAGAGACGGAATCGTTAGAATAGGAGGCAATTAAGATATGGCACGTGTAAAAGGCGCTATGATGGCGCGTAAAAGAAGAAATAAGACGCTGAAGCTGGCCAAGGGTTACTGGGGCGCTAAGTCCAAGCACTTCAAGATGGCCAATGAGCAGGTCATGAAGTCTCTGACCTACGCCTATGTGGGCCGCCGCCTGAAGAAGCGGGACTTCCGTCAGCTGTGGATCACCCGCATCTCCGCCGCCTGCAAGATCAACGGCATGAACTACTCTACCTTCATGCACGGTCTGAAGGTGGCCGGCATCCAGATCAACCGCAAGATGCTCTCCGAGATGGCCATCTACGATGCCCCGGCGTTCGCCGCCCTGTGCGACATCGCCAAGAAGGCGTAACTGTCTTAAAAAGCACGTCGCATATGCGGCGTGCTTTTTCCTGTGGCAAAGGGCGGAAATATCTGGTATACTATCAGGGAAACACATCATCGATGGTACCAAGAGAAAGGAATCGATGGTACCAAGAGAAAGGAGCATTTCCATGTACTGCACGAGAAGGATCAATGACGATTACACATGGGTGGGTGCCGACGGGAGGCGGCTGGCCATGTTTGAGGGCGTGTTCGACGTACCGGCAGGCATCTCCTTCAACAGCTATCTGCTGCGGGACGAAAAGACCGTACTGTTTGACACGACGGATGCGGCGGTGCGCCGCACCTTCCGGGAAAATCTCCTCCATGCGCTGGAGGGGCGGTCGCTGGACTGCGTGGTGGTACACCACATGGAGCCGGATCACACGGCGGAGCTGGAGGAGCTGGTGCTGCGCTTCCCGGAGGTGCAGATCTATTGCAGCGCTATGGCCAAGACCATGATGACCCAGTTCTTCGGCCCCGGCTTTCAGGAGCACATCCATGTGGTGAAGGAGGGGGATACCCTCTGCACCGGGCGGCACACGCTGCGCTTTATTGCGGCTCCCATGGTCCACTGGCCGGAGGTACTGATGACCTATGATGAGACGGATCGTCTGCTGCTGACGGCGGATGCCTTCGGCTGCTTCGGGGCCTTGAATGGACGGTTGTTTGCCGATGAGGTGGACTTCGACCGGGACTATCTGGACGAGACCCGGCGGTACTATACCAATATCGTGGGCAAATACGGCTCTCAGGTACAGACGGTGCTGAAGAAGGTGGCGGAGCTGGACATCGCCATGCTGCTGCCCCTCCACGGCTTTGTGTGGCGGAAGGAGTTGGGGTATCTCCTGCACAAGTATGACCTCTGGAGCCGCTATGAGCCGGAGGAGCGGGGGGTGCTCATCGCCTATGCCTCCGTGTATGGCAACACGGAGAACGCCGCCAACATTCTGGCCTGCCGGCTGTCGGAGCGGGGTGTGAAGGTGCAGATGTTCGATACCTCCGTGACGCCTACCTCTTACATTCTGTCGGCGGCCTTCCGTTACAGCCATCTGGTGTTTGCTGCCACTACCTACAACGCCGGGGTGTTCATCACCATGGAGGAGCTGCTCCACGATATCGCTGCCCACGATCTCCAGAATCGCCGGGTGGTGCTGCTGGAGAACGGCTCCTGGGCCCCGGCCAGCGGCAAGGGGATGCAGAAGATCCTCCAGCCTCTGAAGGGGTGGCAGCAGCTGGAGGACACCTTTACCATCCGTTCCGCCCTGCGGGAGGATCAGACCATGCAGCTGGAGCGGCTGGCGGCCACGCTGGCGGCGGACGTACAGGCTGCGGCCCCGGCGGAGGAAAAGCCGGAGGGGCAGCACCGCTATGTGTGCAAGGTCTGCGGCTATGTATACGAGGGGGACTCCCTGCCGGAGGATTATAAGTGCCCCCTGTGCGGCGCCGGTGCGGAGTATTTCAAGCAGGAGTCGTAAAGAGCGCTTTTCCCCATGAAAAAACAGCAGGATGGTTATACCATCCTGCTGCTTTTATATCATTCTACGGAAGAAGCTTCCACCGGAGCAGCCTCCGCAGGTTCCTCCTCCGGCTCCGTCCACGGCTCCATGGTAGCCACGCAGCGGTTGATGTTCTTCCCCAGCTCATAGAACTTGGCCTCGTAGTCCGTCATGATCCCCACGGGGCCGTCGGCGTGGAGGTCACGGGTCACCTCCGACAGGGCGAAGCCGTACTGGGGGATCTCCTCCACGGACCAATGGAACAGCTTGTCGTTGTCGGTTTTGAAGTGGATCTGCCCGCCCATAGGCAGCACCTGCCGGTAGCACTTGAGAAAATTGCCGTGGGTCAGACGGCGGCGCTTCTGGTTGCTCTTGGGCCACGGGTCGCAGAAGTTGATATACAGCCGGTCCACCTCCGCCGGGGCAAACATATCCGGCAGCAGGGCGGCGTCCCCCACCACGAAGAATACGTTGTGCAGCCCCGCCGCCTGCGCCCGTTCCATGGCCACCACCATGGCGTCCGGCACCTTCTCCACGGCGATGAGCAGAACATCCGGCTCCGCTTGGGCCGTACCCACGGTGAAGCGCCCCTTGCCGCAGCCCAGTTCTACCCGCAGCTCACGGGCATCGGGCATCAGCTCCCGCCAGTGGCCCCGCATGGCGAAGGGATCCTGTACCTGACAGGCCCGGCAGGCCTCCATCCGGGGCAGTAGATTCTTCTTTTTCCGCATACGCATGGTGTCGTTCCTCCTGAAAAACGCCGCATGGCGATGGTATCCGACTACCCAATATACCGGTTTTCCGGCGAAAAAGCAAGAGGGAACGCCGGAAAATCTCTCCCGGCAAGGGAGAGCCGCCGAAGCGACGTTTTCGTAGGACGACGCATCGAAGAACAGGTGCGGCAAAAAGATGGAAAAGTACGCAAAAAATCCGACGAAATTTGTGATTTCCTCTAAAAAGAGAAAAGCCGGGTGAGAAGTGCTTGATAAATTTTAGACGAACGTCTATAATGGATAAGGTATATGAGAAAGTGCATTTTGCGGGTGAAACACTCCCCGCAGAAAGCGCTTTTTCCCATGATGTTGCCGCTGCTTCGGCGGCGGCTGCCACAGTAAGGAGGAACCATTGTGACGAACGTACTGTTGGAGAAAAAAGGTCCATATGCCGTGGCCACCATCCACCGTCCGGAGGCGCTGAACGCCCTGAATTCTCAGGTGCTGGCGGATCTGGCGGAGCTGCTGGACACCGTGGAGGCCGACGAGGAGATCCGTGTACTGGTCATCACCGGCGCAGGAGAGAAAGCCTTCGTGGCGGGGGCCGACATCGGAGAGATGAGCACCCTCACCAAGGCCGAGGGCGAGGCCTTCGGCAAGAAGGGCAACGACGTATTCCGCCGGCTGGAGACGCTGCCCATCCCCACCATCGCCGCTGTCAACGGCTTTGCACTGGGCGGTGGCTGCGAGCTGAGCATGAGCTGCGACATTCGCATCTGCGCCGACACCGCCGTGTTCGGTCAGCCGGAGGCCGGTTTGGGTATCACCCCCGGCTTCGGCGGCACCCAGCGGCTGGCCCGTCTGGTTGGCCCCGGTATGGCCAAGCAGCTGATCTACACCGCCAAGAACATCAAGGCCGACGAGGCCCTGCGGATCGGGCTGGTGAACAGCGTCTATCCGGCGCAGGAGCTGCTGCCCGCAGCGGAGAAGCTGGCCGGGACCATCGCCAAGAACGCCCCCATCGCCGTGCGGGCCTGCAAGAAGGCCATCAATGACGGCCTGCAGGTGGACATGGATCGGGCCGTGACCATCGAGGAGAAGCTGTTCGGCAGCTGCTTCGAGACGGCGGACCAGAAAGAGGGCATGGGCGCTTTTCTGGAAAAGCGCAAGCACGAGCCCTACCAGAACCGGTAAAGCTCTGTCAGAACGTTGTTTTCCGGGCATAGCGCCCGGTGGGCAAACCAAGGACCCTTATATATTCTAATTAGGAGGAATCATTATGAAGATCGCTGTTTTTGGTGCAGGTACTATGGGTAGCGGTATCGCTCAGGTGTTTGCCGGCAAGGGCCACACCGTCCTGCTGTATGCTTCCAGCACGGCCAGTGCACAGCGCCACAAGGATAAGCTGGCTGCTTCTCTGAATAAGCGTGTGGCCAAGGGCAAGATGGCGCAGGAGGCCGCTGACGATCTGATGAGCCGTGTGCTGGTGGAGGAGTTCGAGGCCGCCGCTGACGCCGATCTGGTCATCGAGTGCGTGGCTGAGAACATGGCCGTGAAGAAGGAGCTGCTGGGCCGTCTGGACGCTCTGTGCAAGGATGAGGCCGTCTTTGCCTCCAACACCTCCTCTCTGTCCATCACCGAGATGGGTCAGGGTCTGAAGCACCATCTGATCGGTATGCACTTCTTTAACCCCGTGCCTGCCATGAAGCTGGTAGAGGTCATTGCCGGCGGCAATACCCCCGCTGAGCTGGTGGACTACATCAAGAACCTGTCCACCGAGATCGGCAAGACCCCCGTGGTGGTCAACGAGGCCCCCGGCTTTGTGGTCAACAAGATCCTTATCCCCTATTGCAACGAAGGCGTTTGCGTTCTGCAGGAGGGCGTTGCCTCTGCGGAAGATATCGATATTGCCATGCAGCTGGGCTGCAACCACCCCATGGGTCCCCTGCATCTGGGTGACCTCATTGGCTGGGACGTGGTGCTGAATATCATGGATGTGCTGTTCAACGAGACCCACGACAGCAAGTATCGTGCAAACGTATTGATCCGGAAGATGGTTCGCGCCGGCAAGTTGGGCATCAAGTCTGGCGAGGGCTTCTTTAAGTATACCAAGTAAAATTTCGTAAAGGAGAAAAGAGTATGGACTTCCATCTGACTAAGGAACAGCTGCTCGTTCGCAAGATGTACCGCGAATTTGCAGAGAACGAAGTAAAGCCCCTGGCCGCCGAGATCGACGAGGAAGAGCGCTTCCCCATGGAAACCGTCGAGAAGATGGCAAAGCTGGGTATGATGGGCATTTACTTCCCCAAGGAGTACGGCGGCGCTGGCGCCGACGTGCTGTCCTATGCAATGTGCGTGGAGGAGCTGGCTAAGGTCTGCGGCACCACCGCTGTTATCGTTTCCGCCCACACCTCCCTGTGCGCCGCCCCCATCTTTGAGAACGGCACCGAGGAGCAGAAGATGAAGTATCTGCCCGACCTGTGCTCCGGCAAGAAGATCGGTGCTTTCGGTCTGACCGAGCCCGGCGCCGGTACTGACGCCCAGGGTCAGCAGACCACCGCTGTGCTGGATGAGTCCGGCGAGAACTACATCCTGAACGGCTCCAAGTGCTTCATCACCAACGGCAACGTGGCTGATACCTTTGTCATCATCGCCGTCACCGGCAAGACCACCGATAAGCGCGGCCGCACCATGAAGGAGATCTCCGCTTTCATCGTGGAGAAGGACGACAAGGGCTTCTCTCAGGGCAAGCACGAGAAGAAGATGGGTATCCGCGGCAGCTCCACCTGCGATCTGATCTTCGAGGATTGCGTGATCCCCAAGGATCGTATGCTGGGCAAGAAGGGCGAGGGCTTCAAGATCGCCATGAAGACGCTGGACGGCGGCCGTATCGGTATCGCTTCTCAGGCTCTGGGTCTGGGCGAGGGCGCCGTTGAGGAAGCCATCAAGTACACCAAGGAGCGCGTACAGTTCGGTAAGCGCATCTCCCAGTTCCAGAACACCCAGTTCCAGCTGGCCGATATGCACACCCGTATGCAGGCTGCGCAGTACGTTGTGTACGCCGCCGCTATGAAGAAGCAGAACCACGAGCCCTATTCCATGGACGCCGCCATGGCCAAGCTGTTCGCCGCCGAGGCCGCTTCCGATGTGACC
>OFMT01001857.1_pt1 | contig 13883 bp, 13 predicted proteins | sample 1541891 | NCBI WGS metagenome assembly OFMT01 (sample SAMN04209230, study PRJEB22552) | human gut metagenome | biome: gut; material: feces | host: Homo sapiens | place: USA: Oklahoma | reverse complement strand
TCGAATCCGCATCCTACGCGATTGGTATAGTTATTTACGAAACGCTGTACTAGAGGTATGTATAGAACTGCTATCAGTCAAAATTATTTGGGTTCAGCCATGAGCCTGTGAATAAAAAGATTGATAATAACAGATATGGAAAAGGGATACCTGACAGATTATAAAAAGTAGTCTGCCAGGTGTTTTTGTATGTTTTTGTTGGAAAATGTACAAAAATATCGAAAAATATATAAAAAACTGGTAAAATCATGTTGTGAAAATACAGAACAGAAAATGAGGTGACTGTATGGCAAAGAAGAGAAGAAAACCGAAGATGGAATTCCGCTATTACCAGATGCCTGCCGGAAGTCCGATCCTGGCTCTTCTGGGACAGAAGTGGGTTCAGAATTATGGAAACGATGTGGATTATCTTCATTTTCACAATTATATGGAGATTGGTTTCTGTTATGAAGGGGATGGATTTATGGCGTTTGGTGAGGCTGAAATGCGGTTTTCGGGAAGAGAATTTACGGTGATTCCACCCAATTATGCTCATACGACCAATAGTGATCTGGGTACGGTCAGTAAATGGGAGTATCTTTTCATAGATGTGGAAGGTTTTATGAAAAAATTTCTGAACAATCCGGTAAAGGCTGAAAAAATGATCCAGAGAATATATTCTAAGGCTTTATTTCTGAAAGAGAATGAGTCCCCCTCTATAGCTGCAAAAATTCTTAAGATCATGAATATCATGCGTGAGGGAGAAGAATTTTATATTGAAGAATCCAGTGGAGTTCTTGCGGCATTACTAGTAGAAATTGCCAGACTGAACCGGGCTTCATCGGAAGACAGGGTTGAAGAGGAAACAGGGAAACTTACAAATATGATCACCCGTGTACTGGATTTTGTTTCTTATCACTATATGGAGGACATTCGGATTGAGGACCTGGCGAAGATCTGTCATATCAGTGAAACTCATTTCAGAAGAGTATTTACATCGCATATGAAGGTAAGTCCTTTGGAGTATATTAATTCTGTGCGGATTCATACTGCCTGTGAGTTTCTGCAGAAAACAGATATACCAGTGGCGGATATTGCGCACAAATGTGGTTTCACGACCAATTCAACGTTTAACAGGAACTTCAGACAGATAATGGGAGTGACTCCGGTTGAATGGAGAAAGCGGCCGGAGAATTACGAACAGCAGCTTTTGGATTTCGATATTCATTCAGAGGAAGGATGGTAAAAAGTTATGAACTATAAGATAGTGGAGCAGGTACATTCCCGGTTGATATTATTGAAGCTGCACGTATTGACGGACTCAGCGAAGTAAGGATTTTCTTCCAGATGTTCATTCCCACAATGATCGTATTCTTTGTATTACAGAAACAGTTTGCAGAAGGTATTACCGGAGCAGTCAAATAAAAAACTGAAAAAGAAAAATATAACTTCGACCGTCTGGAAGACATTATCAATAATCTATACAGAGAGGGCGAAAGAGAACACCCGGCAGATTATGAAAAGTAATTTTGCCAAAATAAAACAAAAGGGGGAGGGCTATGCCCCAAGTAAAGAATAAGAAAAAGAAATCCAGTATTATTCAGGTCAGTATTGGTGTTCTGGCAGTTATTCTGGCTATCCTTATTATCATAATGATGGGAATTGTCTCAGATATTCAGGGAACGGCCCGTATTGTAAATTATACCGGTTTAGTCAGGGGAGAGACACAGAGACTCATAAAACTGGAGCTTTCCACGCAGCAGGAAAATGAGATGATCCATGATATAAGAACTTTTATTGACGGTTTGCGAAATGGAAATGATGAATTAAATCTTGTACGTCTCAATGATGTTGATTTTCAGAATAAAATGCAGGAACTGGATGATAAATTCTCTGACCTGTATAAGAAAATTTATCTTGTGAGGTTCAAAGGAGCCAGAAACACAGATATTATTCCGGAAAGTGAGGAGTTTTTTGTGATCTGCGATGAAGCAACAGGCCTGGCTGAAAAATATTCGCAGAAAAAAGCCACATCCTTATCATTGCTTGAGAAATATATCACAGCAGATATTGTTGTGCTGATGCTGTTGATCGGATATGAATTCATCAAAGCAATACAATATGCTGCAATGAATCGTTTACTGCAGCGAAAGGTATATCTGGATGATGCGACGGGACTTCCGAACAAAAATAAATGTGAAGAATTACTGAGTGAGGAAGAACCGGATGCAGATACCGGTGTCTGCAGTTTTGATCTTAATAATCTCCGGCGTATTAATGACAGCAGAGGTCATGAAGCCGGTGATGCCTATATCCGTAGATTTGCCATCTGCCTGCGGGCTTCCATGCCGGCAGAGCAGTTTGTGGGAAGAGCAGGTGGAGATGAATTTCTTGCAGTTACCCATGGACTGGACAGGGAACAGCTTACACAGTGCCTTGAAAAGGTGCGCAGGGATATGACAGAGGAATCCAGAGTGTATCCGGATACTCCTCTGAGCTATGCGGTAGGCTTTGCATTGGCCGGCGATTTTCCCGGAAGTACAATGAGAGAGCTGTTTAATTGCGCAGACAAGAACATGTATATTAATAAAAATCATGTGAAATGGGAAGAAGCTGCTGCAGAAAAGCATCAGGGATATCAGCTGTTAAAGCTGCTTAATCAGCATGGCAGTAATTTCTCGGATTGTCTGTACTGTGATGCCAGGATGGATACTTATCGGGCAATCCGTTCCAGTGAAAATTTTTTCCTAGCCTCTGATGGCGCATATTCCGGAGCAGTGGAACAGATCATAGAGGAACAGGTTGAAAAATCCAGTCAGGCAGATATCCGCGAAGGACTGCAGATTTCGGAACTTCAAAAGAAGATGCATACGAAGAAAGATGTTCTGGAATATGAGTATAATATCGGAAAACAGGGGGCATATAACCGCTTGACACTGATTCCGGTGGACTGGGATGAGGACAAAAAGCTGCATCATTTTCTTCTGGCATTTGAAACCATCCGAAAGACTTCTGAAGGTCAGACAGGTGCGAAAGAGCAGCTGCAGCTCTATTATGAACAGCTGAAACAGTCTATCCTGGAAAATGACAGCTATGTGGATGCGCTTCTGGAATTGTCAGATGTGATCTATACAGTAAATCTGACAAAGGATGCTCTGGAAAGAAGGATCGTACTGAATGGAAAAGAACAGAAGAGCCGGGAACTTTTTATGGACTACCCGCTTCCATGTTCTTATCGGGATTATTGCTGGGAATATGAGAAAAAAATCACCCAGGAAACAATTGCCGGTTACTGTATGACAGATAATTGCGAAAAGCTTCGTAAGAGGTTTGAGAACGGAGAAACCAATATGTCTGTGGAATATTGTGCCCGCGAAGACGATGGAAGTATCCGCTGGGTACAGAAAACAGTTCTGATGACCAAAATGGTGGTGTTTGATACAGAAATTCTTGCTGAGGTGCCTATGATCTATGCGATCATTCTGCTTCAGGATACCACACAGAGACATGAACGGGATGAGCAGGAACAGGCGCGCCTTCAGGCAGCATTCAATGAGATGCGTGCCGAGAGCAGGGCAAAAACCAATTTCCTCAGTCGTATGAGCCATGATATCAGGACACCTTTGAATGGTATTATTGGTCTGTTAAAGATTGACGAGACTCATTTTGAGGATAAGGAACTGATACAGGAAAATCATAAAAAGATGAAGATAGCAGCGGATTATTTGCTTTCCCTTATCAATGATGTTCTGCAGATGAGTAAAATAGAGGAAGGTCATATTGTTCTGACTCATGAATATATCTGTCTCAAAGATCTGGTCTATGAGATTGAGAGTATTATCACTCACAAGGCAGCAGATGAGGATATTCAGTGGATTTATGAGAAAAATAAGGAGAATATCCCTTATCCTTATGTCTATGGAAGCTCACTGCATCTTCGCCAGATTTTTCTGAACATCTATGGAAACTGTATTAAGTATAACCGGCCGGGAGGAAAGATCACTACGGTAATGGAGGCTGCAGATGTACATGATGGAATCTGTACATACAGATGGACGATTTCTGATACAGGTATAGGGATGAGTCCGGAGTTCCTGAGTCATATTTTTGATCCGTTCTCACAGGAAAAAACAGATGCCCGTAGTGTTTATCAGGGAACCGGTCTGGGAATGGCGATCACTAAAGGCTTGATTGAGCAGATGAATGGAAGTATTGAAGTGACAAGTCAGGTGGGAGTTGGATCTGTGTTTGTCATTACCATTCCATTTGAGATTGCCCGGGAACAGAAAAAGGATAAGGAAATTGCTGAGAAATATGATATTCGTGGATTGCATCTGCTGGCAGCCGAGGATAATGAGCTTAATGCTGAAATCATAGAAATGCTGCTGACAGATGACGGTGCGAAGGTTACAGTTGCAAAAAACGGCAGACAGGCGGTGGAGCACTTCGAAAATAATCCTCCGGGAACCTTTGATGCCATATTGATGGATGTCATGATGCCTGTTATGGATGGTATTGCAGCAACAAAAGCCATACGTGCCATGGACAGGGCAGATGCAAAAACAATTCCGATTATTGCAATGACTGCAAACGCATTTGAGGAAGATGCAAAAAGATGTCTCGCAGCCGGCATGACCGCACACCTGGCAAAACCTTTCCAGATAGAAGATGTGGAGAAAGCCATTGTGGAGTGCTGTGGAAAGTGATACCGGAAAAATATATATTTGTTTAAGATTTGTTTAGGTTTTTCAAGGTTTCTATTCAGAAATATGTGTTATCCTGATATCAGGGTCAGAAGATATTTTGACCCTGATATCTTATTATATATCCGGAATAGAGCCTGTAAATTGCAGGATATTTCCGGGGCAGGTGAAAGGAAGTGGCTGTAAATGGAAAAGAATACAGTAAAAAGGCGTATTTTTGTATCGAATACATTGATGATTCTTGTAACCCTGGTGCTTTTTCTTCTGGTCAATGTGGCAGTTGTTAAAATTTATGCAGAATCTATAGAGCATGAATTTGAGATAAGTGAAGATCAGATACTGGATGCGGATGGTCTGGAAAATATGCTGAAGGACTGGACAATCAAAAAGAATGAATTTATCCTGCTGTTTCTGGCAGATGGTATAATCTGTATTATTGCGCTGGTGGCAGTCAGTCAGATATTTACCGGAAATCTGGTAAAGCATATAATGACACCATTGGATGAATTAAATGATGGTGCCAGAAGAGTACAGGATAATGATTTGTCCCAGGATATTTTGTATGTAGGGGATACTGAATTTGAACGAGTATGCGTTGCGTTTAACAATATGCAGGAACATATTCTGGAAGAACAGGAGAAAAACCGCAGGTATGAACAGGCACGCACAGAGATGATCGCAGGAATTTCGCATGATCTGAGAACACCTCTTACCGCTATCAGGGGAAGTATAAAGGGAATGCTGGATGGAGTTGCGGCAATACCTGAGATGCAGCAGAAGTTTTTGAATACTGCCTATCGGAGAGCAGGAGAGATGGATGTTCTTCTGAATCAGCTTTTTTATCTGTCAAAGCTGGAGACCGGAAATATGCCGCTTATGGTCAGAGAGATAAATCTGACGGAGTATCTTGCAAAATATATCAATGGAAAGCAGGATGTTTTGAATCCGGAAGAAGCACAGCTTCATGCAACATTACAGGAACGGAAGTATTATACTATGCTCGATCCGGAGCAGATGCAGAGAGTTCTGGATAATCTTGTGGAAAACAGTATCAAATACAGTGGGAAATCTCCTGTACATATAGAAATTTCTCTGAAATATGAAAGTGAGAAATTACATCTGAGGTTTTCTGACGATGGAAATGGTGTGGACGAAGAAAAGCTTCTCCATGTTTTTGAACAATTTTACAGAGGAGATGAATCCAGAAACAAAAAAGAAGGAAACGGACTGGGACTTTATATTGTAAAATATCTGATTGAGGCAATGGGTGGAACTGTTCAGGCACGTAATGAGAATGGTTTTGTGATAGAAATGGTGTTTCCACTGACTGCACAGGAAAGGATGGAACAAAATGGCTGACTCAAAAAAAATCCTGATCATAGAGGATGACGAGGATATCAGTATGATCGAAGAGGCATATCTTACAGCTGCCGGATTTGAAACGCGGATCATCACAGATGGATCCGGGGTGAATAAGACGCTGGAAGAGGAAAGCTTTGACCTGATACTTCTGGATCTGATGCTGCCTGGTAAAAGCGGCTATGCGATATGCAGGGAAATTCGTGACAGACTGGATATTCCCATACTTATGGTAACTGCCCGTTCGGAATCTGTGGATAAGATCCGGGGACTTGGTATGGGAGCAGACGATTATATTCCGAAACCATTTGATCCGGCAGAGCTTGTTGCCAGGGTAACAGCGAACATCCGCCAGTACGACCGTATGAAGGAAAAATTTGAAAACGCAGTTCCTTCGGAAGAGCCGGAAGAAATATGCATCGGAGATCTGCGCATTCTGGTTAATAGCTGGAAGGTGTACAAGGGGAATCAGGAAATCAGATTCCCTAATAAGGAGTTTGAACTTCTGAAATTTCTGGCGCTGAATCCGAATATTGTTTTTTCAAAGGAAAAGCTTTTTGAAACCATATGGGGATTTGACTATGCCGGAGACAGTGCAACGGTCATGGTACATATTAACCGTATTCGTGACAAAATTGAAGATGACAGCAGAAATCCAAAGATTCTGGAAACTGTCTGGGGTGCCGGATATCGGCTTAATAAATGAATTTAGGATTTGTTTAGAAAATTACCTCCTGTTTGTTAAGGGTTATTCAGTAGAATAACAATATCAACAAACAGGAGGTTTTTATTATGTTAAAAGAAGGAGTAAGTGGTTTTTGTATGGCACTGGCAGACAGTGTTCCCGGAGTTTCCGGAGGGACGATCGCATTTATTATGGGATTTTACGATAAGTTTATTGGTTCTATTGATAATCTTATATTTGGACAGATGCAGAAGAAAAAGGAAGCTTTCCGATATCTGCTCAGGCTTGGAATCGGATGGATCCTTGGTATGGGAATCGCAGCAGTGCTTTTGTCCTCTTTGTTTGAAAGTCATATATATGTGGTCAGTTCAGTATTCATTGGCTTTATTGCAGGCTCGATTCCGGTTGTGATACGGGAGGAAACACAGTTTTTCCGTAAAACCGTAAAAGACTTTATATTCTTGGGTATAGGTATATTTGTAGTAGTGTTTATTACCTGGCTGAATACCAAAACAGGAATAAGTTCTGTAAATCTGGGAAATCTTTCACTGCCGCTGGCACTGAGGCTGTTTTTTGTTGGAATGATCGCAATTTCGGCTATGTTCCTGCCTGGAATTTCCGGTTCAACATTATTGCTGGTTTTTGGAATGTACATACCGGTAATTAATGGAGTGAAAAATCTTCTGTCCATGGATTTTTCCTGTTTTCCGGCACTGGTTATCTTTGGCTGCGGAGTTCTGACAGGTGCAGTAACAGTTGTAAAAATCATTCAGATTTGTCTGAAAAGATTTCGAGTGCAGACCATGTATACGATTCTCGGAATGATGACAGGTTCTTTTTATGCAATTATCATGGGGCCCGCAACTTTGGAAAATGCACAGCCTGCACTTAATCTTCAAAATTTTAATATTATTGCGGCAGTGATTGGACTGTTGCTGGTACTGGGAATGCATATGCTGAAGGAATGGGAGGAAAGTTATGAACATTGAATTAAATATTCTGGACTGGTTTCAGACACTGCATACGCCGGTTCTGGACAAAGTGATGGTGTTTATTACGCGACTTGGAGATGCAGGAATCATATGGATCGTGCTGACAATAGTGTTTCTTATGATTCCCAAAATGAGAAAAACAGGTGCAGTTATGGCGGCTGCCTTAATGATAGATGTATTACTTTGCAATGTGATGTTAAAAAATCTGGTGGCAAGGACAAGACCTTATGATGTTAATACAGGAGTACAGCTTCTGGTATCCAGACTTCATGATTATTCTTTTCCGTCAGGACATACAGCAGCGGCATTTGCTTCGGTAACTGCCTTATATCTGGCAGGAGAAAAGAAACTGTGGAAACCGGTTCTGGTTCTTGCCTGTCTGATCGGGATATCAAGATTGTACCTGTATGTGCATTATCCCACAGATGTCCTTGGCGGAGCTCTGACAGGCATTATGTCAGGATATCTGGGGTATGGGTTTATGAAAACTGCCGGAAGAAAGCTTTTGGGAATAAAGAATGGAGGCGAGACAGATGAACATAGGAAATATAATTTTCATAGGACTCCTGTTGATGATTTTTCAGATTCCAGGAATCATTAATGAGCATTATGATTAGTAATAGAATATACAGAAGAAGGTGATAATTATGGCATGGGTGATCATTCCGGCATATCGACCGGATAAAGAAATGATATCTGTGGCAGATCAGATGTGGGAATGCGGGTATAAGCTTCTGATTGTGGACGATGGAAGCGGAGAGGAATACAGAGCAATCTTTGATGCAGTCAGTGATATCTGTGTGGTGCTCAGACATCCGGAAAACAGAGGAAAAGGTGCTGCGATTAAGTCAGCGTTGAGCTATATTATGGGAAAAAGAGAACACAGAGATGTCATTGGGATTATGGATGCGGATGGACAGCATTTACCGGAAGATATGGTTAAATTACTGGCAACTGCGGAAGCTATAGAAGGAATATTAGTGCTGGGTGTTCGGAGTGTGGGAGAAAAAATGCCGTTGCGTTCACGACTTGGAAATGAGATTACAAGAGACATCTTTCATATGGTAAGCGGGGTCAGGATATCTGATACACAGACAGGGCTTCGTGCATTTGGAACAGAAATGATACCGAGGCTTCTGGCAATTAAAGGAGAGCGATATGAATATGAAATGAATGTTCTTCTGACGCTGGCAAGAGAAAAGGTACCTATTCACGAGATAAAAATAAAAACGATATACAGAGATGATGATAACTCTACTTCTCATTTCAGGGCAGTGTCAGATTCTCTGCGGATTTATAAAGATATCCTGAAATTTACTCTTTCATCCCTGTCAAGCTTTGTAATAGATTATCTGCTGTTTGGTCTTCTTATGTCAGTTTTTCCACATACTGCAGGATTTGTTCTTGGCAGTAATATTGTCGCCCGGGTAATCAGCAGCTATTATAATTACAGTATGAATTGCAGATACGTATTCAGGATGGGAAGGACACCGGGAACAGCAGCAGATTATTTCCTTCTGGCAGGGCTTATCCTGGTGATGAACAATGTGTTTTTGGAAAGCTTCATACAGATTCTGAGGATTCCGGTATATCCGGCAAAGCTTCTTACAGAAAGCCTGTTATTTGTGATCAGCTGGATGGTACAGCGGTATATGATTTTTCGGAAAAAGGGATTTTCGGGACTAAAGATGGAGAAAGAAGTCAGACTATGAAGAAAACACTGATATTTTTTGGGATAGATATTCTGGCTGCAGCTCTTATTCTTCTGACAGTATGGATCATTAATTATAAAATTCCACAGAAAGGTATACAGGCACTTCCTCTGCATAAGATTGCAGATATGCAGCAAAATGTAAACATAGGAAGCAGTGCTTCTGGAGACTCGTTACAAAAGACGGAGATGAAGACTGCAAAAGAGGACTGGCATCAGAAATTTGCAGATAAATTTACAGATAAGGTTGTGGCAACAGATACTTCTTATACCAGTCCTGATCTTTCTGTGAAGCTGACTTTTAATCATTATAATACAGGAAAATCGGATTATTCTGACGCAGGAAAAAACGGGAAATACGGAACTGCTGTTTCTTATGTGCTGGCTGATATTTATATAGGGGATATCACCTGTCTGCAGACTGCTTTTGCACAGGACACATACGGAGTCGGATATGAAGAAAAATTAACAGATATGTCGGTGAGGATGAAATCGGTTCTGGCAGTAAATGGAGACTCTTACAGCAATAATCGGCATAAAGATAATGGGACAATCATCCGGAACGGTGTGATCTACAGGAGCAGGCAGTCAGATGCAGAAACCTGTGTGCTCAACTGGGATGGAACGATGGATATTTATTCGCCAAATCAGGTGGATATTCAGAAACTGATTAAGAATGGAGCTTATCAGAGCTGGATATTCGGTCCCAGTCTTCTGGATGAAAACGGGAAAGCAAAGAAGTCTTTTTATACCTGGGATTATATCCGTAAATCACATCCAAGAACAGCAATCGGCTATTATGAGCCAGGACATTACTGTCTGCTTCTGGTAGATGGAAGACAACTGTCCACCAGAGGAATGTTTCCTTCGGAAATGGCACAGCTTTTTGAAAAGCTGGGATGTAAGTCTGCTTATAATCTGGATGGAGGACATTGTTCATTTATGACATATAAAGATCAGGTAGTAAATCATCCTTACAAACCGGAGCATCAGGTTTCAGATGGCATTTTTATAACGGAGGGATTATGATGATACAGATAAAAACAGTTTTATTTCATATTGCAGTAACCTGTGGACTTATATGTGCAGTGGCAAAAATTCTTGACTGGTATAATCCGTTTATGGATTTTGGCAGACATCTTATATGGGTGGGAATGGCAGGCTGTATAACGGTATTCCTGTTTGCGTTATTGAATTTTGTAACTGTTTTCAGGAGAAATCTGGAGAGAAAAAGGACTTGTTATAAATATTCAGTACATTTACATATAGGTACCAAACCTAAGAGAAGGGTATTTTGAAAAGCTATAGAAGGCTGGCATGAAAATAAGGAAGATGTAACCCCTTTTGTAAGGCTGAAAGGGTTTTCTCTGAGATTGGGCTACTGACATAGAATAAGAGAAGGTGCAAATCATAGAAATGTGGTTTGCACCTTTTTTGTGTTCACCCACTGCAGAATTAATTGGATTAAGATACATTATTTACGAGGATTGCTATAAGCAAATTATTTTTGAGGGTTGCCATGGATTTTACGGAAGGCAGCAGTACTCTTACGTTCGATGATATCATAAGGAAATAATATTTTTAAATGCTTTTCATGACCGCCTTCAATTATTGTGGTAATCTATCATTACTTTACTGATAAGTATAGTGGATTTCAAGAGAAAAAATAGCTATAATATAGAAAATGCGAGAAATATAAGGCAAACGTTTGCTGATAAAAAGAATGATTTTTTTACAGTACATGATAAGATAAAATCAGAAACTGTAAGAATTTCGGAAAATGCCGGGATTCTTATAAAAATGTATCAAAATTGGGGGAAGTAAAATGGAAGAAAAACCAAAAAGTAAAGGATATGTACTGCGAAAATTATTTTTTGCATGTCTGTATCTCAGCACATTTACTTTCGGCGGCGGTTATGTAATTGTTACTTTGCTGAAAGAAAAATTTGTGGATCATTATCACTGGATTGAGGAAGATGAAATGCTGGATCTGGTTGCAATCGCCCAATCTTCGCCTGGAGCGATCGCAGTAAACGGAGCGATTATTGTGGGGTATAAGCTTGCCGGCATACCGGGAATGCTGGTATCTGTCATTGGAGCGATCATTCCTCCGATGGTGATATTATCTGTTATTTCTGTATTTTATGATGCGTTTTGTTCCAATTATTATATTGCGGCATTATTAAAAGGAATGACTGCGGGAGTTGGGGCAGTTATTATGTCTGTAGTGTATGATATGGGGAAAAATGTTGTAAAGTCAAAGGACTGGGTTAATGTGGTGATAATGATCATCAGCTTCTGTCTCAGCTATTTTCTGAATGTTAACATTATCTATATAATACTTTCAGTAGCTGTATTTGGAATGGTACGGACAATAGTAAAAGGAGGCAGGGAAAAATGATCTATATTCAGCTCTTTTTAAGTTTCCTTCAGGTCGGGGCATTGAGTTTTGGAGGAGGATATGCCGCAATGCCGCTGATACAGGAACAGGTGGTGAATCTGCACAGCTGGCTTTCCATGAGTGAATTTACGAATCTGATAACGATCGCTGAAATGACGCCGGGACCGATTGCAGTAAACTCTGCTACTTTTGTAGGGATGCAGATAGCGGGAATCTTAGGTGCAATAGTTGCTACATTGGGATGTATTCTTCCCTCCTGTATTATTGTAACCTTGCTGGCATATGTTTATATGAAGTATCGGAATATGTCTTTACTTCAGGGAACACTGGCATCTCTCAGACCGGCAGTTGTATCGATGATCGCCAAAGCAGGGGTAACGATTTTAATTTCTGCATTTTTCATTGATGGTACTGTAAATCCTATACGCCAGAATGTATGTGTGGAAATGATCATATTTTTTGTGATCGCGTTGGTGCTGCTTCGTAAATTTAAAATAAATCCTATATTGGCAATGGTTTTGTGTGGTGTGGCAAATGTGGTTTTGAGCGCTGTAAAAAAAGCGTAAATCACTATATGATAAAGCAAACGTTTGTGTAATGACGGACTGCAAATAGTCAAATTAATCAGACATATAACAATAAAAAACAAAGAGATCAAAAAGATGAACGTCTTTTTGATCTCTTTGTTTTTTATAAACCTGTAAAATTTGGACGGATATTTGAAAAAAAGTGAAAACGGATGAAAAAATAAAGAATAATATAAAATAATAATAAAAAATAGACAAAAAATAACATGGCAAATTATACAAAATATCCAGACGACGTTTTCTCTAATTGTGCTTTTATTTTTGAGAAAATATGCTAAGATAAAATTACAAAGTAAAAAATGAATAAAACATATTCATGAAAAACAAAAAGTTTATTGTAAAATGCACAATAAACAAAAGGTAACAGAAAGGAAGGCAAATATGTCACAAAATGTATTAGTGGTACATGGAGGCGGACCTACAGCAGTTATCAATGCATCCCTTTACGGTGTGATCGAAGAGGCAAAGCGTAATCCGGAGATTGGAAAGGTTTACGGAGCAATTGGTTCTTCCAGATATCCTCTGTATGAAAAAGATTATGAAAAAATGATGGATATCTTTAAGAAACATGATATTAAGTATGTTCTTTTGAATGGCGGAAATGGAACCATGGATGCATGCGGACATATTTATGAAGTATGTAAGGATCTGGATATCAAAGTGGTAGGAATTCCAAAGACTATCGACAATGATATCGCAATGACGGATCATTCACCGGGATATGGAAGTGCGGCAAGATTTATTGCAACTTCTACCCAGGAGGTGGGTGAAGAAAGTTAGCTTTTGTTCCCATAAAAACACAAAAAACAATAGTTTTAGGATTATAATCCGAAAACTATTTATTTTTTTATAGCTTTTGGAATATAATTAGTAAAAAAGAAGGGAGCATTATTATGATTATAGAAAGAAAAGAATATTTAGAAAAACTGATAGCCTGGAAAGATAAGCAGTTGATTAAAATTGTTACAGGTGTACGACGTTGTGGAAAATCTATGCTTCTGGAAATTTATCGCAATTATTTAAAAGAGAATGGGATTGAGGAAGAACAGATTATTTCTATTAATTTTGAAGATCTTGATTATGAAGAACTGACAGATTACAGGAAATTATATAAATATTTAAAGGAACGTCTGATTGATGGAAAAATGACATATATTTTCCTTGATGAAATTCAGAATGTAACAGATTTTCCGAAAGTGCTGGACAGTCTTTATATTAAAAAAAACATAGATATTTATGTGACTGGTTCCAATGCATATATGTTGTCCAGTGAGATTGCAACTATGATTTCAGGAAGATATATTCAGATTGAATAACTGCGCGTCGCATTCTCGTTACTTAGTGATGAGTTAGAGCTTGAATGAAAAAGTAAATTCTACATTCTAATATACCTTGATTTTATGCGGGATTTAATTCTATTTTCGGAGATATACAACTTGATTTTTTTAGTATATAATGCTTTTATA
>OFMT01001852.1_pt1 | contig 13899 bp, 19 predicted proteins | sample 1541891 | NCBI WGS metagenome assembly OFMT01 (sample SAMN04209230, study PRJEB22552) | human gut metagenome | biome: gut; material: feces | host: Homo sapiens | place: USA: Oklahoma | reverse complement strand
TGTATCTTACATTGAATATATCAATCCTTTTTAAATAATTTGTCTGTTGATCAAACAAATGCTTTCTTTGGCGCTAAGTGCTTATGAGCACAAAAAAAGAACACACGACTGCCATCGTGTGCCCTTAAAAAAATATCAAAATTGCGTGTTAATTATAGCACAGAAGGAAGGATTTTCAAATGAACAGATTTGAAAAAATTATTATTATTGTCTCTAATCTAATTGTATTAGCGAGTTTCTTTTCAGGAATCGTTACAGGCAATAATTTAAATGTCACAGAAATGAAGTTATTAAGTGTCGCTTCATTAAGCATGAACTTATTAGTGGTTGAGTACATGCTAGTTGTTATCAGAAATAAATAAAGGAGAAAAAAGTATGGAAAAGAAAGCATTTATTAAAGTTGAAACATTCGATGGAGGGGTTCACATTCAAAACGGTGGTACTAATTATCAAACGCTATTGATGATGTCACTTTTAATTGACGCATTTAAAAAAGGTCAATTAACAAATGAGGATGATCCAAAGAACGATACATTCAAACAGATTGTTGAGTTTATTTGGAAGAGACCAAAAGACGCATCAAGAGCACTTATCAAAATTATCGGCATTGATAGTGATTTGGATTCTTTATTTGAAGGATTCAAAAATGAAAAGGAGACTAACTAAATGGATAAGATTAAGATTAATTCTTTTGAACTAGAGAATGTAAAAAGAATCAAAGCTGTACAGTTAGAGCCATCTGAAAAAGGCTTGACAATCATCGGAGGTGATAATGCACAGGGGAAGACATCAGTACTTGATGCAATCGCTTGGGCATTGGGTGGCAATAAATACAAGCCATCAAAGCCAACAAGAGAAGGGTCTAGCGTTCCTGCAGCTTTAAAGATTGTATTGTCAAACGGAATCATAGTTGAGCGAAAAGGTAAGGCAGGCGCTCTAAAGGTAACTGATCCATCAGGACTTAAAGGAACGCAAGGACTTCTAGATTCGTTCATCAATGAATTTGCGCTAGATCTTCCAAAGTTCATGCAGATGAACGATAAAGACAAAAGTGCGACTTTATTAAAAGTTATTGGAGTTGGTGATCAGCTTAATGAGCTGGAACAGAAAGAAAAAGCTTTCTATCAGAATCGTACAGAAACAGGAAGAATCAAAGACAGAAAGAAGAAAGCATATGAAAACATGCCTGTATTTGAAGAAGCCCCAGAAGCTTTGCTGGATATCAAGGAACTTCTTACTCAGCAGCAGAAGATACAGAAGGTTAATGCTGATAATGAAAGAATCAGACAGGAAGCAAAGAATAAAGCAATGAATGCTTCTTATCTTAAGCAGAAGCTTGATGATATTGAAAAAGAATATCAAAAGGCAAAAGAAGCATCGGAAAAAGCATTCATGGAAGCAGAAGAAGCTTCTGCTGAATTAGACAGTCTGATTGATATCGATACATCTTCAATTGAAGAACAGATTTCTTCTATTGAAGAGATCAATTCAAAGGTAAGAGCCAATTTCGAAAGAAAAAAAGCATATAAGGAATATGAAGAACTTCAGAGTGAATACGATGACTACACTGCTGCTTTAAACGATGTGAAAGAGCAGAAGGTTAAACTATTAGATAATGCTGATCTTCCTCTTGAAGGATTATCAGTAGAAGAAGGAAGACTTACATATCTTGGGCAGAACTGGGATAACATGTCTGGTTCACAGCAGTTGAAGGTTGCAACTGCAATCTGTAAAGCAATCAATCCTAAATGTGGATTTGTGTTATTAGATAAATTGGAACAGATGGACATGAAGACATTAAATGAATTTGGTTCATGGCTGGAAAAGGAAGGATTACAGGCAATTGCCACAAGAGTATCTCAAGGTGATGAATGTTCTGTAATTATCGAGGATGGATACATCAAGAAAGAAGAACCAACAGCTGAACATAAATGGGAAGGAGTGAAATGGTAATGGATTTTGAAATCACAAAAGGGACAGTCCAGAAACCTTATAAAGTAGTTGTATATGGTCCTGAGGGAATTGGTAAGTCAACCTTCGCTTCTCATTTCCCTGACCCTTTATTTATTGATACAGAAGGATCTACTAGATCATTGGATATCAAGAGACTTCCTAAACCGACTTCTTATGAAATGCTTAAACAGGAAATTGATTACATCATTGAGAAGAATACATCCATCTGCAGAACACTAGTCATTGATTCGATTGACTGGGGTGAAGCTCTTATCGTTCAGCATATATGCGATAAGTATCAGAAGAAAGGCATTGAAGATTTCGGATATGGAAACGGTTATGTCTACACAAAGGAAGAGTTCGGAAGACTTCTTAACAGATTAGAAGATGTAATTGAAAAAGGTGTGAATGTTGTTCTTACAGCACATGCGCAGATCAGAAAATTTGAAAAACCAGATGAAAGCGGTGCTTTTGACAGATATGAATTAAAACTGGGGAAGAAGACTGCTTCACAGACTGCACCTCTTGTAAAGGAGTGGGCAGATATGGTTCTTTTCGCAAACTATCAGACATTCGTGACAAAAGACGAGAAGGGAAAGACAAAAGTATCAGGAAACAGAAGAGTGATGTACACAGTGCATAATGCTTGCTGGGACGCTAAGAACAGAGACGGTCTCCCAGAAATGTGCGATTTTGATTATCAGGTAATCAAACCACTTATTGAAAAAGCAATCGCTGAACCTGTAGATAATACATCAAAAGAGGAACCGACAGCTGAACCTATCGGAGCAGAAACATATTCACCTTCTGTAAGTGCTATTGATTTTGAATCAGATGAATATAAGAAGCTTCCTTCTCAGCTTGTGGATCTTATGAAGCAGAATGAAATAAGCATTGAAAGAATGATGGGTGCAGTATTTGCTAAAGGAATCTTTCCAAAAGATACACCTATTGAAAACATACCTAGCGATTTCTGGTCATATCTTATCAGTACATGGAATGAATTCCTAGGTGCACTAGTAGAAAATGAAATGCAATTTTAAATAAGGAGAACATAAATATGAGTTATCAGAATAATTATCAGAACAATCAGAATGATGGAGCAATGGGATGGGATGAAGAAATTGTAAAGGACAGTGAATTTGTCACACTTCCAGAAGGAATCTATGATTTCATCATCAAGAAGCCGTTTGAAAGACAGAAGACTTCCGGACAGGGAAAGCTTCCGGTATGCAACAAGGCAGTTATTACATTAACTATCAATTATGAAGGCAAGGAAGTTGACGTATCAACTAATTTAATTTTACACAGAAGTCTTGAATGGAAGATTTCTCAGTTCTTCGAAGCAATCGGTCTTAAAAGAAGAGGAGAACCATGCAGAATGGCATGGAATGAAATCATTGGAAAAACAGGAAAAGTCAAGATTGCACCAAGAGAATATAACGGCAATACATACAATGATGTAAAAGAGTTTATCGTTCCTTCTTTAGATAACGTTCAGCCTCAGTCAAATGCTCAGCAGCAATGGGGAAACTGGAATAAATAATGCAGCTAAGAAAATATCAGCAGGAAGCACACGATTCTATTTTCAATGAATGGGAAAAGAAGGGCATCAAGAAGACCCTTCTTGTTCTTCCTACTGGATGTGGCAAGACGATTGTATTTGCCAAAGTCGCAGAAGACTGTGTAAAAGAAGGAAACAAAGTCCTGATCATGGCGCATAGAGGTGAATTACTTGAACAGGCTGCTGACAAAATCAAGAAAATGACAGGGCTAGAATGTTCTGTAGAAAAGGCAGAACAAACATGCATGGGTTCCTGGAACAGAATCGTTGTCGGAAGCGTTCAGACGCTTCAGGGAACAAAAAGATTATCTAAGTTCCCAAAGGATTATTTTGACACAATCATTATTGATGAAGCGCATCATGTGCTTTCCTCAAGCTATCAGAAAGTACTTGAACACTTTGATGCAAGAGTACTTGGAGTAACTGCTACACCAGATAGAGGTGACAAGAAGAACCTAGGCAGATACTTTGAAACATTATCTTATGAATACACATTGCCAGAAGCAATCAAAGAAGGATATCTAGTACCAATCAAAGCACTGACTATTCCTCTTGAATTAGATCTGAGCAGTGTATCAATGAGTGCCGGGGACTTCAAGGCAAGTGATGTAGGAAGTGCATTAGACCCTTATCTGATGGGTATTATCAATGAAATGAAAAAGTACTGCAAGGATAGAAAGACAGTTGTCTTTCTTCCTCTTGTAGCTACATCTAAAAAGTTTACAAAACTATTAAATGAAAATGGATTTAAAGCTGCAGAAGTAAACGGTTCATCAAAAGATAGAGAAGAAGTTACAAAAGACTTTGCAGAGAATAAGTACAATGTCCTATGCAATTCGATGCTTCTGACTGAAGGATGGGACTGTCCTGATGTTGACTGTGTAATTGTATTAAGACCAACAAAAGTGAGAAGTCTCTATTCGCAGATGGTCGGAAGAGGAACTAGATTATCGCCTCAAACAGGCAAGAAAGATTTACTTCTATTAGATTTTCTTTGGCATTCGGAAAGACATGAACTGTGTCACCCGGCTAATCTTATCTGTGAAAGTGAAGAAGTCGCTAAAAGAATGACAAAAAAGATGGAAGAGAAAGCTGGAGAAGAATTCGATATACAGGATGCTGAGGAAGAAGCCAAGAAAGACATTGTCAAAGAAAGAGAAGAAGCACTGCAGAAACAGCTTGAAGAGATGAAGCACAAGAAAAGAAAGCTTGTTGATCCTATTCAATATGCAATGAGCATAGAAGCTGAAGATCTACAGGATTATGTTCCTTCTTTTGGATGGGAATGTACTCCTCCAACTGAAAAGCAATTAAAACTATTGGAAAGTGAAGGAATATTCTCTCAAGAAATTCCTAATGCTGGATATGCATCAAAACTTATCGAAAAACTCGATATGAGAAGAAAGGCACATCTTGCAACACCAAAGCAGATCAGACTCCTTGAAAGATATAACTTCGAGCATGTAGGTAACTGGCCATTTAAAGCTGCTTCTAACATGATTTCAAGAATTGCATCCAATAATTGGAAATTGCCTGACGAACTGAATCCAAAAGAATATGTTCCACAATAATTTCTAGAAAGGAAGGACCAGAATGACAAAATATGATTTGAAAGAACTTCTTGAATATATAGATCCTTCCTCTCTTTCCTATCAGGAATGGTGCAATGTTGGAATGGCACTCAAGCATGAAGGATATAGTGCGGATGACTGGGATTCATGGAGCAGTGCAGATTCCAGATACAAAAAAGGCGAATGCTTCACTAAATGGAATTCATTCAATGAAGAAGCTGGTGCTATTGTGACCGGCGGAACAGTATTTGAATATGCTAAAAGAGGCGGATGGCATCCACCAGTCAAAGAAAAGTATAAAGATGGGGCAATCGATTGGGATGATGAAATAGGCAGTATCATTGATACTGATTCTGTCGATTCGATAGAACTACAAGAACCCTCTGATAATGAATGGCATCCATCAAATGAATTGATCAGATACCTATCTACACTATTCGAAACTGATGATTACGTTGGCTTTGTAATGCAGTCTATGGAGAATGATAAAGGAAAATATATTCCTGGTAATCGAGGAATATATAAGATGACTGCTGGAGAACTGATTGAAAAGCTTCATAAGTGTAATGATGATATCGGAGAGGTTCTTGGAGACTACAATCAGGAGGCAGGAGCATGGATCAGATTCAATCCTCTGAATGGTGAGGGTGTTAGAAATGCAGATATTGCATCATTTAAATATGCATTAGTAGAATCTGATTCTATCGATATCGGAAAACAGCTATCTATAATTCATCAGATTGAGCTTCCAGTTGCTGCAGTTGTATACAGTGGCTCTAAGTCAATACATGCAATCGTTAAAATAGAGGCTAATGATTCTAAAGAATATAAAGAACGTGTGGCATATCTTTACAAGATATGTGATAAGAACGGTCTTGAAGTTGATGGTCAGAACAAGAATCCTTCTCGTCTATCGAGAATGCCTGGTGTAATCAGAGGAGAACATAAGCAGTTCATCATTGAAACTAATACAGGTAAGGAATCCTATGATGAATGGGTAGAATGGATTGAATCAATTGATGATGATCTTCCGGATGAGGAATGTCTTGCTGATTCATTAAAGAACATACCTGACTATGCAGAGGAACTTATTCCAGGAATATTAAGACAAGGGCATAAGATGCTTCTTGTCGGCCCTTCCAAGTCAGGTAAGTCATTTGCACTTATTGAATTATGTATTGCAATCACCGAAGGCACTGAATGGATTGGAAGAAAATGCAAGCAAGGAAATGTGCTTTATGTGAATTTCGAATTAGACAGGCCTTCATGTCTTCACAGATTCGAGGATGTCTATAATTCGCTCGGAATACCAGAAAACAAAAGACATTCAAAAAATCTGTATACATGGAATCTGAGAGGTAAGACATTAACACTTGATAAGCTTGTTCCAAAACTTATAAGAAGAGCTAAGAAAAGAAACTATAGAGCAGTTGTGATAGATCCTATTTACAAAGTAATAACAGGAGATGAAAACAGTGCCTCAGAGATGGCTAACTTCTGCAACCAGTTTGACAAGATTGCTGAAGCAACAGGTGCATCTGTCATATATGCACATCATCATTCGAAAGGTGCACAGGGTTCTAAAAAATCGATGGACAGAGCTTCCGGTTCTGGAGTATTCGCAAGAGATCCTGATGCCTTATTAGACATGATAGAACTTGATATTCCTAAGGAAGTAAAAGACAAGTTCAGAAAAGAAGCAGAAGTGGAGACAATCAAGGCAGTGCTTGATAAAGCAGTACCTAACTGGAGAACATACATTTATAAAACACTTAAGACAGATGAGAATGATCTAGAGGCAATGAATAACTACTGTGCAGAGATGCTTGATTTTGATCAGATGACTGAACTGGAGATTCTGAAAGGAAAGCAGCTATACAATGTTGATCATATGAGTGCTCTGCAGATCAGCGGAACATTAAGAGAATTCGCTTCATTTGATCCTATCAATGTGTTCTTTAAATATCCTCTTCATTATCTTGATAACAATAATCTGCTTAAGGGCTGCAGTCCTGATAAATCAAGCAGAAAGTCAAAATATGAAAAGATGAATGAAGCAAAGCAAAAAGAACAAGATGAAAATGTAGCAATGCTTATAAATGCATTTGAACAATTAAATGTTGATGGAGAAGCATCATTAAAAGATATAGCAAGCAGTGGACTTGTAGCTGGTAAAACTATTGAAGCATTAAGGAAATCAGTTACAAGATGGATAAAGTCGAATAAGTTAGAGGGGTTCGAATATTCGCAAGGAATTATTAAAAAAACAGGCGGACACACGTAAGTGGACACACATATATAAATATATGTATGTCCGGTGTCCAGTTTTAAGAACATAGTTGCTGACTGCGTACGTATTAATATATGGGGAATTTGAGATTCCCCCATATATATACGTTACGCGTCATCATAGTGACTATGAATTTTAAAAGAACGAAGGTGAAAAAAATGAGAATAACAATGGAAGAACATCTTGAAAGTCTTCAGGATGCGGAAGAAAAATATAAAAAGCTAGAAGAAGAATATTCTTATTTGCAGGAGGAGCATGAAGACCTCAAACAGGAATATGCAGATTTCAGAATTAGAAATAATAAATATGTTTCTTCTTTGAAAAGCATCCTTGAAGAAACTATCAGGGAAGACAAGAAAATCAAAAGAGACTGCAAAATCATCATAGTACTATCATTTATTCTTGTAGTGCTTGTGATTGCGCTGTTTGCTCTTTAGGAGAAAGAAAAGGAATGTCTGAATGAGCAAGTATAATTCAAGAAAAACAACAGTTGATGGAATCACATTCGATTCCAAGAAAGAAGCCAGAAGGTATTTAGTACTTAAGAAAATGGAACAGGATGGAGAAATAAAGAATCTCCGTCTTCAGGTTCCTGTTGAATTGGTACCATCTTTTGAAATTGTGGTTGATGGAAAGAAGAGAAAAAGAAGAGCAATGCGATACATCTGTGATTTTGTCTATGAAGTCAACGGAACAACAGTCTATGAAGATGTAAAAGGCAGAAAAACAGATGTTTATGCAATCAAGAAGAAATTGTTTGAATATAAGTTCAAAACAACCATAAAGGAGACTTAAGAATGAATAATTATTTAACTAAAAAAGTGGTCTACTTCACTTATCAGCAGTTTTTGAACGAACTGGAAGAATTAAAAAAGAAATATTACGTTATCGGCTACACTGTCAAGTCTCAAGAAAACGCTGCAGATGTTCAGCTAGTCGAAAAGTAAGCGAAAGGAGTCAGAAAAGTATGGAACTAGTGAGTGGCAATAAGTTAGCGGCAGTCGCTGACTTCTTGAGTGGTATTGATATTGATGGACAAACTCCATGTCAACGTTTCAACGATTTTCTAAAAAGAGATAGGGTTAATGTTCCTTGTGATATAGGTGACTGCGAAGGAGACTGCCCATTCTATTCAAAAGAGAATTTTCTCAAGTGGATTAAGGAGCCGAACAAAAAAAGGGAATTCGTGGACTTGAAAAAGCCAAAAATTGAAGATTTTAATAATGATTATTTTGAAGAAGAAAAAAGATATATAGAAGCATTAGAAGAATATTGCGATGATTTAGAAAGCGTTCTTGCTGACACTGAATATGATTTAGAATCTTCTGAATGTGATAATAGAGAGCTAACAGAAAAGCTAGAAAAGATTAGAGGTGCTCTTGATGAACATTATTAAAGTAAATGAAGAACCGTTAAAAGCATTGCTTGAATTGCTTTATAAAACAAGCGATTGTTTAGCAATAAAAATAGCATTGGCAGACATAAATATGGAAGAATATCCGCCTTGCGATATGGGGGAATGTGATGAAGCATTTTGTCCATGTTGCAATGCTAAAAATTTATTCAAATATTTAACTGATCAATGGGAATTTGGAGAATATGATGATTAAAGTTGATGAAAAGAAACTTGATAAACTTTTTGAATACTTTTGGTCATAACTGCGATTATTTATTTCAAGAAGTTTATAAAAAATACTGCTGTCATGGAATTATTAATAATGAACCTAAAGAATGTAAAAATTGTCAATTTAAAAACAGCCAGTCAATAAAAGATTGGCTAAAAGAGGAGTGATCATTATGAGTTATAGCATTGGCATTTATGTAAAAGTTGAAGGCTGCGATAAATTCGTAGAAATCGCATATCCCGAATTTTCTTCTCCTGGTTATAAACTAGGCAGACTTTTTAGAAGTTGCATGGATTGGAACTTCAAAAGTGAAGAATATTATAGATGTGATTATGCAGTAGAGCGCTTAAACAAAGGAATTAAAGAATTAATGTATTGTCCTAAAGAGCATCTAAAATTGAATCCGACATTAAGCATGGGGTCGGTGGCTAGTTCACTTGATATATTAGGTTCAGTAAGAGAATGCATTTTAAAACAGGCTGAAAATATTCCACTAGAATGCATGTATATGAAATGGGAGTGATTAATATGTTAAATGCAGAAAAATATAAGAATGAAATATTAGAAAAATCAAATGTTGTTTTTGATTTTTCAATAAGCAAAGATAGGCACACAATTGAGAAATGTCTTGGTGTCTGTGATAATTGTATCTTTTGCAATATGGGAGAGCATTGCTCGAATGTTAAAGTAAAATGGCTCTTATCAGAGTACAAAGAACCTATCAAATTGAGCAGATTTGAGCATGATATTTTAAAATATCTTTCTGACAATACAAGACACATGTACATTGTTAGAGATGGCAATGGCAATATTTTTCTATATGATGAAGAACCCCAAAAAAGTGAGAGTTCTCCTTGGTGGACTGGTCGTGGCATGTGCCACACGAGCATGTTTAATAAGTTATTCCAATTCGTTCAATGGGAAGACAGTACGCCTACACTAATCAAAGATGTTTTAGAAAATTGTGAGGTGGTTGAAGATGAGTCTAATGAATAGAGTTATGAAGATGGCTAATAGAAAAACTAGTTATCGTAGCGCAGAAGAATATATTGAAGACTTACAAGAGTATTGCTCAAGATTAGAAAAACAAAACAAATATCTTTATGAAAGATATGAGAATTTAACTTGTGACTGGGTAAGATTAAATAAAGAAAATAAAGAATTGTCTTGTAAGTATGACGACTTGAACAAAAAATGCAACGAACTTTTCAATGTTTCTGGCAAAATAAACAATGAACTTTCCAAAGAACTTATTAACTTAAAAAAAGAACATCAGGACTTGATAAGAGAACTGGAGAAAGAACAATGCAGAATGTAATCTATTGTGCCTATGATAGGCATTACAAGAAAATAGCAGAAGGAACTGATCAGCAGTTAAGCAATATGTTCAATGCTGATAAGAATTTTGTGAGAAACAAATATTATGCATTAAAAAGAAAAATGACAGCAGATAAATTTCCTGTTTTTGTCAGAAAAGATACAGAATTTGATGATTCTGAAAAATTGAGAGAAATTATTTCAAAAGGACACAAGACATATTATTTATATGATGGTATCAGAGGAAATCTTGTGATTGCAGGAACAGGAAGGGAAGTAGCGGAATGGTTTGGAGTAAGTACTTCTTTTATCACAAATAATCATAAGAATAAGACAAATATCTGCAGACCAAGACATGTAACAAAGAAAGATGAAGATATGTTCTTCAGGTTGGTTGTTAAAGAAGATACATTCGAATCAGTCATGCCAGAAGGAAATGTATATGATTATTTGGAGAATTGTGATAAAAAACAAGCAAATTTTATAGAATTCTCACAATTTCCATATATTCACAAAGAAGATTGGTTCGATATTATCAATCTTAATCAGGTCAATCTTTATAAGGGTGTTACTCAGAAAGGATTGTTTGTGATATCTGTAGAGAATCACAACGGAGATCTTGTCAATAAAGTGTTTTTTAAAAGCGAAGAAGAACGTGATAAAAAATATAAAGAGCTTAAAGAGTTTAAAGCAAAGAAGAAATACGGAAAACTTCGTTTCGGAAAGTATGAATGCGATATTTCTGATATCGTGACAATATATCATATTGCAGATAATACAATGTTCATTGTATTAAAAGACGGCTCAGAGAAGAAGATAAGAACTAAGAGAACTGATATTTTTGAAATTATTCAGAAGGAGTTTATAAGATGATATTTGTGTTCGTTACGTTCATTATCATTCTTTGGATGTTTATGATGTCTGTTTAAAGGAGATTAGATATGATGATTTGGATTATAATAATAGCAGCTGTACTTATTTGGATTTTGATGACTGCATAATTTTTCGGAGGTGTATCGATGACTACAGAAGAAACTAAACAGTATTTGAAAAACTACAAGAACATGATGCATAGAATAGAGTACATTGATAATAAGCTAATCAATGTAAAATCAATACCTTATGATGATTCTTCAGTAGGATCATACGCAGAGCCAAAAACAAATAACGATTACATCATGATGAAGGATAAGTATCTTAAGGAAATGAGCAGTATAAGAGCCTCGGTTGAAAGCATAGAAGATATGACTCTAAGAGATGTATTGTTCTATCGATACATAGAATGCTTAGAGATATATGATATTGCTAATATCATGGATTGCTCTAATACATCTGTATTTGCTTATCTGCGTGATGCGATTAAAGAACTTTCAATTATTCTTGATTAATTCTTATTAAACTGTATTAATCTGTATTAATCAGAAGCACACAGCACTTAAAAAGGTGCTAGTATGGTATTAGACAGAAATATATAAGAGGGCCGGACTTAACAGTTTGGCTCTTTTCACATTAAGAATCATTAAGGAGGCGTATTAATTGTATGACAGAAAAACAGAGACTGTTTGCAGATGAGTATCTGAAAGATCTAAATGGTACGCGTGCCTATAAAACGATATACACTACTATCAAGAATGATAATGTTGCAGCAGTAAGAGCAAATACACTTCTTAAGCAGAAAGATATTTCTGATTATATAAGCAAAAGACTTGAAGAAATTCATAATGAGAATACGGCTGACATCCAGGAAGTGATGGAGTATCTTACATCAGTTCTAAGAGGAGAATCAGCCTCAGCGGTATTGATGATGAGTGGCAATGGTATGCAGAAGGTCACTGAGAAGCCTCCGGATGAGAAAGAAAGGCTTAAAGCTGCAGAGCTTCTTGGAAAGAGATTCGGTATGTTCAAAGACAATGTAGATGTTACATCGAACGGTAAAACAGTAATTGTAGATGATATAGATGAATAAGGTTAGTTTAAAGTCTACTATCGGTCCGGCTTTCTATGAAGTTCATAAGCATGTAAAAAACAATGACTACACGCATTATTGGCTAAAAGGTGGGCGTGGCTCTTTAAAATCTTCTTTTATCGGTGTTGAGATACCTTTAGGCATTATGAGAGATGCACAGCGAGGTGTAATGAGTAATGCAGTTGTTATGAGAAGAGTAAAAGACACTCTCAGAGATTCAGTATATGAACAGATTAAGTGGGGCATCTATAAGCTAGGTGCTCAAGATGATTGGTTAATACCTGAGTCCAAATTAAAAATGACTTACACGCCGACAGGTCAGCAGATAATATTCAAGGGTGCCGATGAACCTAAAAAAATGAAGTCAACAAAGGTCCATATAGGTTATGTTAAATACGTATGGTATGAAGAATGTGATGAATTCGAAACATATGACAAGATAACCAATATTAATCAGTCGCTTCTGCGTGGTGGACATGAGTATTGTGTCTTTTATTCTTTCAACCCTCCTGAATCACAAAGAAATTGGTGCAACAGGCAAGTTTTAGTAAAAAGAGATGATACATATGTCTCTCATACAACTTACTTACAGGCACCTCCTGAGTGGCTTGGGGAGCAGTTTCTAATTGAAGCAGAACACACCAAGAAAACAAATATTGAAAAATACAATCATGACTATCTAGGTGAAGTAACTGGTACAGGTAGTGAGGTTTTTACAAACCTAGATATACGTGAGATAACCGACGAGGAAATACAGGTATTCGATAGATTAAAAAACGGATTGGACTTTGGTTACGCTGGTGACCCATTAGCATACGTCAAAGCAAACTATGATAAGACGCGCAGGCGTCTTTTTATTTTTGGTGAAGTATATGGAACTAGACTATCAAATGCCAAGGCCGTGAAACTCATAAAAGAGATTAACCCGCTCAATAAGCTAGTTACTGCTGATTCAGCTGAACCAAGAACCATTAATGAATTCAAGTTATTAGGTCTCAATATCATCGGTGCAAAGAAAGGCGCTGACAGTGTGGACAATGGAATAAAGTTTCTTCAGGACCTAGACAAGATAATTATAGATCCTGTTAGGTGCCCCAATGCTGCACGTGAATTCAATGACTATGAAATTGAAATGGATAGAGACGGCAACCTTAGAGGGGAGTTCCTCGACAGAAACAACCACACTATAGATGCGGTTAGATATGCTATAGAAAATGAAATCCTTATGAAAAAGGCAAGAGCAGGAAAGAGGAGATTTTAAAAGATGTATTATACTTTCACGATTCCACGAGAAGAATTCGACGAGACAAACATAGACAGAAGCATGATCCTTCGTCTCATTAGCAAGCATTATAGTATTCGTGCTCCTGAGATATTGAAGAATGTCGGCTACTACTTTGGCAAGCACGCCATCATGAACAGGGAAAAGAAGTTTAAGAACCAGCCGAACAATAAGATCATGGTAAACCATGCTAAAGATATATCAGATACAGCAACGGGATATTTTCTTTCAAACCCTATAACATTTAAGAAGAATACAGAAGACGGCAATATTGATAAGCTGACAGGTGCTTTCGTTGATGCTGAAACAGATGATACAGATTCATGCAATG
>OFMT01001850.1_pt1 | contig 13917 bp, 10 predicted proteins | sample 1541891 | NCBI WGS metagenome assembly OFMT01 (sample SAMN04209230, study PRJEB22552) | human gut metagenome | biome: gut; material: feces | host: Homo sapiens | place: USA: Oklahoma | reverse complement strand
GTCTGGATGAGCCGTTCCAGCCTGGTCTGGGGCCCGTTCAGCGTGGTGTGGGGGCTGGCGCTTGTGCTGGCCGCCATCCTGCTGCGGGGTGGCGAACAGAAGAGCGAGAGCCGCATCTTCTGGTTCGGTGTGATCCTGGGCGGTGCGTATGAGTATGTGTGCAGCGCCGTGACAGAGCTGCTGTTTGGCACCGTGTTCTGGGATTACAGCGGCTTCAAGTTCAATCTGGGCGGGCGCATCAACCTGCTGTACTGCTTCTTCTGGGGCATTGCGGCCGTGACCTGGATCCGCTATGGCTACCCACTGGTGGCAAAGGGGATGAAGGCGGTCAAGCGCAGGATCCGCCCCTGGATGACCGCTCTGCTGGCCGTGTTCATGGCCGTGAACCTTGTGACCAGTGCATTGGCGCTGGCCCGCTACGATGCCCGCACCAGCGGCGCGGCTCCGGCCAATGCGGTGGATGTGCTGCTGGATGAGCATTTTGACAATGCCCGGATGGAGCGCATCTACCCCAACGCCAAAAAGGTGGAGAAGGCTGGATAAAAATGCACGATTTTGCTTGCGTTTTGCAGGGGAAACAGGTATAATACTTTTTGGATTAAAAAGGAGAGATTTTATATGCTGATCCCTGTATTATTGTTTATCGTGGGCCTGCTCTGCCTCATCAAGGGCGGCGACTGGTTCGTGGACGGTGCAACCGGCATCGCCCGCCGCTTCAAGGTGCCGGAGCTGCTCATCGGTGCCACGGTGGTGTCCATCGGCACCACCCTGCCTGAGGTCATGGTCTCCACCACCTCGGCCATGACCGGCCACGGCGAGATCGCCTATGGCAACGCCATTGGCTCGGTCATCTGCAACGCGGCCCTGATCGCGGCCATCACCATTGCGGTCCGCCCGGGCAAGGTGGACCCCAAGAGCCTGCGTGTGCCGGTGCTGTTCTTCTTTGTGGCAGCGGCCCTGTATGCGGGCGTGGCCTACACCACCGGCTACTTCAGCCGCCCCATCGGCATTGTGCTGCTGGCAATGTTCGTGGCCTACATGGTCTGCAATGTGCTGGCTATGAAAAACGCCTCCGCCCCGGAAGACGATGAGGACGAGCCGGAAAAGGAAATGTCCTTTGCCAAGGAGATCGGCCTGCTCGTCCTCGGCGCAGCCCTGATCGCTGTGGGCGCAAACCTGCTGGTGGACAACGGCACCCTGATCGCGCAGGCGCTGGGCGTGCCGGAATCCGTCATCGCCCTGACCTTTGTGGCGCTGGGCACCTCTCTGCCTGAGCTGGTCACGGCGATCACCTCGCTGGCAAAGGGCCACGGCTCCCTCTCGCTGGGCAATGTCATCGGTGCCAACGTGTTCAATCTGGTGCTGGTCAGCGGCATGTCCATCACGGTGTCGCCTTTCAGCATCCCGCAGAACTCCACCATCATGGGCATCAATTCCTCTCTGGTCATGGATCTGCCCGTGATGTTCGCGGTCATGCTCCTCCTGACCGTGCCCGCTCTGCTCAAGGGCAGGCTCTCCCGCTGGCAGGGCGTGCTGCTGCTCTGCATCTATGCAGCCTTCTGCGCCGTCCAGTTTGCAATGTAAGCCTCTGCGCCGGAGACCCGGCCCGGCTCCACGCCGGAGCGGGCGCTTTGGGGCAGAAAACCGTTTTGAGAAAGGCATCCTCGTCTGTGAAGTGCGGGGATGCCTTTTTTCTGTCTCTGCAGCATGGGCTGACCGGAAGAGGCGTTTTCTTAAGAAATCCTTAGAAAAATTTCATGGAAAATGCAGGAAACTGCTGTTATACTAGAACCGAGAATGACAAAAAGGAGAGAAGACCATGGCAGAGCAGACCATTCTGATCGCGGAGGACGATCCAGATATCCGGGACGGCGTGCGCATCTTGCTTTCCGGCGAGGGATACCATATCATCGAAGCCGAAAACGGCACCCGGGCACTGGAGGTGTTCCGCCCGGAGGTCGATCTGGTGATCCTGGATATTATGATGCCGGGCATGAGCGGCCTGCGCGTCTGCGAGGAGCTGCGCAAGCTCTCCACAGTGCCGATCCTGTTCCTCACGGCAAAATCACAGGAGTCCGATAAGCTGCTGGGCCTGACCGCGGGCGGGGACGATTATCTGCCCAAGCCCTTTTCCTTTGCGGAGCTCAGCGCCCGGGTCAAGGCATTGCTGCGGCGGTACTGCGTCTATCAGGGCAAGGGGCAGGCCCCGGCCCGGGCCGAGAACCTGACCCTGTGCAGCCATGGCGTGAAGCTGGCGCTGGACTGCAACCGTGTCTGGGTGGACGGGGAGGAGATCGACCTGACCGAGACGGAGTACAAGATCCTGCGGCTGCTCATGCAGAGCCCCCAGCGCATCTTCCCGGTGCAGGTGATCTACGAGGATGTGTGGCAGGAGCCTTATTTCTACACCTCCAACGGCACCGTGATGGTACATATCCGCAATCTGCGGATGAAGATCGAAAAAGACCCGCAGAACCCCGCCCGTCTGCAGACCATGTGGGGGAAAGGGTACCGCTTTGTGCCCGGGGAGGAGAAGGATCATGCGTAAAAAGCTGGGGCTTTCCGGCAAGCTGGTGTTGATGATCCTGTTCTCAGCACTGGCAAGTGCTGTGTTTCTGGTGGGAATGCAGGTCGTGCTGAACAAGGCCCTGTGGCTTTATTTTGACCAGCCGGAAACCCAGCAGCGGGCTGTGGAAAAACAGGTGCAGGAGCTGCAGAGCTATATCGACCGGCGCGGCCTTTCCAGCCGGGATATCGACAAACTGGACGACTGGTCTGTGCGGAACGGCAGCACGATGTTCATCATTTACGACCGCTCCCGGATGCTCTATTCCTCCTATCCGCTGGTCGCTCCGGTCTACGAGGGGCGGGGAAACGTGACGGAAGTGGTTCCGGCCGAGCGCTGGCTCCCGATGTACTCGCTCACCTTTTCGGACAAAGAGACCACCGCCATGTTCTATTACAACGGCGTGGATGCCTATTACGGCAAGGGGTGCGAGATCCTGCTGCTTGTCAGCTTTGCCCTTTTCCCGCTGTTTTTCTTCCTGAGCAGCCGGAAGATCATCCGCTATATCCTCCTGCTCAGCGGGGAGATCCAGGCCATGGAGGGCGGCGACCTTGACCACTCCATCACGATCCAGGGAGACGATGAGCTGGCCCTGCTGGCCACCAGTCTGGATGGCCTGCGTCTGACCCTGCGCCAGCAGCAGGCCGAGGAGGCTCAGGCCGCCGCCAAGGTCAAGAGCCTGATCACCGAGATGTCACACGACCTGCGCACCCCGCTGACCACCCTGCTGCTCTATACCGAGATCCTGCGCCACCACAAATACGATACCGAGGCCCAGCAGGATGAATATCTGGCAAAGATCGACGGCAAGGCCCGGCAGATCAAGCAGCTGTCCGATAATCTGTTCGAGTACGCGCTGGTCACCCGGGACACCGTGGTGCAGCTGGATGCCCCGGCCCGCTTCTCCCAGATCTTTGAGGAGCCGCTGGCCGAGATGGTGGAGATGCTGCAGCAGCGCGGCTTTGCCTGTGCGCTGGAGCTGGGCAGCGAGGATGTGCTCCTGACTGTGCGGGCGCAGTATATCCGGCGTATTCTGGATAACATCGGCTCCAACCTGATCAAGTACGCCGACCCGGCCCGACCCATCGAGGTGCGGTTCCTGCGGCAGGAGGGGAAGGCGGGCCTTGTGTTCCGCAACCATGTCCTGCCCGCGCCCCCGGCAGTGGAAAGCACCAAGGTGGGCCTGACCAGCATCGAGACCATGATGGATAAGATGCACGCAGACTGCAAGATCGAACAGGAGAATGAGCAGTTCACCATGACGCTGCTGTTTCCGGTAGAATAAGACAACCCTCTCAGTCAAAGCCTACGGCTTTGCCAGCTCCCCCGAAGGGGGAGCCAATGCAGCACCTCGGATAGAGCCTGCATAGCCTCTCCCTTCGGGGGAGGCGGCATTGCAATGCGATGACGGGGAGGGTTTCTTTTTACACTTTTTCCACCGAACTTAAGCAAGTCTTAAGAAATACCTCCGGCGAATGTTAAGAAAGGCCCGCTATACTGTTGGAAGAAGGGCGGGTGCGGCTTTGCACCCGGCCATAACATCAGGGAGGGGCAACCAATGCTGCGAAAAAAGAAACAAACGCCGCAGGAGCAGAGCGACCAGGAATTCAATCTGGCGCTGGAAGTGCCTGCAGAACAAAGACCGAAGGGCTGGAGACCTTTTGTAAGGCGCAACTGGAAGCGCATTGCCGCTGCCGCCTGCGCAGCCGCAGTGGCCGGTGCGTTCCTGCTGCCCGGGAAGGGCGCAAAACCGGCAGGCGTAGATACCGCCTATCTGGAAAGCGCGGTGGAGCGCCGGAATATCACCAATGTGTTCAGCGGCTCCGGCACCATTGCCGCAGCCAACACCTACACCGTCAATGCGCTGGTGTCCGGCACTGTGCTCACCGCCGATTTTGCGGTGGGGGACACCATTGAAGAGGGAACGGTGCTCTACACCATCGACAGCTCCAACGCCGCCAACAGCGTGGAAAAGGCCCAGCTCTCGCTGGATCAGGCCCAGCGCAATTACGAAGATGCCGTGGATGCCCAATACATCCGCAGCACCATCGGCGGCACGCTGGCCTCCTATAAGGTGGCGGTGGGCGATGTGGTCACCGCCGGGCAGGAGGTAGCCACTGTGCGGGATGCCTCCACCCTGCTGCTGACGCTGGAATTCCCGGCAGCAGATGCGGCGAACTTTACCGTGGGGCAGGCCGCACAAGTTACGCTGGACGGCACCTTTGAGGCCGTCTCCGGCACCGTGCGCTCCGTCTCCGGTGCGGATGCCCTGAGCAGCGGGAACCTGCTGGTGCGCACCGTGACCATTGCGGTGAACAACACCGGCAGTCTGACCGCCGCGCAGGCCGCAACGGCCAGCGTCAACGGGGTCAGCGCACTGGCATCGGCAAAATTCAGCTACCAGAACGAGCAGACCATCACCGCCTCCACCGGCGGCACCGTGAACGCCCTCTGCGTGAAAGCGGGCTCCTCTGTCAGCGCCGATACCGCGCTGGTCAGGATCTCCGGCAAGGAGCTGACCAAGCAGGTGCAGAACGCCTCCGATAACCTGCGCAGTGCCCAGATGTCCATGGAGGACACCGAGGATCAGCTGAACAACTATACCATCACCTCACCCATCAGCGGTACGGTCATCTCCAAGGAGGTCAAGGCGGGCGACACCGTGAGCAATACCGCAGGCAGCACCAGCCTGTGCACCATCTACGACCTGAGCTATCTGCAGATGACGGTGAATGTGGACGAGCTGGAGATCCTCTTCATCAAGGAGGGGCAGAGTGTGACCATCACCGCGGATGCCATCTCTGACCGCACCTTTACCGGCGTGGTCACCAGCGTGTCCAAGGCGGGCACCACGGCAGGCGGCACCACCACCTATCCCGTCACCATCCGCATCGACGATACCGGCGAACTGCTGCCCGGCATGAACGCCACCGCCGAGATCACGACGGCCAGCACTGAGAACGCGCTTTCCATTCCCAATGCCGCTGTAGTGCGGGGCAATTATGTGCTGGTGACCAAGGATTCCCCCAGCGCTGCCAACGCCGACCCCAGCATGACCGCCCCGGAGGGCTATGTCTATGTCAAGGTGACCACCGGCACCAGCGATGATGATTACATCGCCGTAACAAGCGGCCTGCAGGAAGGCGACACCGTAGCCTACACCGCCAGCAGCACCGCCTCTGTCAGCGCTGACGGACAGATGGAGGAGATGATGGTGGTCGGCGGGCCCGGTCAGGGCGGCGGTGGAAGCGGCGGCCCGAGCGACGGTGCACCGGGAGGTGGCCCGCAATGAGCGCTCTGATCGAATTTGAGGATGTGTGCAAATATTACCGGATGGGTGACACCACGGTAAAAGCCGCTGACCACATCAGCATGAAAATTGAAAAGGGCGAGTTTGTGGCCATCGTGGGCCAGTCCGGCTCCGGTAAATCCACCTGCATGAACATCATCGGCTGCCTGGATGTGCCCACGGCGGGCAGCTACCGGCTCAATGGCCGGGATGTGGGCAACATGTCCGGGAATGAGCAGGCCGAGGTGCGCAACGAGATGCTGGGCTTCATCTTCCAGCAGTATAACCTGCTGCCCAAATTGAATCTGCTGGAAAACGTGGAGGTGCCGCTGATCTATGCGGGCGTGCCCCGCGCCGAGCGCCGCCGCCGGGCCCGCGAGGCACTGGAGCAGGTGGGGCTGGGCGATAAGCTGAAAAACAAGCCCAGCCAGCTTTCCGGCGGCCAGCAGCAGCGCGTCTCCATTGCCCGGGCGCTGGCCGGGAATCCGGCGGTCATTCTGGCCGACGAGCCCACCGGCGCGCTGGACAGCCACACCGGCCGCGAGGTGCTGGGAATGCTGCAGGACCTGCATGGGCAGGGCCATACGGTGGTGCTCATCACCCATGACAACTCCATTGCCGTGCAGGCCCAGCGCATCATCCGGCTGGAGGATGGCCGCGTGGTCTACGACGGCGATGCCCGGGCACCGGAGGCCATCGTTCAGCCGACACTGAACTTTGAACCGGCAGAACAGGAGGGGGACGCATGATCTACGAGACCTTCCGCGAAGCAGTCAAGAATATCTGGAGCAACAAGTTCCGCACCGTTCTGACCATGCTGGGCATCATCATCGGTGTCACGGCGGTCATCGTCATCGTGGGTCTGGGCAATGGCATGACCCAGAGCATCAAGGACAGCTTTTCTGAGATGGGGACCAATGTCCTCAGCGTCCAGATCACGGGCCGCGGCTCCCGCACCGTGACCGTGCAGCAGATGTACGATATCGTGGACAGCCACCCGGAGGTGTTCACTGGCATGTCGCCCACCACCACGCTGGACAGTACCGTGAAGGTGGATACCACCACCTATGGCTATACGAGCGTCAAGGGCGTGAGTGAGACCTACCTGGATATGATGGGGCGTACGCTGGCCCAGGGCAGGGGCCTGACCTATGTGGACATCACGGACAATAAAAAAGTCTGCGTGGTGGGCGATTACATTGCCCGTGCGGCCTACGGCGGCAACGCCATCGGCCAGACCATCAAGATCGGCAGTGAGAGATTTACCATCGTGGGCGTGCTGGAAGCCAATGTCAGCAGTACGACCGATCAGGAGGGCACCGACGATGACATGATCTTTGTGCCCTATACCACCGCCCAGCGCATCAGTAAGACCAGCGCCAGCGCCTACGGCGTGGTTCTGGTGAGCGATGAACTTGCCGATGAGGGCAAGAATCTTCTGGTAAAAGGGATCGAATCCATCCTCCACGCGGAGGACGGCTATTTCATCACCAGCCTGAGCGAGATGCTGGAGACCATGACCAGCATGATCAACATGGTGGTGGCGATCCTGACCGCCATTGCAGCCATCTCCCTGCTGGTGGGCGGCATCGGCATTATGAACATTATGATGGTGTCCGTCACCGAGCGCACCCGGGAGATCGGCATTCGCAAGGCGCTGGGTGCCAAGGAACGCAGCATTCTTGCCCTGTTCGTCACTGAGGCGGCCACCACCTCCGCACTGGGCGGGCTGCTTGGCATTGCACTGGGCTATCTGTTCAGCGCTCTGGCCAACCGGGTGCTTCCGCTGCTGGTGTCGGATATGGAACTGACGGTGGCCCCCTCCATGACCTCAGTGCTGGTGGCCTTTGGCATCTCGGTGGGCATCGGTGTACTGTTCGGCTACCTGCCCGCCAAGCGCGCCGCAAGGCTGAACCCCATTGAAGCATTGAGATATGATTAAACCTCTCACCGCTTCGGTCTGGCTTCGCCAGCGCCTTGCGGAGCTCCCCTGGCAGGGGAGCCTGGAATAGAGGAAACACGATCTTAAGGAGAATCTTCCATGAAAAAAAGAATCCTTTCCCTTTTGCTGGCGGTGAGCATCGCCTGCTCGATGCTGGTGGTGCCGGCAAATGCCGCTGCCAGCAATGCGGCGGTGCAGACTGCCGTGACGCTGGGCGGCTTGACCAGCGAACAGGCCTCCGCCCTGAGCACCGCCCTGACCCGGGGCCAGCTGGCAAAGCTGCTGGTGGCATTCTCGGCCTACCGGGAGAGCGCCGCCACGCAGGGGAACACCGGCACCCTGTTCACCGATGTGGACAGCGGGAACGAATATGCCCCCTATATCCGCATTGCCGTCCAGCAGGGGTGGCTCAGCGGCTATACCGATGGCTCTTTCCGGCCCGACAACGGCGTGACGCTGGAAGAGGCCTGCACCGCCGCCCTCAAGCTGCTGGGCTATGATGTTGCCACCCTGAGCGGCAGCTTCCCGGCGGCACAGCTCAACAAGGCCAGCAGCCTGGGCCTGCGGGCCGGTCTGAGCGCCGTGCAGGGGCAGGGCCTGACCCTGGAAGATGCCGCTGTGCTCTTCTATAATGCCCTGACGGCCAGCACCGCTGAAAACCAGACCTATGCCGCCACGCTGGGCTTTACCGTGACGGATGGCCGGATCGACCTGTCCTCAGTGCTGCTCAGCAGTGTGGAGGGCCCCTTTGTGGCCGATGGCACCACCCAGCTGCCCTTTGCCCCGGCGGCGGTCTACCGCAATGATACCGTGGCCACAGATGCCGCTCTGAACGCCTACGATGTCTACTATTACAGCGCCAGCGCCAGAACGGTCTGGATCTACTCCCGCAAGGCGGCGGGCCGCATCACGGCGGTCTCGCCCAGCGCCAGCGCCCCCACCAGTGTGACAGTGGCAGGCACCAGCTATACACTGGCTTCCTCGGCAGCGGCATCGGTCCTCTCGTCCCTCAACGGCGGCGGAGTGGGGCAGGTGGTCACCCTGCTGTTGGGCATGAACAACGAGGCGGTGGCCGTTCTGACCGGCGAGGAAGCCGACAGCGTGTTCTATGGCGTGGTGCAGACTGCCTCCCGCAGCCTGACCGAGGAAAATGGCGCGGATGTGCTCCAAAGCGTGCAGGTGGCCTGTACCGATGGCGTGACCCGCACCGTGAATGTGGACAAGAGCCTGAACTTTCCCGCCGGCTGGCTGGTGAAGATCACCGTCAACGCCGACGGTGAGAACGTGGAGACCCTGAACGGCCAATCGGTCAGCGGCACCATCCGTGCGGACGGCACCGCGCTGGGCGATGCGGCCCTTGCATCGGATGTGGAGATTCTGGATACGACAGCGGAGGGGTTGGCTGGGACAGTAAGTCCCAGCCGCCTATCGGGGGTAACACTTTCTGCCTCGGATGTCCGTTACTATACCGTGGATGAGAACGGTGCCATTGACCGGCTCATCTTGAACGATGCCACCGGCGACCTGTGGACCTACGGTGTGCTGGATGATGTGACCAACCTCATCAGTACCGCAGCCAGCTCCACCACGAACACCGGCCCCGGCTCGTCCACCTCCAACACCACCGGTTCCAGCGCCTCTGACCTTGTGGCCGGTGCGGTGGAAAGCGTGATGCCCTCCACCAGCACCCTGCTGTATGGGCTGGTCGATGGCAGCATCGGCAGCACTCTGTGGGAGAGCGTGACCAGCAGCACAGCCAGCCTGGCAAGCTATCTGCTCAAGATCGGTGCCAACAGCACCACGGGCGTGGTCAGCTCGGTGCTGGATTACCTGAGCAGCGGCGCGAACTATGTCTGCTACGTCAACGGTGAGCAGACCACCTATAAGACCAGCGTGAAGTATCCCGTGCTGGCGGGCGGCATCTCGGTGCGCAAGACTACTTCCGGCAGTGTGGGCACTATGACTCAGCTGCTCCCGGTCACGGTGGATCAGCTAGGGGCCGCCTCCGTGCGGAGCGGCTCCACCCGCTATGAGACTGCCGATGATATGCAGGTGTATCTGTGGTACAAGGGCAAGTATTACGCCACCACCCTTTCCCAGATCAACGCCGAGGATTACAGCCTCATCGGCTGGTACGATGCCCACGGCAGCGCGGCGGGCGGAAAGATCCGCGTTCTTGTGGCCGTGAAAAAAGACTGACCGCGTCTCCGACAGGCTGTGAAATGGGACGAAATCCGGTCATAAAAAGGCAGTTAGGCGACATTTTTCACGAATTATCCATTGAAATTCTCCCCCGGGGATGATATGATAGACCTGTTCCTGTGCGGCAAAAGGCCGGGAACGAAATCTGAAGTGGGAGAATTTTGTGCCAGATGCAGAAAAAGAAGCTTTATCAGCTGGCTGCGGTCATCGTTCTTGTGGTGGCCGTGGCAGCTGCTTTGATCCTGACAGGGATGCGGAAAAGCACCCCTGTGTCCAAGGCGCAGGCCAGCTCTGTGCCGTCTTCCGCTTTGTCCGGCGGGGAAGCTGAGGGGCCCTCCAGCGCCGCCTCCAGCGAGAGCGCCGTCAGCAGTGAAGCAACAGGAGAATCCCCGGTTTCGTCCTTTTTGGAACAGCTGGAAGAGGAACTTGGCCTTTCCTCTTCGGAGACAGCTTCGTCCAGTGAAGCCTCCTCTGCCGCCAGCGCAGGCAAGGCGGACAGCGTGAGCTCCGCAGTGTCCAGCTCCAGCGCCGCACACTCGGTGCCCGCGTCCTCTGCGGCTTCCAGCAGCCATGCGGCCAGCAGTCAGGCCCCCGGCAGCAGCCATGCCTCCAGCAGCTCCGTTGCTTCGGAGAATGAGGTGGATGCCAAGATCAACAGCTACATCCGTAGATTGGAACGGCTACAGCGGCAGACCGAATCCAGATTGTATGCTGTGATTTGCGAAGCGTATGATGAGTATATGTCTCATCCAATCGAAGAGAGGAATATGGGAATGAAGATTTCCATTGTGCTCTCCAAGACGGCCAAGTTGGGCAGTGTCCAGAGCGAATGCGATCAGGAGTTCAACGCCATCCTGAAAGAGCTGCGCCAGTACCTGCGGGACAATGGCCGCGATCAGAGCGTTGCGGATCAGGCCGAGCAGGAGTACAAAAAGATGAAGTCCGACCTGACCAGTGAGCTGACCGGCATTGTCTATAACAGTGCGGTGGGCAGCGGCGATGGCGGCAAATGGATCCAGGAACACATTGAACATAAGCGCTGAAACAGATAAGAGCCGTGCAGTTCAAACGCTGCACGGCTCTGCTTTTTTGTTACTGCACACGCTTCAACGCTGTGTTGATGAGATCGGCAAACTGCTCCAGACGCTCCCGGAGCTGGACGATGGAATCGATGTCGCTGTCCGAAATGACACTGACGGGAGCCGAAAGGCTGTTGACACCGGCTTCCAGTGTGCCGCTCAGGGCTGCGTTGACACCGTGGGAGGGAATCTCCACATGCACATCCACGGGGATGGTGTCATCGAAGAGCAGGGACTTCAGCGGCAGGCCCACCACAAGGACAGCCGCGTCCTCCCCCTCAGACGGGAACTGATAGTAAGTGTAGTCCTTCTTGGCATAATCGGGGTGGACGATGCACTGGCGGCTGAGGGTCAGGGTGTAGCCGGACATCTCCTGCATGGCCACCTGCGTGTTGGGCACGCCGAGGATCTTTGCCAGCTGGGCCTGCGTGATGTAGTTGGGCAGAGACCACTCCGGCAGGAACGCACCCACCAGCGGCGCGCTGTCCGCGATGGAATCCCGCAGGGTGCGGTAGAGCCGCCCGGCATCAAAGTAGGTGTCGTTGGCATCAATATAGAGGTCGGTGAAAAAGTCGGTGCCGCCGGTCTCGGCGCGGGCAAGCCCGCCGGAGGGGTACAGATACAATTGCAGCTGCCCCGGCGAATACAGCCCGGCCATATCGCCGGAGGTTGCACCCACCTGTTTCAGAATATTGTACAGGGCCGGGGTACTGACACTGTCCTGTGCGGTGATGTTATAGCTGAACTCAAAGGCCGCCCCCTTTTGTAAGGCACGGACTTTGCTGTTGACCAGACTGAAAAGGACCAGCGCAGCCACCAGACACACCGCCAGAATGCAGGCCACCACCGTGACCACGGCGCGGGAACGCTTTTTGGAAGATTTCATGGCAGAACCTCCTGTTCTCTTTATAAGGAATACGATCCAGAGCTTAAAAATCGTTCAAGCTGGCTTTGATTTTTTTATAATTTATTTGCAGGCCGCCACAAAGGCATCAAAGATCCCCTGCATAGCGGGGTCGGCAGCGCTGAGCCATTCAGGGTGCCACTGCACGCCCAGGCAGAACTTCGCGTCCGGCTTCTCAATGCCCTCCACGATGCCGTCCTCGCTCAGGGCCGACAGCACAAGGCCGGGGGCGACCTTGTCCACCGCCTGATGGTGCTGGCTGTTGACCAGAACGGTATCCTGCCCCAGAATGCGGGAGAGCAAGGTGTCCCGCCGCACGGTGATGGTGTGGATCTTGCCCCAATGGTCGTTGTGGGGGACGTGCTCAAAGGGTTTGATGTCCTGATACAGATCGCCGCCCAGCGCAACATTCATCAGCTGGATGCCCCGGCAGATGGCCAGCACCGGCTTGTCGGCGGCAAGGAAGGCGCGCAGCAGCAGCGGCTCGGCGGTATCCCGCAGAACGTTGGGCTCACCGCAGGCAGGGATGCGCTCCTGCCCGTAGAATTTCGGGTCGATGTCGCCGCCGCCCGGCAGCAGCAGGCCGTCACAGGCCAGCGCATCCTGCACGGCTTTGTCGGGGTCGTCCAGCTCGATCCAGCGCATCTCTGCCCCGGCCCGGGCAAGGCTTTCGGGATATTTTGCGTGAGCCTCTGCCAGCAGCTGGTTCGGCACCATGCGCGGCATTGCAATCGTAATAGACATTGACTTTCCCTTTCTCTCTTACAGATCCCTATAGATAAAACCTCTCCGTCATCCCTTCGGGATGCCACCTTTCCTCGTAGGAGAGGCAAGACGGGTATTGTGTAAACTTGGCTCCCTGGCGAGCGAAGCGGGACTGAGAGGTTTGAACAACAGAAAAACCCCGGAACATTCGTTCCGGGGTTTCTGGCGGAAAGATGGGGATTCGAACCCCAGAACGCTTTTGACACGTTACACGATTTCCAGTCGTGCGCCTTAGACCAACTCAGCCATCTTTCCACATCTTCAGTTTTCAGCGTTTCGGGCCGTGGCCCTCAGCGCTCCACTATAATACCTGAAAGGATGACTTTTGTCAAGGATTTTTTTGAAAAAATTTGAAAAATCTAAAAATCAACGTTTCTGCGCCATACATTTTTTCGTTAGAAAAAGCGGAACCCGCTGATCCCCTTGACGAACCCATAAAAACGGACTATGATGTGGGCAGAGAACGGTTGGAATTTGCAGGTTCCGCTCGAAAAAGGGAACCTGAACAGGAGGATGCGATATGAATTACGCTGATGTTTTGAACAATGCCCGCCAGTGCATCGGGCAGTACTGCAAGGCCTGCCCCGTGTGCAACGGTGTGGCCTGCAAAAACCAGATCCCCGGCCCCGGTGCCAAGGGCGTGGGCGATACGGCCATCCGCAATTATAATAAGTGGGCGGAGATCCGGGTGAACATGGACACCCTGTGCGAGAACGGCACCCCCGACACCGGTGTGGAGCTGTTTGGCAAAACCTTCAAGTATCCCTTCTTTGCAGGCCCTGTGGGTGCGGTGAACCTCCACTATTCCGACACCTACACCGATATGACCTACAATGACGTGCTGGTGCGCGCCTGTGCCGAAAACGGCATTGCCGCCTTTACCGGTGACGGCACCAACCCCGACGTGATGACCATGGCCACCAAGGCCATTGGCGCTGCAGGCGGCTGCGGCGTGCCCACCATCAAGCCCTGGAACATCGACACTGTCAAGGCCAAGATGGAGCAGGCCAAGGCCAGCGGCTGCTTTGCCGTTGCCATGGACGTGGATGCCGCCGGTCTGCCCTTCCTGAAGAATATGACCCCGCCCGCCGGCAGCAAGAGCGTTGCCGAGCTGGCCGAGATCGTCAAGCTGGCCGAGCGCCCCTTCATCGTCAAGGGCGTGATGACCGT
>OFMT01001849.1_pt1 | contig 13921 bp, 10 predicted proteins | sample 1541891 | NCBI WGS metagenome assembly OFMT01 (sample SAMN04209230, study PRJEB22552) | human gut metagenome | biome: gut; material: feces | host: Homo sapiens | place: USA: Oklahoma | reverse complement strand
AATTTTCATTTAATGTATGAACAGCACTTCCATGAAGTGCATACATTTGATTTATTGGATCAACAGCATAATTGGTTGTTTTCTTTAGAAATGTTTCCATTGTTCCTGCCAATAACTCTGTAACTGTAGCATTTTGTAATTTTCTATCTAAAGAATTAGCAACAGCTCGTAATGTTGGTAAGAACATACATCTTTGAGTATATATACATTTTTTTAGACATTGACTGATATTTACTTCATTACCTGTGGGACAGATAAATTTTGTTGCTGGCATAATAAACCTCCTAGACACAAAAATAGCAGGTATAGCATTTGCTATACCTGCTGTAATTTATTTATATTATTAAATTTTAGTTTTTAATTTATTTATCTCTTCAATACTTAATTCTGTTATATCGGCTATATCTTCTATATTATCTCCACGATTTAACATTTTAGTTGCAATTTTTATCGCCTTAATATTTTCACCCTGTTGCAATCCCTGTTGCAATCCTTGTTGTAACCCTTGTTGTAATCCTTCTTCCTTAAATGCACTCATATAAGAATAATAATCTCTTATTGCTTTTTCTCTTTGTTCATATGCTCTACGTTCTATTTTATCCTGTAAGAAAGTATCTTCAAATTCTACAGCTTCTTTAATTGCTGGAGTTGTCATTGCTATTTCCTCCAATTCTTTTTTAGTATATCTTCCTGAAAAATAAGCAAGCCATGCTTCAGATGTTCTTATTTTTCTCATATCTTTTAAAGTAAATTTGGGTAATTCTAGAAAATGTATTTCTATATGGTCTGTAAGTTTATTATGTGATTTCACATTTAAAAGGTTATAGATATTATGCCAGTCTTGCTCATCTTTTAAATAGTTAAATGCCAATAGATTTATGGTGATAGCTTTTTGTAATTTTGCATATTCAGCACCTTTTTCTAGTTGTTCTGAATACATTTTTGACCAATAATACAATGAACGTTCAGCCATAAACTTAAACGGACAAACTTGTACTTCTATATCAACCTGTTTACCGTCGTTTAAGTCTGCTCTAATATCTAATTTAGATAATTTACCGTCTAATGTTAATGGTTCGTTATCTTTATCTAAAAAGGTTATATCTGTAAAATATTCTTGTTCATTTTTATTTAAAATAGCATTTAAGAAACTAAGTGTTAAATTTTTTCTATTCTTATCACCTAATAATTTTTTGAAGTATAAGTCATTTAATCTATTGAAATTTTCCATAATAATTCACTTCCTATATTTATTATATCAAAACTTTAAATTAAGAACTAATAATAAAAAGCAGATATAATATTAATTATACCTGCTTTAATACATTATCGTTATTCAATTAGTATAAATACGTTTTAAATATTTATCAAATTGAGGAACAGTAAAGTCTACTTCTCCTCGTTTAGTTGCATAAATAAATCCTTTATGAATTAATTTAGCCCTAAGAGGAGATATTGCTTGTATTGATTCACCCATGATATTTGCAATTTCTTTTGTTGAACATGGCAATTTTTCACAAGCTACCATTGCTGTCATAAATTCTATTTCTTTTGCAGTAGCTCTATCATGTCTAACTTTAAAAAAGGCTTTATCCAAGCTTTGTTCAAACTTATCATAAGCTTTATTGACTATTTTTATATCAATAATACTTTTTTCTTCTTTACATTCCCATACCCATTTACCATATTCTTGTAAGAAGTATGGATATCCTTGAGTTATTTCTATGATTTTATTAACAGCTTCATCTGTATATTTTATTTGAAATCTTTTAGCTGGTTCAATAAGAGCAAGCTTTGCTTCTTCATTATTTAAAGAATCTATTTCAATAAAATCAAATAGTCTTTCAGCATAAGATTTTACATCTCCAGCAATTTTAGCTATTTTAGGTAATCCAGCTGAAAAGATAACGATAGGATAATTTTTTTGATTAGTTCTATGAATTGCTTCCATTAATGCTTCAAATTCATCATCTTTAATATACTGAATTTCATCAATAAATAATATAACGCCTTTATTTTGTTTTTGAGCAATCACACCTAAAGCTAAAAATAACTCTGTCATATCATTTGTTAAATTCCCTGTATCTGATATACCATTAGCTGGGTTTACTTCTATACTGATATCATCACAACCATATTTTATGGTAAAAGCTTTTAAGATACTTAACGCTTTTTTTATATGACTTTCTATGTTCTTTAATAAACTTAATCTGTTGATTAGTTTATAGATATGCAAAGCCATTTGATATTGAAAACTTCTATCTCTTTCCGCTATTTCCATATATTCAGAAGGTAAATCCATTTCATCAGCTAGATTTTCTATATAATTTAATAAAACTGTTTTTCCCACACCTCTAAGACCATAATATACGACTGAACGTGCAGAATATCCATAATTTATGGCTTGTAATATATTTTGAGCTTCATGTATTGTATTATCTCTACCTGCTAAATAAGCTGGCGACATTCCAGCTCCAGGTCTATATGGATTAGGTAACATAATTCCACCACCTATAATAAATATATATTTATTATATCTTATATAAGCTTATATTTATATATATTTATATCAAAACGGATACATAGAACTGAATCTATGTATATCTAAATAAAAATCTTCTTCATCATTTACTTTATAGACTTTAGTTATTTTCTTTTTAAGTCTTGCTATCGTATCTTTTGAAGATAGTTTTACTTTAGGAAACTTTTTCTTGATGAAATCTAAAACTTGATTAAAACTTTCAAAGTATTCCTCTATTTGCTCATCATTTATGAAAGCATCTATTTTATATTTAGGATAGAAATATACACCTTCTTCATCAGTATTAATAAAAATATTAAATCCTGATTCTTCAATCAGTGCATATAGCTCTATCTCATTATTATATTTATCTTCAATAACTCTATAGAATACTTCTATATTACCTGTCCATGCTGTTTCAGTTTTAATATAGAAAAAGCTCACAGATTCATCATCAGTAACTTCATCATCACAGCCTACAAAACTATTTCTAAGATCAGACATATTTCTTGATTCATACTCATTATAACCTAAGCTTTCTAAAAAGCCACATATTGAATTGGTTTTACTGTTATTTATATAATCATTAATTTTTTGCCATAAATCATATACAGCCTCTTTATTCTCACTGAAAAATACTACTTGATTATCACTATAATTTGCCATGATATTTACTCCTCTACATCTATTTTTAAATCACCAAATAAGTTACTTTCATTTATATTTTGTATATTAGCTGAAGCTATAACATTTGCTAAAAATTCATTAAAAACTTTTGCTTGTGATAAATTTAGACTGAAATTTAAACTACTATGAGTATCTTCTGTATCTAGATTTATATTCACAAGACCGAGCTTTTCATCATAATGAATATCTCCATTTAAATTATCAAAACCCATACAAACTAAATAATTCGACATAATATCCTCTCCTATTAATTGAACTTTACATAGGCTTCTTTTCTTAAGCTTATACTTCCCCTTTTGGCAATAATTACATGGTCTAAAAAATCAATGCCTAGCATTTCAGATAAATTCATTACTTTTTTAGTAAGACTTATATCTTCATTACTAGGCATTGAATCTCCTGATGGGTGATTATGTGCAATTATTATTGCTGAAGCCATATTCTTTATAGCTACATTAAATATTTCTCTTGGATTAACTACAGACATATTTACTGTACCTCTACTTATACAACGACTTAGAACAACATTGTTTTTTGTATTTAAGACAGCAATCCATAATTCTTCAACTTGTTTATCTTGCAGAAATTCAAAGTAATTTATAGCATCATCTGTTGTCTTTATTAATGACAATTCTTTTATTCTATAATCCTGCATACGTTTTAAGATTTCTCGTATTGATAAGATTTTATTTAGTCTGTTTTCAGTCATGCCATTTATAGACTTTAATTCAGCCTTAGTAGTATTTAATACTACATCATAAATGCTGTTATATTCCATAAGCAAATTCTCAGCACTTTTAATCGGTACAAAGTTACTTAGTAATTCTTCATCAGATAAATTTTGTAGGTTCATAGTAAATTCTCCTTCATAAAAATAATAGGCATAGCAATTAAGCTATGCCTAAATCTTGGTTTAAATCTCTTGGTAATAACACTAATTTATTTTGTTTTATGGATTTTATACTATCTTCTAAAATTGTTCCACCTATTCTTTCAAGTTCTGTAGCACGATTATAATTATCTATATCTTGAGAAGCTCTTGTTACTGCATTAACTAAACCAAACTGGCTGAAATCGTTATCCATAATAAAATGTCTAAGTACAGAAGCTCTTTCTACTTTATTTAAGATATATTTATCGCCTAAAACTTCTACTGTTTCCACTGGATTATTTCCTGTAGAAATAGTTTTTGCCTGACGCATTTTATCTACTGTTAATAAGAATTTAGTTTCATCAACAGCTGCACTTACAATATCTTGTACTTTCATGAAATATGCTTTGTCATCAGCTTCCAATGTTTCATCAGAATATAGTTCATATGCATTATCTGTATCTTCTACATTTCTTCCTGTATGATATTTTTTATGAGCATAATCTCTGCTAATCATGCCATTTTTACATACTAAACGATAAACAAGTGGCTCAACTTTTAAAGCTCCAAGACCAATCTCACTATTACTTACTACAAAACCAGCTTGTACAATATCTCCCTTTGTAATTTCTGCCTTCATTGATTTATTAATTACTTTTAAATACAAATGAGTTTCTGTGATATCACAGCTTGCTATAGTACAATTTTTCATTTGAGCAATAACTGGTAAGATATGATCTACAAGCTCAAGATTATCTAATCTACGATAACGATTAGATAGAAAAGCTCGTAGGTTACCATCTAATGTACGAAGCATACGTTTTTCACTTTTTAGTTTTAACCAACCATTGATATTAGCATCTAAAAGCATTGGAAAATCTGTTCTCATTCTTTCATAATACTTAAACGGAATATTCAAACGTTCTGCAATTTGGCGGTGAGCAATTTCTGTTACTTGATAATCTAAAAGGTCTGTTCCTGTATTTACAGTGATTATAGTTTTTCCTTTTTCTGTATTGGCTGTCAAACTTCTTGTATCTGCTATCAAATCTTTTCTCATTTCACGTTGACGCATAAGTTCTCCATAAAGACTTTCAATTGATTTTAAACCTTGTTTCATAATACATTCCTCCTAAAATTTGGCATAAAAATAAGCTCTAGTCTTTCGACTAGAGCTTTTCTTATGTTCCCTATGTTCCTCTGCAAGGGACCTTTATTATAACTAAAGACTTGCAATACTATTCATTACTATAATATATAATTAAAAATTTTTAGTTTATCATTTAAAAATAATTTAATTTTATATTTATTTAACTGAATCTATTTTATCCATCATCATATTATAATGATCGATATGACCTAATTTCTCAAATACTAATCTAAATACTCTTTTATAATTTTCTATATCACTATCATCTGGAGTAAAAATAAAATCATCAAATACAGAATGTGATCCTTCATTTATTAAAGAAACTAATGATTTACAAATTATTTTGTCTGAGCCGTCAATTTCATTAATACATTTTTCATAATTAATACTACCAATAACCATAAAATAATGCTCTAAAATACGTCGCATAATATTCATCAATATATTAGCTGAACCAATATTATCATCTTTTATTTCTTTCCATAATAATTCATATGATGTTTTTATTGGATTATCTTCATATTCTTTAATTGTAGTTTTATCTTCTATTTTTTTTAAAACATAATATCGTGTTTCTTTAGAAGGTAATGCTTCTTTATTACCCCAAAATGTAATTTCTTTATGAAAATAAACATTATGAGTTAAAATAAAAATTTGATTTATATCATCTTTGTTATATTTACATTTTTTAGCCATATCTTTAACTAATGTAGCAACAATAAACAATACATTACTGTCCATACTTGAAACTGGATCATCAATTACTAATATTTTTTTCATTCCTAATTTTGTTTTTTCTTGACTACCAAAACAAAGATAATAAAAATATAAAAATGAAATAAAATTATATTCTCCTTCACTCAATGTTTTACTAGCCTCTTCCCCTGAAGGACGTATAATTTTATAAGTACCATTTTTTTCTTCATTAACTTCAATTTTAAAACCACTAAAGCCAAAATTTTTAAGTAATTTATTAATAGCCTCCACAGTAGGTTTAATACTTACAAATGATGATTCTTTTTTTTCGATTTCATCTTTTAATTTTTTTATCTCTTTATTTCTATTATTTATTTTAAGTAATATTCCATTCTTTCCTTTTTCCCTCTTAATATCACTTTCCATAAAAGTTCTAATGTCTTCTCTACGTTGCAATACTAAAAAATCCCATAACTGATTTTTAAAAATCTCTTTTTCTTGTTTTTGATTTTTTACTAATTCATTATTTTGTTCAATTCTTATATTAAATTGATCTATTATCTTGTTTAAATCACTAGCTATTACATTAATAGATTCTATTTCAACAACTTTAGACAAAGATTCGAGTTTAGATTGAATAATTTGTTGATTTTTCTCCAATTTTGATAATAGCAATATTTTCTTGTTATCAAATTCTGTATAATCAATATATGCATATTTATTTTGTTCAATGTCTTGAATTATTTTTTTTATTTTATCTACCATTAATTTATATTTCTTCTCATATTCATTTAAGGCACTTTTATTTTCTTCATATGTTTTATCAAAATATGCTTCAATATCTTCTTGTATATTTAAAGGTAATTCTCGTTGACAATATGGACATTTTCCATCAACTTTTTTTGCATATTCAACACCCAATTTTACCCAATCACTTGAATTCAAATATTCAATAAAACGTCCTATAGGTGTATCACTTTTTCCCACAATCATTGTACCCAATAATTCATTTGTATCTAATAAATTAATTTCATTAATAGGTAAATTTAAATATTTATTGTTTTTTGACGCATCTTTGGCAAAAACAGTTTTATATCTCGTTCTTAATTCTTCTAACGATAATATCTTATCTTCTTTTAAAGATTTATAAACCTCTATACATTTATCACAAAAATTTCTTTTACTACTACGAGAACCAGTTAATGCACTTTTAAATTCTTCCCCATACTGTTTTTGTATATACCAACATGTATCTTCAATATTATTTCTTTCCTTTTTTTGTTCGTCATAAAATTTATGTATAGTACTTTGGGCATTATCATTTAGTTTACGAAGCTCTTCAATTTTATTTTTCTTTTCTTCAATATCCTTTTTCTTTTCGATATTTTCTTCTCCCATAGAAAAAATACCTTTTAATGCTATATCATTTTGAAAATTTTTTTCTACAAAATCTTTATTATATACAATAACGTCTTCTTTTGTACCAGTATTCCATTCAATATTACATTCCGATGAAGATATTTCATTACTCAAAACTTTTGATAATGTAGACTTTCCAGTACCATTAGCTCCATAAATGAAATTAATTTTTTTTGGTTCAAATTCTACGCCTGGAATATAAGTTGCAATATTACCTATATATATTTTTTTTATCATATAATCATCTCCATATAATAAATATTCGTATAATTTCTTATCAATCTATACTAATCATAAAATTCTATCATTATATATTGCCAAACTGAAAAATTTGCCTTCAGTGAAAATTTCCCATTCTACGGAAAAAATCCCTGAAGGCTTTATTTATCAACCTTCAGCTTTATCTTCTTTAAATCCAACTTGTCCATTCATTAACAGTGGTAAAAGAAAATCTCTTAATTTTGTAAGCTCTTGATTTTCATTTAATCTTTTATATTTCAATAATGTTAATGAAGATATTCTAGAATCAAAACAATGAATTATTTCTTTTTTAGGAAGAAGCATTTTCATATTTAATATTGTATTTATTCTAATACCTTGAAAAACACTTCCAACTGTACTATATGTTGCTTTTTTTATAAACTCATCACTTACAAGATAATAATATAATAAATAGGATGAAATATTATTATTAGGTCGAATTGAAAAAACAGATTCATTTATATTCCAATCAGTAGGTGTTTCTTCTAATAAATAACATCTTCCTAAAGGGGCAATACTAGCAAATAAAATATCTCCTTTTGATAATTTTGAACGATCTTGTATTAATTTTAAAGCTTCAATATCTATAGTATCACAATTATTAAAGTCAATTGAGCCATCAATATTAATATTTTTTACTGTTATATACTTAAATTTTCCTGTATTTAATTTAAAATTTTTTCTTGGATTTAATCCTGTATTAATACTTTTTATACAAGAAGATAAATTTACTACTTCCCAACCTTCAGGAATTTCTCTTTTTAGTTCTTCATTCCAAACCATTTTTCCGCCTGATGATTTATAAGGCTTACCTTCTTCATTAGGAAACTCAAATTGTAAAAACCAATAATCATAAATAGTTTTTGCCATAGATTCAAGTTCATTATTGATCTTATTATTAAGCTCAATCTTACTATCTATATTTGATAATAAATTTGATATTTTAGATTGTATTGCTAATGTAAATTTAGGGACTAATAATTCACCAACATTATACAATGGTAATTTAGGCTGTGAAGAACCAACGCGAAATTTCTTTATTACATTTTGATTTAAAGGAGATATCAATGCATAGTATAAAAATAATCGATTTATTTTATCTTCCTGTATATCAACAAATTTACAACAGTTTTCTGTTAATTGAGCTGTATCCAATGTATTACCAATAATAGAAACCATTCCTAATGTATTTCCAACTATAGCTAAAATAACATCATTTTCATTTACTATATAATTTTTTATCTGTTTTATATAACTTTCTTTTGCATAAAGCATATCTTTAGAAATATTTATTATTCTGCCCTGATACATATCTAAAATTCTAATATATGGATGAGAATTTTTTTCTTTTTGTAGTACCTCTCCTTTAGGAATACGCTTACCTCCTTTTATTTTACAGATATTTTTTATTTTATAATAATCATTCATATTTTAAATCTCCTAAACTTTTCTTTATTTCTTCTTCAAGAGATTTTCCTTCAGCAAAGTATTTCTCTAAATTAGCTGTATATGTTGCCATTTTTTCGTTAAATTCTTCTTGAGTAAGTTCTACATATTCAATCTTAATTTCAAAGTATTGACCAGCAGATAGAGAGTAATTCTTTTCTTTGATTTCATCATAAGTAACATTCACGCTAAAATCTTCTATTACTTCTTGATTGATGAATGTATCTTCTATTTTCTTTACTTCTACAGGTGTTAAAACTGTTCGCTGATTTTTTCCATCTTTTACCTTTTCGCCAAGTTTTGAAGCATCAATCAAGGTAATTTTTCCGTCTTGATTAGATTTATCAATAAACAGCACAGATACATTTGTTCCTGTATTAGCGAAAATATTACTTGGCATGGAAATAACACCTTTTAACCAGTGATTATCAACGATTTTTTGACGTACTTTCTTTTCAATACCTGATTGAGCAGTGATAAATCCTGTTGGAACTACAATGGCTGCTTTTCCGTTTTCTTTTAATGACCATAAGATATGCTGAATAAAGCATAAATAAATCGCCATAGATTCTTTCTTTTTATTAGGAACGTTTGGTATTCCTGCAAAAAATCTATCTGTATCTTGCCATGTTTTTTCTATTTCATTTCTTGTAGCTGAAAAATCCATTTTAAATGGTGGATTTGATGTAATATAATCAAACTGCTTTATTCCTGAACTTGGTTCATGTGGTATATTGTAATGAGCAGGTGTAAGTAGTGTATCACCTTCAATAATATTATCTAGACTATTAGTAAGACCATTTAGCATTAAATTTAAACGCAAAAATCTTGTGGATTTACTAGAAATATCTTGAGTATATACGATTGCTTTATCACCAAAAGAACCCTTACCAAGCTCATTTGCTAGATGTAACACTAAAGAACCTGAACCTGCTGATGGATCATATACTTCATACATTTTATCTTCAACAGGTGTCATATTAACTAATATTTTAGCAATAATATTTGAGATTGCTTGTGGTGTAAAATATTCGGCATATACTCCACTTGCTACATTATAATCCTTGATGAGATATTCAAAAATTGTACTATAAAAATCAAAGTTATTTCTAAATGCAGGACTAAAATCAAACTTATCTTGACTGATGATACCAAAAACAGATTTAGCAAAATTATTGCGTTTAGAGCTTTCAACATTTTCAGTTATTCGTGTAAATAATGCTTTTTTTGTACCGTCAGAAGTTTCAATATTAAATGCTTCATTTTCTTCATAATTGGATATTCTTTCTAAAGCATCATCAAATAATTTATAGAAATCATCTTCGCCTACTCTATTTATCAAGGCTTCAATAGTATCTTCATACTTAAAAGCTACATCTTGATTATATGTGTCATAGAAAGCTTCCAGCTCACCATTTTCATTTTTCAAAATATCTTCAACTGGCATATCTATTTCTTCAGCAAAATCTTTTAGATTAGCCATGAATTTATCATTTAAGAATTTGTACAAAAATACTGATGTTATGATAACTTCTTCTGATGCCTGATTAGATAATCCATTTGTTTGACATAATCCTTTTAAATCATTAATTATATCTTTGATTCTGTTTTCCAAAGTAAAAATATCTGTCATAAATCTAAGCTCCTATCATTTAAAGATTTGAATATTGTTATATAAGTCATTTAATAGCATATTATAAAATTTCTTGACTTTTATATACAATTTAGCCTTCAGTAATATTTTAGTAACTCTTGTTTTAGCAGTATCTACAAAGTTTTTACGTCCTTGTACTAATACAATATCTCTAGCTAAAACATCTTTTAAATTATTATAAATTAAGACTAAAACTTGCTCTAATTCTTCTTTTGTAACTTGATCGTATTTCTCAATACTATCTTGATAAGTCTTTACAAAAGCAAAATTACCACCATAAATACTTGCTAATCGCTCATTTTCACTGTTAATATTTCTAGCTTCTTGCAAGGCTTTTAATAATTCATCTGTTATTGAATCTAAATCTGATAAATCATGGATATCTAATTCATTAAAGATTTTTTGTAACAGTTCATCTAATTTGATGATTTTTATATCATCTTTATTTTTATTGCGTTTAATCTCATTTTGAACTTCAACTACAGTTTCTGAAAAACGCTTAAATTCTGGTGTATTATGAGATAATTTACCTAAATCTATAATATTTACGCTCACTTTTATGAACTCAAATAAGATTTCCACTACTTCTTTATTGGATATATAATCCAAAGTATCTACGCTACGAGTTGATAAATTAATAAAGTTTATACGGTCTTGAACAGTCTTTATTAATTTTTTATTGTGGTCTGAATCTATTTGTTTAGCATAATCTAAAGCATTAGATAAGATAAATTCTGTTTCACACTCTTTAATACCATTCAATAATCTTTTTATAGTAAGTAGTGTATCTTTATTATATTGCATTAATCTTTTACTAAACTTCTCAAGATTATCAGTATCAATTATATTATCTAAATCAGATACATACTTTTGATATTTGCGATTGATATCTTCTTTATCAATAACTAAACCAGAAAGTGAGCCTTCATCTTCTCCATTTTCGTTTAAATCATCTTCTAATTCTTTGATATATGCTTCAATTGTTCTATCGTATTCTTTTTCAATATCAACAAAATCTACGATATATCCATATTTATAAACTTTTCCTGTAGGTGATTTATAAGGTCTATTGACTCTTGATATCGTCTGAAGAAGTGATTGTGCGTGTGGTCCTCGAAGTAAATACATCTTTTTGAGTCGTTTTACATCATAACCAGTTGTAAGCATCAAATTTACAACTAATAAATCAGGCTTATTAGTATCTCTAAAATTCAGCTGATTATTTTTGTTCATCTCTCGCTGTTTAGGATCGTCTTTTTCTGTAATTACAAGCCCTGTGTTTAACTTAGAATTTTCCTCAAACCATTGATGTATTTTTGTTGCTTGTGGATTTGTTCTACAAACAATCATTCCACCAATAGTATTATCTGAGTTTTGCAGTCTAAAATTAATAAAATCATTTTCTATATATTTACCTAAGGCTTTTATATATGGATCAGATTCAAAGACTGCTTTATCATTTATATCTGCATCATCTTCAAGTTCTAAATTTCTCTTGATTTCAGCTCGTGCTACAGTATCAATATTTTCTTTTTTTATACGAAGTGTATATCCATCTGCTATAGATTTATCATAAAAATACTTGTGAATATAATCCCCAAATTTCAAATTAGAACGCTCTTTCTTAGATAAAAGAGGTGTACCAGTTAATGCAATATAAATGGCATCTCTATCACAAGTCATTAAATTCTTGAAAAATTCTCCTGTAGATTTATAGCTTCTATGTGCTTCATCTATGAAAAAAATCCTTTGCACATTAGCATTATAATCATTTTTAGCTTCAGGCATATTTCCCTCGAATTTTTGGATATTAACTACACATATCTCACCAATAGATTTTGAGCTAATATTGCTAGATAGCGATTTATTCAGTTCTTTTGTAAATTCAGCTTTACTATTACAATTTATAACACTCAAACCTCGATTGTTAAATTCAGAGCTTGCTTGCATTAATAAATCCAGTCTATCTACAACAAAGAAAAATCTCGTAGTAATATTTTGCTTGGAAAAATATTCCCTTATCACTTTATTTGAAAAAGCTGCTAAGGCAGTTTTTCCTGAACCTTGCGTATGCCATATAATACCGCCTTTACCACCATTTGCAAATCTTTCAATTATTTTCTGTGTAGCAAAAAATTGAGGATAACGCATTATATGACGTTGAGGAATTTTTCCATTAATGAACATAATTCCATATTTCAATAAATATAACAGCCTTGATTTATCAAAAAGTGAAGTTACAAATTTATTACAAGGTGAATAGATGCTTAAATTCTCCTTAAACTCATCTGTAGATGCTTCTTTCTTTTTATATCCACAATCGGTCATTACATATTCAATCTTATTTTGACTGATTTCTTTATAATTGTATTTTTCATGATAGGAATAATCATCTTCTCTAAAAAATGAGAAATTTGTATTCATACCATTTGGTGTCGTATAAAAAGAGCCAGCTTTTACATCTTCAGCATCATCTGATTCTTCATACTCCATATTGTTTGAGAATGATACTATCTGTATTAAGTTAAAGAATTTCTTATACTCTTTAACCTTTAATCGTTTATTTATCATTCTCTCAAACTCTTTTTGTATACCACCTTCATTATTAGGCTTTTTTACTTCTAAAAAGGCAAGTGGCATACCATTTATCAAAATATTGATGTCTGGTCTAAATGAGCCTTCTTCTGTTCCTTCTATTATATTAAACGGAAGCTCATCTACTACAGCAAAATCATTATTATCAATATTTTCTAAGTCAATGAGCTTTATTTTATCTAATGGATTAATAAGCCAATTATAAAAGCTTTTACCCAAGTCATTACTCTTTATCGTTGTATTTATATCAGAGAGAATAGATTTAATCTCATCATAACTTAAAGCTCGACCATTTATTTTTTCTAGTGCTGGTTTAAATCTGTTAACAAATATCTTAGTATTGAAATCTATATCTACATCATCAGTTTTCAATGATTGATAATTGTATCCCAGTCGTAAAAATTGAATAGTTGCAGGTATTTTTACCCTTGTGTCTTCATTAAAAACCTTCACATAAACCACCTCGCAATAAATTTTGATTGAGCAAACCTTTTAAGGCTTGCTCAAAATTAGACTTAGTAATTTTAAGCTCATTACTACCCATACGAATAACAGGTGGATATCCATCTTGCTTTTCCATAGCAGTAATCATACTACTAAAATCACCTTTATCTTTTACAC
>OFMT01001848.1_pt1 | contig 13938 bp, 8 predicted proteins | sample 1541891 | NCBI WGS metagenome assembly OFMT01 (sample SAMN04209230, study PRJEB22552) | human gut metagenome | biome: gut; material: feces | host: Homo sapiens | place: USA: Oklahoma | reverse complement strand
CGCTGTCTGCCCCGGGAGGGGGCGTTGTGCGGATCCCGGATATAGACAACACCTATCGGTTTCCGGACAAAACCGTGTGGAGGTTTGAAAAAACGGAGGTCACCGATCGGTACGGGACGAGGTATATACAGCTTACCGCCGCCGATGTTACCGACCTGCAGCGCGCCTTGGTACAGCTTACCGCAGACAGCAAGAAGCTGCAGGAGGACGCGGAAAAGCTGAAGCAGCTTTCCGATAATGCAGGGGCTCTGGCCCGGGAGAAGGAGCTGCTGGACGCGAAATCCGCCATGCACGACGGCCTTGCCGCCTGCATTACGCTGACGAAGCAGTACATAACAGGGGAATTTGACGGTATGGACCCGGGCGTTGTATGCCATGAATGGGAGAAGGTCATTGCCTTCCGGGATACAATCTGCCTGCCGGCCAGAAAAAGACTGCTGGACAGCGCCAAGGCCAGCGGCGTGACCGTGCGGATAAGGGGTCAGGAGCCCACGGACGGTGAGGCGGAGCTGCTGTACACGGCCATGCAGGTTTGCCTGAACAACGCCATTCAGTATGCCAAGGCCACGGAGATTTCCGCAAATATTTGGGAAAACCAGGACAGCTATACGGTGGTGATACGCAATAACGGCAAGCCGCCGGAAAAGGAGATCACCGAGGGCGGCGGACTTACCAACCTGCGCCACCGGATCGAAAATTCGGGCGGTAAGATGACGGTGCAGAGCTTGCCGAGGTTTTCTCTGGCAATTGAGATACCAAAATCCGGGAATTCGGGGGTGAATAACCTGTGACTATGAGAAAAATACTGATTGTGGAGGATCAGGCGCTGGCGAGAACCTATCTGTGCGCCTGCGTGGAAAAATGCACGGACTGCCAGGTGGCGGGTACGCTGTTCCGGGCCGACGCGGCGCTTCAGCGCTGCGATGAGGGGCCCATCGATCTGATTCTCATGGACATATGCACCGAAAGCGACTCGGACGGACTGGCCGCAGCCGAATCCATCAAGAAGATCTACCCGCAGATAAAAATCGTTATGGTGACCTCTATGCTGGAGGGACGGTTTCTTGATCGGGCCAGAAAGATCGGGGCAGACAGCTTCTGGTATAAGGACTCCCCCTCCGGCGACCTTGTGGGTGTGATCGAGGGAACCCTTTCCGGAAAGCACTTCTGGCCGGACGGCGTGCCCAGTGTCCGGCTCGGCAACACGCTTTCCTGCGACCTGTCTGACCGTGAGATAGAGACTCTGCGCCTGCTCTGTGAGGGAAAAACAAATGCCGAGATTGCCGTAAAGCTGAATGTGGGCGAGTCCTCGGTGCGGACCTATATTAACCGTATGCTGGAAAAAACCGGCTACACAAACCGCAATCGGCTGATGATCGCAGCTGTGGGCAAACGGATGGTCGTGCCCGGATGCTGGATCGAGGAGCAGGAAGAAATTAGGTAGGAGCAAATTGAATAAAGCGTCGTGCTGAAAAAACCATTTTTGACACGAAAATACCCAGCTTTCAAAAAGCTGGGTATTTTTTTGCGAAAAACAGACGCTCGTTCACAATTTGTTTACAATTAAAGGGGCGTTTGTCCTCACTTTTGAGGACAGACAGAGCCGGCGTTCCTTGCTACAATAAAGCCATAAAGTAAGACGGAACAGATCCGGTGTATGTATCAGAAAAAAGGAGGAACGGTTCGATGAAGAAAATCGTGGTCGATATGCAGAATTTTCTGTTTGCCGATTCCATAGCGACTGCTTTCAAAAATTCGGATTACGACATTGCTGTGGTTCGTGCGGAGTCCCCGCGAGATACCATTGAACTGTGCCGGGTGTTCAAACCGTTTGTCCTTTTAATGGAGGTTACCGCCTATACTCCGTGGCTGCTTTGCGAGAGGATGAAGCTGCGGGATGAGGCAAAGACGGTGTGCCCGGATTGCAAAATTGCTCTCATCGTGGATTCCAACACCGAAAAACAGGCGGCAAAGGACATCCGGGAGGCCAAGAAAAACGGCATCATTGACCAGTTTTTCTACGGGTCGATGACCGCTGAATACCTGATGGATCAGATTTACGCGATGTAAGGACGACACAAGAAAGGTGAGGTGAAGCACAATGAAAAAAAGAAAATGGCTTAGCCTTCTGCTGGCAGTGATGATGCTCGTATCAGCGGTGCCCTTCTTCCCGGTGACGGCCGATGCAGCAGATGGCACGGTGGAGGTTTCTACCTGGGCGGAGCTGAAAAAAGCGCTGGACTACACGACAAATTGCTCGGTGGTGAAGGTGGTTAAGGACATCGAAACAAAGTCTCTGAACGGACACACCGGTCTGCATCAGGACAACATCATCTTCATGACGATGGCCATGGACAAGGTGCTGGATCTGAACGGACACACCGTCAATGCGTATGCGAAATACTATTCGGAGGTTGCGCAGGGGTATCTGATCAATATAAGTCATAAGGATGCCCGGCTGACCATCCGCGACAGCGTGGGGGGCGGCGCCCTGATCGGCGAGTTTAATCAGGAATTCTACTATGAGTTTATCAATGTGAGTAAAGGTACGCTGGTTATGGAGAGCGGTACAGTCAAGATGCTGTGTCCCTCTAAAGATAATCAGTATACGAAGTGAGCCATCGGTGTATCCGGTACGGCGGTCTTTAACGGCGGCGAGGTACTGACGCAGGTGACCAGTCCCCGGGGCGAGAGGGAGGAGCGGTATCTTTCCCGCCGGCTGCAGGCCATTCGGGGAGAAGCAGGCGGCAGCGTCACCATCAACGGCGGTACCTTCGACCGGGTGGTCCTGCACAGCGCCCCCACGCCGGAGAACCGGGGAAAGTATGAGCTGGTGGTAAACGGCGGCTTTTTCCGGCAGTCCATCGCTCTGATCCTGATCGGGGATGTCTATGCCAGCAATTTCGATCATCTGCCCATGCAGATCAACGATGCATATTTCATGCGTACCACCGATAAGCTGGACCAGTGCCGTCTGGTGTTAGGCGGGAAGATGCAAAGTTTTTATGACAATAACTGGGATTACCGGTTATTTTATAACGATATTCCGGGCGCGACCCTGGATGATGCGAAGACTATGATGTGGGGCCTGGTGCCGCACCTTATCAGCGAAAACGGCGCGGTCTTCACCGATGTGCACGACGGAAACTGGTATGTGCGGGGCAATATGCGCCGGTCGGTTGAAAACGGCGGGCCGACCATGGCTTTCCAGGGTACGTCGCTGGGTATTCAGGGCGGCATAGCCAAGGTGATCTCCAACGCCTACGGCGTGAAGGAGGTTCTGCTGGACGGCGAGCCCATGGCCTGCGGCGAGCGAGGCTTCAGCGCACCCCAGGTGGATACCACCGCGGAGAGCGAGCATCGGGTGACGTTTGTCATGTATCCGATTTCCCCCATGCTGCGCGTGCTGGGGTACAGCTATTCCAATGATTATTCCACCGGGTATATTCGGATGCTCGTTGATGACGAAATAGGGTATGGCATGGTTCATTATCCCGATGTTCCGGAATCAGGTAAAGAGCCGTTTTCGGTGACTTACTACATTAATGAATCCGATGTGGATGCACTGACCACCATGGAGCTGCAGTATGACCTGATGCTGGAGACCAACGGCGTAAAGAAGCAGGTTACGACCGGCTACAAGGGCGCAAAGGTGGCACGGTGGGTGGATCGGACGAAGGCCATCGACACCATTTATCTGGATATCAGCCAGCCTCTGGTGCAGGGGGATTACACCAGCGGCGCCTTCACTGTGGATGGGAGCGCCCCCTATACCATCGAGGACAGGCAGGGCTACTGGGAACATGAGGATATTTGGGACCTGACCGGAAACGGCAGTGTTCCCGCGATATTGTGGGATCAGTATTATCGCTTCATCCGTGTGTACCTCAAGGACGGCTATGAGGGGTATAAATTCGATAAGAACAACCTGCCGAAGGTCAAGATCCGGGGTCTCAACCGGGAATGTGACAGTATATCTGTTTCGGTCGCCAGTGATGAAAGGACCCTGGGGGTGTCCCTGGCCTCCCATCCCTCCGAGCTGATTCAAAGCGCCTGGGGTACCGTTGCCGGACTGCGGGCGGGAAGCCTGGTCGGCGGAGTGAACATCAGGCCGAAGGACAGCCATTTTGATTTTGAAATTAAGGAGATCCAGCGAATCAAAAACGGAGTTGTTTACAGCACCAGCCCCGACGAGATGATCGATCCCGACTATACCTACCGGATCAAGCTGGTGGGCACGGGCAAAGAAGGAATGACCTTCCACAACGGTCCGTGGCAGTATGATTACACATTTCACTATTATCTCAACACGAATGTCAAGCTGCGGATGTACAGTGATCTCAACATTGCAGAAAATTATCTTGAAGTGCCGTATGATGCATCCGCCCAGGCATACGTAATAGATTTGGTACCGGAACCGGATGTGATTCATTATGACTATCTGTCTTTGGGCGTGCCACTTCCGTGGGCGGGCGAAAGACCGATATATAACAATAATCTGGTTGCGGGACTGCCGGGCGGCGTTTCGGTTGTAAACTATACATGGTATGCTTCCGCTACAGGGGAGCGGATTCAGGCTGATATGACCTTTATCGCAGGCAGAAGATATCACGTAAACGTGATTTTACAGTGCGAAGAGGGCTATTACATAGCTGACGACGAGGAGCTGGATGCTTATGTGAACGGGGCAAAAGCGTATATAAGCGCGCAGGACGGGAACAGAACAACTCTTACCGTAGGATACTCCGTTCCCGTTGCTTCGGGTGTACACGGTCAGGTGGTGAGCTTCTGCGATGGCAGCGATGTGACCGTTTCCCTGTTTGCCGATGGCAGCGCAGAGTCCAAGTACACCGTATCGGTGCCGGGGGGAACAAAAGACAGCTCCGGACAATACACCACCACCTACGACATTCCCGAGGTTGCTCCCGGTACCTATACCATGCAGGTGTCGAAGAAGAATCATGTCACCCGGGAGTACACCGTGACGGTGAGCGGCGATGCGGTGACGCAGGATGTGAAGATACATCTGATGGGCGATATCAACGGCGACGGCAGAATCAGTATCGGTGATATCAATAAAGCAAACCTTCACGCAAAGGGAAAAAAGATATTGCTTGGGTATGAACTCGCCTGTGCAGACATCAACGGCGACGGCAGAGTGACGACCAGTGATGTTAACAAGATGAATCTTCACAATAAGGGAAAGTCCCTTCTGTGGTAGCCCAACCGGCTTGTCTTAATGCCAATGCGCCTGCCCTATACGCCATATAGGGTAGGAGCTGCGGTTTAAGAATAAAAAATGCAGAGCAATCTGCACCGCCGCTCTTCGGAACTAAGCGAGACTTCGGAAGCGGTGCGTAAGAAATGTCCCGCAAATCTATTTTCAAAGGAGGAGCTTGGTCATGAACAAGCGAATCACATCCCTACTGCTCAGTTTCGTCATGATTTTTGCGATGTTTGCAACTGCGGCACCGGTATCAGCAGAGCCTGCGACGTCGACATTTACCTTCACGGTCGAAGCTGACAAGACAACAGCAGGCCCCGGGGATACTGTCACGTTTACCGTTTATATACAGCAAACAGGTACGATGACTTGTTTCCAGGGCAAACTTGGCATCCCGTCCGGCTTAACATACGTCGTGGATAGCGGTGCTCTTACGGAGGGTATCCAGGAGAAACTTGGCCGGGACGAAGTTGCCTGGACCCAGGATCCCTATAAGCTCTTGAGCGCATTTGGCGCAGAGGATTTCACCGGGACAGATAAGATTGCAGTGATGACATTTCAGTGCACAGTGGATAACGATACTGCTGCGGGAAATTATGAGGTAACTCTGCTTGAAATTGAAGCGGACGGCGGTTCTACTGAGAACTACGAAACCAAAAATCCCACATGCATCCCTGCGACCATCACTGTCGCTGCCGCCCCGAAGCCGGCAACGGGTATCACTCTTAACAAGAGTGAATTGACACTGGTTGCCGGTGCAGTGGATGACAGCCTGAAAGCGACGGTCACGCCGGCCGATTCTACCGACACGGTGGTATGGTCTTCTGACAAGCCCGCTGTTGCTACCGTCGATCCCGCCACGGGCAAGGTGACCGCCGTAGCCCCCGGTGAAGCGATCATTACCGCAACGGCAGGAACAAAAACGGCCACCTGCAAGGTGACGGTAAACTGTGGTCACGGCTCCTTCACCCTCTTCCCGGAGAAGGAATCGAACTGCACCGAGAAGGGCTGGGACGCTTATAAGAAGTGCGATCTCTGCGGCAAGCTGTTTGACATGAGCGATAATCCACTTACCGGGATCCCGTACAGGGCCACCAACGACGATCATGATTTCAACACTTCTGAGTGGGGATACAAGGAGGCCGACGGCCACGCCCATGTCTGCAGCCGCAACGCGGCGCACCATGATACCGTAATGCCTCACACGGCAGGCCCTGCCGCAACGGAAACCACACCGCAGACCTGCACAGAATGCGGATTTGTGATGCAGGCTGCAACGGGCCATGTCCATGCCGACCATCTGACCAAGGTGGACAAGGTGGACGCTACCTGCACCACTGACGGCAACAAGGAGTACTACCGGTGCACCTGCGGCAAGCTCTTCGAGGATGCTGCCGCCGCCACGGAAATTACCGACCACAGCAGTGTGGTGCTTCCCAAGACGGGTCATAGCTACACCGTGCAAAACAGCGATGAAGCTCACAGAAGATCCACCGCTGCAGATTGCCGCGAGTTTGACACCTATTGGTACACCTGCGCCAATGACGCAACCCACAGCGCCAAGGATGATGCCGCCGCTGCGGATAAGTTCTATAACGGCAAGCAGGGCGCTCATGTTTACGGCAGTGAGTGGGTCGATTGCGGGGAGACCGGTCACGCCCACAAGTGCCAGTATCACGATGCCTATGATGCAGTGCAGCCCCATACGCCCGATCATGAGGGCGGAGCGACCTACGATTACGCTGTGAAGTGCACCGACTGCGGCCGTGTGCTTGAGCCCCAGCGGGAGAACGGCAGCATTCGCGTTGAGGTTCCCTTCAAGCTCACTGTGAAGAAGACCGGCGAAATGGATCCCGGCCAGGAGACCTTCAAGTTCGCTATTGACAGATTCGGCGCCCCCACCGTCTATACGCTGGTGCAGGATACCGTGGAGACCAATGGCGAAAAGACCTATGAGGGTAAGTTCATTTTCACCATCAGTAAGGATCAGGCCGGCAATCTGTCCGAGGGCTTCGTTATCCACCAGGTCAAGGGCAATGCTGCGGGCTGGACTTACGATGAGAGCATCTTCTACGCCATGCCTCTGTTTGTCGACAGCTATGACAGCGTTCGGGGCTGGGCCTTCTTCAAGTTCGACGAGAAGGGCGAGCTGGAATACAACAATCCCATGGAGGAAATCGGCTTCACCAACAGCTATAGCGCCAAGAAGCCGGTGACGCCTCCTGCGCCGGAACCCCCCGAGAAGCCGGTGACGTCTCCTGCGCCGGAAACCCCCAAGACCGGCGACGGCAGCATGATCGCTTTCAGCATCGCGATGGCGATCGTATCCGGTGCGGCTCTGATGGGAGCAGCTCTGTATTCCCGCAGAAGGAGCAGATAAACCACCTAACCGAAAAACCGTACTAAAGGATTGAAGCAAAGGGCGGGACGGAAGCCATCCGCCTCCGCCCTTTCGCTTTTCCAAAGAAAATCAAGCAGTTGGTTTTCTTTGGAAAGGTAATGTTATACAGCAATCCGCTAAGGCGCTCGGCTTCAAAAACCATCTGGACTTTGTAAAGGAGGAAAAGAGATGAAAACAAGTAAACGAAATCGATGGCTCAGCTTTTTACTGGCGCTGATCATGCTGGTGGGCTTGCTGCCGCTTTCTGTGCTGTCGGTGGGCGCTGAAAGCAGCGGCGAGGAGACGACCGGCGCCAATCGGGGCGCAGCGCGGGCCTCTTCTTCGTCGTATCCCGCGCTGACCAATTTGGTCGAGGGAACGGAGATAATCTACGGTCACGTCTATTTTTTCTATAAAAACGGCAGGGTGGTGAGCCGTTCGGTCATTATAGACCCGGAGGATTGCATATATAACGAGAGATTACTCGAAGGCTATAAGAGCGATACAAATCTTCAGCGGGTCGTGTCATACGATAACGGCATTCTTATGTATTGGACACGTTATGAGAATGATTTCCTGGATCTTTCGGGGCTTGAGGGAAGGTCTCTGATGCTGGTTCTGTTCGACAATCTGAAGCTATCCGCCCTGTATGCCCCCGGCGTCGATCTGAAGCTGATGGTGACCGACGGCGTCCAGGTCACCTTCAACCACAGCACCCGGTATAAGAACAAGACCGCCTACTGCCCCCAAAACGGTGCAACCGGCGCGGTGATCGATCTGGCGCAGTCGGAGGGAAGCCTGAGCGGCTGCGGTACCTTTGAGCTGTGCGGAAACGGGGAACTGGGTATCGTTACGACGAGTGCCCCCAGGAAAACCAGCCCCGACTATGCCATCGTGGCGAAAAACACATCGGTTCTGGAGGATGCTGCACTGAATATTGTCTGCGGCAACAGCCACAGAGATGTGAGTTCCCTGATTCAGACGATCACACTCACCATCGACACCACCAGGGATGTTTCCCTTTCTATCAAAAATCCCCGGACCAACGCCGCCGCTTGGAGCTGCCATATGAACAACTTCAAGCTCGTCAACGCAAAGAGCCTGAATGTCTATGTGCAGCGGGGCTCCGGCGGATGGATCTTATTCGGCAACAACGGCGAAACCGACCCGGCGAAGGTGTTTAAGTATTACAGGAGCATCGGTAAGATCGGCAGGGAATGGTATATAGCCGGAAGAACCAACAGCGGCTATACTCTCACCATGGATCGCAGAGACTACATGCCGCAGATACGCTTCAACCTCAACTTGCAGGAGGTGAAGGGGGGTCAGACGGTGCGGGGCCTGAAGGCCGGCCTGGGCTATGAGATGTCTGCGGATATTGTGTATATGCCCCAGTGGATGCAAAAGCTGAGGGATGCAGGCAGAGTCAGGTTCTATTTCTACGGCCTCCTGTGCAAGCCGGGTCAGCAAGAGGGCTATGAAGAAGACCCCTATGCGTATACGTATGATTTTTATGTGGACCGCACCGGAAAACACAGTGTAGAGTTCTACTGGGCCTGCAGGCCGTCGATAGATAGTAACTATGTCAGACCGATGACAGAAGCGAGTGTCCTTTATCAGACACACATCAAATTTGATGTGCAGATGAACGAATCGGTCAGCGGCAAACAATACATATATAATGTTCAGCTTCTGCAGGCGGGGGGCGAATTTACCGAAGCAACCAACGCCACCCACAAGATCTCCCTGCATCCGGATACATTGGCGAAATGCTATACCGACGAGTCATATTCAACTGGTATCCCCTCCGAGTGGAGATATCTGGCCGATGAGGATGCGTATATTATGTACTTCTGGGTAAGACCGCGGCACGGATATGAGCTTGCCGATTCGACTGCGACGGCAGACAACGGAGTTACTCTGAATGTGCAGCATACAAAGGTTACAAGGAGGTCATTCACCAACTATGAAAAAAACCTCACTGTCAACCTTGTAGCAAAGCGGAAGCTGACGGATGTACGCGGTACGCTCAAGAATTTCCGTCTCGGCATTGACGCCGGGTTTACGGAGATCGTATCGAATGAACCGAAAAAGTATACCTTCAAAAATACGGTGGTTTACGATGTCGCCTATGGCTCTTACGGCGTAGAGGCCGGTCAATTGCGTGAAGGCGATACGTGTTATGTCTACTTCGACGTAAAGCCGGGGGTTGGCTATTATCTCCCCGAGAATGCTTCGGTAAAGGTGATCCAGCCCGCAGGCTACAGAGCCAACGGGATATTCGACTCTGCGGAAACATACAGCACAGTCTATAAGGGCGATTGGTACGACTATTCACCGATAGGACGGAAATACCGGGTCTCTCAACTGTTGGAGCCGAACAGCGAGGGAGTGAAATACGGGACCGATATCCGCGTACAGGAGCCTAAGGCGGGGGACTGCCCCGCTGCCTTTGCCGACTATGAAAAACCGACAAGCCTGCCGTATAATATGAAGGTGCTGTCGATGCAATGGCTGGGACCCGATCAAAAACCAATGAGGAAATTTGACAAATTTGAGGTTGGAAAATCGTATTTCCTCGATCTTCGTATCGGATTTGAGGGCGGCGAAGAAATGGGCTATGTATACCCGAAAAATTGGAAAGATTTCAAGGTGAACGGTAAGAGCGTAAACGCATGGATGGAATATGAAGACAATACAGACGGGCATGTCTGGCAGGTGTATGAATCCTATAAGGTGACTGACCCCAACGCCCGCGGCTCCGTCAGCGGCACGGTGAAGAGCTTTAATTCCGCTTCCGATAAGGTGACCGTTCAGCTCATTCAGCAGGGACACTCAGAGCCTGCGTATGAAACCACAGTCTCCGGCGGAACGAAGGAGGGGAATCAATATACCGCCTCCTACACGATTTCCGGGATCGCTTCCGGTACCTATACCATGCGGGTGCTGAAGAAAAATCACGTCACCCGGGAGTATACCGTGACGGTGAGCGGCGAAGCGGTGACGCAGAATGTGAAAATTCACCTGAAGGGGGACATCAACGGCGACGGCAAGGTCACGATCGGCGATGTCAACAGAGCAAACCTTCATGCAAAGGGAAAGAGCACATTGACTCTGTATGAATTTGCCTGCGCAGACATCAACGGCGACGGCAAGGTCACGATCAGCGATGTCAACAGAGCGAACCTTCATATGAAAGGAAAGTCTTTGCTTTGGTAGTCTGATTGAGTTTGCTTCAACACCTCAGGTCCTGCCCTATGCCTGCATAGGGCAGGGACCGAGGCTTAAGAAGATAAAGCTATCTGTACCACCGCACCTTACTATTTGGAAAGGGCTTGTAAAAGCCCCTTTCCGAAAGGCGATGAACAGATAAAAAACGCATCGTCTTTCGGAAGGGTGAGAATTTCATTCAGGGCGTATCTATGGAAACCAGGCAGGGATGCATTGTGCCACAGGAATACTTCGGAATAAGAAAGAGGAGGTCCATATGAAAAGAATTGTGCTGCTGTTTTGCACAGTAATGTTATTCATTTGCTCTTTGTGCGGATGTTCGGCTTCACCCGAAAAAAACCCTTCTATCCCAGGCGGGGGCACGATCCCCGGGGGAAACACCGCGAAGGATCCGGATGATAAAAACACAGAGGAGGCCGCTTTTGCGGAGCTGCAAAAGAAAATCTCACAGAGCGGCAGCGCAGTCGCCGTCGCCTTTATCGGCTATGTGGACAGCGAGAGCTCTGAGGTGGACCTGCGCGCCTATGTTGCGGCCAGCGAAACGGGAAAGGAATATCCCAGCCTATCCCGTGCGCCGCTTTACATGGCTGAGGGACAGGAGCTGTATGCAATTATACCGCCGAATGACAAGGGAACGATAATCGTGTACCCATCCATGATGACCGAAGACGGCGAGTATGCCGACGACAAGAGCAATCCCCTCCACGTGGGGGAGCCCGGCGAGCCGCTGTTGCTGCGGTGCAACCTCAGCGAGATATACTCCAATGTGCTGATTGCCGCTACTGACGGCGGCGGGGCCATTCTCTTCCGCCCGTCGCTGTCCATGGAAAACGGGCACCTGCAGGAGATTGCAGGGGTGTACGATTTCTCAACATACGAGGAAGAGCCCGATGAGCGATCCATTCAAATCGCAACAGAGCTTCTTCTGGAAACGGACGAGGTAAAGCAGGCGGTCATGCAGGGAATGAAGGTTATGTATACCGGAAATACCCAGTGGATCGAGGGGCGCCCCTGCCTGCTGTTTGCCCTGGGAACCGACAGCGAGGACCAGTTTGTCAGAGAACGTTATTACGGCGTGTGCGACAATCTCGTCTATAGCTACGATGCCATAAGCGATACGTGGTCTACTGTCGGGCGGCAATAAAAACAAGGGGAGAACAATCATTCATATTCCGTGGGGGTCCACGGAAAAAAGAAGTGATCTGCCGGCTCCGGTCGGAAAAGTATATGGATCATTCTCACAATTGGAAAGGAGCTTTTATTATGGGACTTATTAAAGCGGGTATCGGTGCATTGGGTGGCACTCTTGCCGACCAGTGGAAGGAATTTTTCTACTGCGAGTCTATGCCCAAGGAGGTGCTGGTCACCAAGGGACAAAAGCGCGTCAGCGGCAGGTCCTCCAATACAAAGGGGAGCGACAACATTATTTCCAACGGCTCCGGTATTGCCGTGGCCGACGGGCAGTGCATGATCATTGTGGAGCAGGGGAAGGTGGTGGAGATCTGCGCCGAGCCCGGCGAATTTACATACGACACCTCCACGGAGCCCTCCATCTTCTCCGGCAATCTGGGGGACAGCGTCCGCGCCACCTTCCAGACCATCGGCAAGCGCTTTACCTACGGCGGCGACACCGGCAAGGACCAGCGGGTGTACTATTTCAACACCAAGGAGCTTATTGACAACAAATTCGGCACGCCGAATCCCATCCCCTTCCGTGTGGTGGATTCCAAGATCGGTTTGGATGTGGACGTTTCGGTGCGCTGCTCCGGTGTTTATTCGTATAAGATCGCAGACCCTCTGCTCTTTTACACCAATGTCTGCGGAAATGTGGAGAAGGAGTATACCCGGGACGAGCTGGATAGCCAGCTGAAAACCGAGTTTGTCAGCGCTTTGCAGCCGGCCTTCGGTAAGCTGTCCGACCTGGAGCTGCGCCCGAATCAGATCGTCAGCCACAATACCGACCTGGAGGATGCCATGAATGTGGCGCTCTCTGCCAAGTGGGGCGAGCTGCGCGGTCTGAAGGTAGTCAGCATTGCCCTGGGTTCGGTCACGCTGCCGGAAGAGGATGCGGAGATGATCAAGCAGGCCCAGCGCACGGCCATCATGCGGGATCCCACCATGGCGGCAGCCACGCTGGTGGGCGCACAGGCGGATGCCATGAAGACGGCGGCAGGCAACCAGGCAGGCGCTATGACCGGCTTTATGGGCATGGGCATGGCCATAAATGCCGGCGGCGGCATGAACGCACAGAACCTGTTTGCCATGGGACAGCAGCAACAGCAGCAGGCGCAGCAGCAGGCTCCGGCGGCACCGGCAGCCCCGGCAGCGGGCGGCTGGAAATGTTCCTGCGGCGCAACCGCCACGGGTAAGTTCTGCCCGGAGTGCGGTGCCAAGAAACCGGAGCCCGTACAGGCCGGCGCATGGAAATGCAAGTGCGGCGCTACGGCCACCGGCAAATTCTGCCCCGAATGCGGCTCTCCCAAGCCGGCGGATTCCGAGGGCTGGACCTGCACCTGCGGCACTTTGAATAAGGGTAAATTCTGCCAGAGCTGCGGCGCCAGAAAACCCGAGGGCGCACCGCTCTACCGCTGCGATAAATGCGGCTGGGAGCCGGAGGATCCGACGAATCCGCCGAAGTTCTGCCCCGAATGCGGAGATATATTCGACGATAACGATAGAAAATAAAACTGCTGCTTAGCGGGAACCGTATTAACGGAAGTGTTGTTTCGGCCAGGTATGAACGGCTTAAACAAAAAGCCGTTCATACCGCCGAAAGGCTTTTGCGCAGCAGGATAAGCTTCCCTGCCGGCGAGACGGCAAAGAATTTTTGTGTGATTTGTTAGAGAGTGGTTTTGCATTTGCTTGCAAAAGGAGATCCTGTTATGAGTAAAAGAAAAAAAGACATTAAAATGACCATATTTATCATGGTCGCCGGCATCGGCTTGATAATTGCGGGTGTAATCGGAATTGTTACAAGCAGAATCGACAGCAGGGAATATAAAAACTCAACCGATATACGGAAAATTCCCGCTGTCATTGTTGACTTTTCAACCAAAGACGATAAGGATGATTCCGGTGATGTTCGTTATACAACATATAAATT
>OFMT01001842.1_pt1 | contig 13959 bp, 20 predicted proteins | sample 1541891 | NCBI WGS metagenome assembly OFMT01 (sample SAMN04209230, study PRJEB22552) | human gut metagenome | biome: gut; material: feces | host: Homo sapiens | place: USA: Oklahoma | reverse complement strand
CGAAGAATTATCAGTGCAACGGATATCTATGACCGATATGAAGAAGAAATGAAAAAGTATGATCCAAACTATGAGTTAAAAGAACCGATGTATGAAGTAAAACTTGAATATGATTGTTATGGTCATATAGGCGAGTGTACTGAATGGTGGAAGAAATCATACTATATTGAAGTATTGGAAAAAGGATATTTTTTAGCATAAACAAACCAAAATAAATGTTGACATTATATAAAAATATGATATACTAAGAAAGGAGTTAGCAATGTTTGAATGGAATCCAGTTTTTAATTTTGCAATGAACATCAAACATAATTATTTGAAAAAGTTCGGCAAAGTTGAATACAAAAAATATGAGATTGAAGAGAATGATACTATCAAAACGGTATCATGCTTAGAATACTGGATTAAGACACTCAACGATGAAACAACCAAAGAAAAAATCAAATATCTTGAAATAAATCAGGAGGGGGATCTTATCCTTGTCCGATATGGTAAATTCAGTTCAGCCGGTGATGGTCAATACGAAATTACTGTTGAAGACCTCTGGAATGTAGATAACGGATTTTTCTTGGAGTGCCGGAGTGTAGTAATCAATCTCAGAACAGAGGAAATTGTCATTGCACCATTTAAGAAGTTCCGAAATTTGAATGAATGTCCCGAAAATGATATAAAAGTCGTGACAGAAGAAATTAAGAATGCGAAGACTGTTGAAATCACAAATAAACTTGATGGAAGTATGCAGTGTGTACGTTGGTATAACGGCGAAATCTTCATGTCTGGCAGTCAGGCAATTAACCCTGATATGTCGTGGAGATTAGCCGATGGAATTTCACGATTATCAGACAATAATAAATGCATGGCAAAAGAAAATCAGAACCTTACATTTATTTACGAATATATTTCATTACCAGATGCTCATGTTGTTAAATACACAAAAGAGCAAGAAGGATTGTATCTGATTGGTATTAGAGATGTATATACCGGCAGACAGTATTCTTACAAAGAAGTTGCAGAATATGCAGCTAAGTACCATGTACCGATGACGGAGATTTTTGACAAGACTTTTGATGAAGTATTGGAAGATGTCAAAGTAATCAAGTCGGACGATATGGAAGGATTTGTAATTAACATTGACGGTCACATGATTAAAGTGAAGGGTGATGATTATACACAAATCCACAGAGTATTATCAAAAATATCTTCAATCAATTTGATTATTCAGAGTGTTGCAGAAGATAGAATTGACGATCTGTACAGTAAAGTTCCGGCAGCATACAAACCAAGAGTGCGAATAGTTGAGAAAATTGTTCGAGGATATATCTCAGACATGGAATCAGAAACTTCCGAATGGTACTCAAAAGCTCCAAAATCTGACAGAAAGACCTTTATGATTTGGGTGCATGAAAATGTTCCACCGAAATTCAAGTCATATGTCAGAAACAAGTATTTTGGTATAGAAAATAATTATATCAAATATGGAAGCGATAAATGCCCAGGTTACAGAAAACTTAACGAAATGGGTGTAACGGACTACAAGAAAATTTTTGAAGAGAGCGAGGAAGAGTAATGGAAAAGCCAACTTTTGTGATGTTGGTCGGTTTACCTGGAAGTGGAAAATCTACTTTGGCAAAAGATATAAAAGACATGTATCATGGCACAATCTTTTCGTCAGATAGTATCAGAGAAGAACTTACTGGTTCTGAAGAATGCATGGATCAGGATAGAGAAGTATTTCAGACACTTCATAGAAGAATTAAAGAATATCTGGCAGAGCATCAGGGAACAGACGGTTGTGCAATTTATGATGCATGTAATATCAGTTATAAAAAGAGAATGGCATTCTTACATGAACTTAAAAAGATTGATTGCAGAAAAGTTTGTTATTTTGTATGGACTCCATATAAAATGTGTCTTGAACAGAATAAGAAGAGAGACAGAGTTGTACCTGAATATGCGATTGCACGAATGTACAAAAACATTTACATACCACAGTATTATGAAGGTTGGGACTCTATTGTTTTTGATTTAAAACACGCAATAATAAATGAAAGCAGCTTAACAAAATTGTTCTATGAGATGCCAAATGGACTTTGTAATATTGACCATGACAATCCACATCATCAGTTATCCATTGGAAATCATTGTATTGCATGTTATCTGAACGCTCTCACGATGACAATGGATTCACCAGATTTCAATTTGTGTACAGCAGCATTGCTTCATGATATCGGAAAGGTTTTTACAAAAGGGTATAAAGATAGTAAAGGTAATCCTTGTGAGTATGCACATTACTACCAGCATCACCTTGTATCTGCATATGATGCGGTTAGATATCTCAGATTCGTAGAGGAAAATGATAGGCTTGAAATTCTTGCATTGATTCAGTGGCATATGTTTCCGTACTTCTGGGAGAAAGATAACAACACAAAGATGCAGAGCAAATATAAAAAATTATGGGGAGATGAGTTGTATGACAAAATCATGCTTCTCCATAAAGCAGATAGGGAGGCACACTGATGAAAAGCAAGAAACAGATTGCCCATGAAACAAATGGAGAAGTATACACAAGAAAAGAATTTGTAAAACTTGTAGATGCAGGAGCGTTTATTCCGTATGACGGGATTGGATATTTTCATGATGGTACAAATAGAACAGATATAAGTGTATGGAATAATAGTCTTACAGCAAAAGATGTTGAAAAATACCCATATGTATGTTGGTACAACAGATAAATAAAATTCATGTTTTGTCCATTATGAAATCCTATTCGTTGGTCAAAACTGAGCATTTGTATTCCATTTTTGAAATATTTATATCTGGTTTTGCCTTGAAGCGTATTCAATGGTAGTAAAACTGCAAATGGTTTATTGAGATCATATAATCTTTTCAGAATTTGGTCTTTGATATTGAATGGTGGATTTGAGATTATCACATCATAGTCATCAGGTTTGTATAAGAAGAAATCTTTTCCTTCATCTATATGTGATCTGATGGCATCAAATCCATTTTCCTTGAATGTTTGATAAAACGATGACCACTCCATATCGAATGGACACCATATTTTATAATCTTTCGGTATATATTTTACGATTGGATTGACTGCATAATATGGTGTATACAGTTCTTGGTGTTCAGGTGTTTTACTACTGGTTAAATAACCTATATTATTTGCCAATTTATCACACTCCTTCGTTAAAACATGAATTCTACAATAGAGGGAAGTCCATTTGCAACTGCATATTTTTGTAGAAATTTGCTTCCAAAAGACTTAATTATTGAGAAACTAAACAAGTATGAAAAAGGATTATTGAATTAAGGAGAAATTATATGAAAGTGATTTTTCTTGATGTTGATGGTGTATTGAACTCAGAAAAAGATCTATTAGAAGCAAAAGGAAAGAGTGAGCTATTTGATAGACCGTTGACATTATTAAAAGAGTTAGTTGAATCAACCAAAGCAAAAATAGTTGTATCATCAACATGGCGAATTGGTTGTTCAAAAAGTGGTCGCAATTCGTGGTACGGAGAGGGAATCTTCAAAACACTTACAGATAGATTGGCAGAATATCAGATGGAAGTATATGATATTACACCAGTCATAAATAAGCCGGGAGTGCAGCGTGGAGATGAGATAAGAACGTGGCTTGAAAATGCAAAAGAAGAGATTGATGCATTTGTTATTTTAGATGACGATGCAGATATGTGTGAATTTACAGGAACAAATCTTGTACAGACTTCCATGAAAACTGGGCTACTGGAATACCATGTAGAAATTGCTAAAAGTATACTGAGTGGCGAAAATATCACACATGATGTTGTCCTTGATGCAGTCCGTAAAGTGTGGGATAAGTTACCTGAATTACGGTTTGGTCAGCTTATTGTGAATGTTTTGGGTTCAGATCCATTTTATGAATTAGACAAAAATGTAGTAACAAAAATGAGAAAATACGAAAGGAAAATAGATAAATGATACAGCCGGTAATCACACGAAAGCCTAAATTCGTGGTAAATCCGCAAAGATCTCCAACATTAGGTTTTGGATTAGATACACCAGTTCATTATGCAACAAGGGTGTTTCTTCCAAGAAGTCAAAAAATAATTAACCTACCTATTTGTGGAGCAAATTGCGTATGTCCGTTATTACTTACGGACGATATTAAAAAGTGTACCTGTCATGATTGTATTGTTAAAGTAATGCAGCGGATGATAGGGATAAAACAAAAAGGAGAAAGTGAAGATGAAGAAAAATCTGACACAGATGGTATTCGTTCTTGATATGAGCGGATCAATGAAATGGCTTGCGCCGGAAACAATTGGTGGTTATAATACAATGCTTGCCGACCAGAAGAAAGAAGATGGTGATGCACTTGTAACTACAGTTCTTTTCGACCACAGATACATCATGGTTCACGATGGCGTTGATATCAAAGAGGTTCAGAATTTAACTGACAAAGAATACAGACCAGAGGGTATGACAGCTATGCTTGATGCTGTCGGAAGAACAATCAACCATGTTGGAAACAGACTTGCAGATATGCCAGAAGAAGAACGTCCTGAGAAAGTTGTATTTACAATCATCACTGATGGTTATGAAAATGCAAGCCACGAATTTAACTGGAACACAGTAAAAGAAATGATTAAGCATCAGCGTGAAAAATACAGTTGGGTGTTTACATTCTTAGGTGCGAATATTGATACCATGCAGGTTAGCAGTGATCTGGGAATCAGTAGTATGCTGTCAAAAACATACAGAGCAAGCAAGAGTGGTACAGAAAAAGTATTTTCTGCAGCATCAAAATCTGTATCAGTCGCAAGAGGTGTAAGTGCCGATGCATTGAATAGTGCCCAGACTATGTGTTTCATGTCATCTGCACTTGATGAAGCGGAGGAAGAATAATGAAGTGTTTCTATCATAACGATATGGACGGTAAATGTGCTGGTTCAATCGTTGCAAGGGTAACAGGGAATTACAATCCAAAAGACTACATCATGTACAACTATGATGGCGAAATTCCTACAGAGCTTATCGAAGACGGTGAGACAGTCTATTTTGTAGATTTATCATTCTCAGTGAATACAGTAGATAAGCTGAAAGAAATTGTTGAAACAAAGCACTGTGATTTGATCTGGTGCGATCACCATTCGTCAAGCATGGATATTCTTGCTAAATATCCAGAATTCAGCAGCATTAAAGGAATCCGAAAGGAAGGAATTAGTGGAGCTGGTTTAACATGGATGTATCTTATGGGATGTGATTTTGATGATATCCCCCTCTTCGTAAAATATGTTAGTGATTTTGATTGCTGGCAGTTTAAATATGAAGAATCGCTGTTTTTCAAGTATGCACTCGAATCTACGGATTATGATGCGCTGGATATTATCTGGAATAAACTTGTAAAGGATTCAAACAGTAAGGATAATCCTTTACTTGCTGAAATGGTACATAACGGTACTATCATTTCTAAATATGTAGAGAAAGAGTATGAAGCATACAGAAATGCCTATGCATATGAATCAAGAATTGATGGAATCAAATGTCTGGTTGTAAATAGAAGCTGCAACAGCTTAGTATTCGGAGAAGTAATCAAAGATTATCCGATTGTTGCAATCTGGGCATTCAATGGAGAAAAATATAAATACTCCATTTATTCAGAAAAGCCGGATGTTGATTGCTCAAAAATCGCTGAAAGATACGGCGGTGGAGGTCATAAGGGTGCATCTGGTTTCGTATCAAACAAAATGATTTTAAACAAAGTGAATTAAGAAGGAGAAAAATTATGTGTAAATGTGAATGCAAAAAAGTTGAAAATGTAGAAGTAACTGATGAAATGATGGCAGCAATGCTTGGTTGTGTATTCGGAGAAATTATTTCCGATATTATTGATGGCATTGCAGAGGAAGACGAAGCAGAGGTTAGCATCTCTCAGAATATCGACCTGGAAAAAGAGATTGAAAATGTCGTATTCAACGATCCGGCAACTATCGTGTTCTGGAAAGATGGTACTAAGACAGTAACTAAATGCCATGCTGGTGACACGTTCAACAAGGAAACTGGACTTGCAATGTGCATTATCCGTAAGCTGTGTAACAACAAGCACTTCAACAACGTGTTTGAGAAATACTGTAACTAATAAACAAACCATAATAAATGCGTTGACAAATTTGGAAAACGTGATACAATAAACAGGAACTAAGAAAGTGAGAGAATTATGTTGAGGATAGTTATTGCCGGATCAAGATTTTTTGAGGATTACAGTTTATTTGAATCCGAAATATTTAAAGTATTGTTTGATCTCAATAAAAAATATCCTCAATATAATATTCTCGTTATCAATAAAGAAGAAAGACTGTTCAAAATAAATCCATGCAGCTTGGAAATTATTAGTGGTATGGCAAAAGGAGCAGATACATTGGCAGTAAAATTTGCCAATAAATATAATCTTGCACTTAAAGAGTTTCCGGCAGACTGGAAGAATTTGGACATATCACCATGTAGAGTTATTACAAATTCGTATGGAAGCTATAATGCATTAGCAGGACACAAGATGAACAGAGACATGGCGGTATATGCTTCTTCAGATGATGCTTTCGGTGTTCTTGTTTTATTTTGGGACGGAAAAAGTAAAGGCAGTAAAAATATGAAAAGTCAAGCCATAGCTTTTGGTCTTGAGATTTATGAATGCATTATAAACAAGCAGTAATAAAGGGAGAAAGAACATATTGAGTTGGTTGCAATATAAAGTTGATGACGGATTTATCGTTGGCATATTTGACAATAAAAGAGAAGTGAAATTTGATTACGATGATTTATATGAGATATCAAAACACAGATGGTATATAGATGCAGAAGGATATCCGTCAACCGATTTAGACGGAGTACCAGTAAGAATGCACAAACTCATATTACCTAGCGTTCAAAGAGGAATGGTCATCGACCATAAAAACAGGAACAAATTAGATAACAGAAAATTGAATCTAAAAATATGCACACAAGCTGAAAATACACATAATTCATCATTGCGCTCTACAAATACAAGTGGTGCTAACGGCGTTTTCTTTGATAAGCGTTCAAGAAAATGGCGTGCGCAAATCACACGGGAAAAGAAAACAAAACATATAGGAGTATATGATGATTATAAAGATGCAGTAAAGGCTAGAAAACAAGCCGAAGAAGATTATAAAAAATATGGATGGTGATAATCATTTGTGATTTATGTTTACAGAACCCTTGCCACCCAAGATGCCCTAATGCTGTTAGGAGAGTTCGTGGAACTTGTGACGAATGCGGAGAAGAATTATACGAAGATGAGTATTATGTTACAGATGATATGAACGGAACATATTGCTCAGAAGAATGTGCGAAAAAAGCAAACGGCATACATGAGACAGAATGGGAAGAAGAATACAATGATTGGAGAGAAGAATGATTAACGAATTTAAAATTAGTCTTTGTACTATAGATAGAGTTAAGGATTTCTGCCGGATTACATCTACTATTAAGCTGGACATGGATATTATTGTTGGCAGATATATCATTGATGCAAAATCAATCATGGGAATTTTTAGTGTTGATCTTTCAAGGGAATTAGTGCTGAGAATTTCATCAGATGATGTTGAAGAATGCAAAGAAATCAGAGAAAAACTGAAAGCGTTCATTGTGGAGGATTAGCATGAACAAAGCAGATCAGTATATGGAAAGAGACATCAAGAATATCCTTGAAAATGGATATATTGATGAGAACCCACGACCTAAGTATGCAGACGGAGTACCAGCACATACATATTCAGTGAACCATGTTTGCCGAACCTACGATTTATCAAAAGGCGAATTTCCTATTTGCTCTTTAAGAAGAATCGCATGGAAAACTGGTATCAAAGAAATTTTCACTATCTATCAAAGACCGACAAATAGTATCTCAGAAATGGAAAAGATGGGAGTTACCTGGTGGAAAGACTGGGATATCGGAGATGGAACTATTGGGCAGAGATACGGCGCAACCGTGAAAAGATATGATTTAATCAATAAGCTCATTGATGATATCAAGAAAGATCCATACGGCAGGAGAAAGGTCGTTTCCTTATGGCAAGAAAATGATTTAAGAGAAACAGCCGGTCTTGCACCATGCGCCTACAACACAATATGGAATGTGCGTGGTAAATATCTTGATATGGTGTTGATTCAGAGAAGCGGAGATATGCTTACTGCTTCTGGTGCTGGTGGGGTTAATGAAGTTCAGTACGCAGCATTGCTTATGATGATTGCACGCCACACTGGTTATGAACCAGGTGTATTTACACATTTTGTGGCAAACGAACAAATTTATGACAGACACATCAACCAGGCGAAAGAAATGCTTAAGCGTGTAGAAAATCTGAAAAATTCCGATATTCAGAGTAAGCCAATGCTCAAACTTAATCCAGAGAAAACTAATTTCTATGATATGACAATTGAAGATTTTTCTATGGAAAATTACGATCCGATTGTTCCTCAGTTGAAGTTAGAACTTGGAATTTAGGTGATGATATGGCAAGAGTAAATTATATTAAATGTGATATATGTGGAAGAACAATAGACGAAAATACATTTGATAGTGCAATCAGATTTTTCGCCGGAATAATTCATAAGGGCAAAATAGATATTTGCAAATCATGTTTAGGAAAGATAGACAAGGTTTATGAAGATATACGGACAGAAGAAGAACTTGTTAGATATGCAATAGATAGTGAAAATGCCGAAGAATTTAAAGAAGATACAAATTTATATACTGCTTATTTAACAGGTGTTCAAGACACAGCAAAGTATTTAAGTCAACATCAAATAGTAAAAGGTAAGATTTGAATGGTAGCAGCAATAGTAGCAGTAGATGAAAACTGGGGTATTGGTAGAAACGGAGATTTACTTGTCAATATCCCAGAAGATAAAAAATTTTTCAAAGAAAAAACAAGCGGTTCAATCGTAATTATGGGAAGAAAAACATGGGATTCCCTTCCGAAAAAACCACTACCAAACAGAAAAAACTATATAATCAGCAGAAATCAAAAACATGTTGATGGCATAGATTTTATATCAATGGATTCAGCGATAGAACTTATCCAAAATGAAAACAGTGATATTTTCATCATTGGTGGTGGTCAAATCTATGAGAAATTGCTTCCATATTGTGAAAAAGTATTCGTGACAAAGATTTATAAGTCTTTTGAATCTGATACGTTCTTTCCTAATATAGAGGAAGATAACACATGGAAATGTGTGGAAAGTGGTGATATTCAGTATTATCAATCTATCCCATACGAATTTCTTACATATAAGAACCGTAAAAAGCAGGAGGACTTTTAATGCTTATACTTGTTGGAGGAAGTGCAAGCGGTAAGTCAACTATTGAAAAGATTTTATGTGAAAAATATAAGTACAACAAAATAGTATCTTATACCACTAGAAGCCCAAGAGAAGGAGAAATTGATGGTGTAGATTACCATTATATTTCAAAAGAAGAATTTTTGAAGAAAGCTCAAAGTGGATTTTTCGCAGAAATCGGAGTCTATAATGGTTGGTACTATGGAAGTGCAGTAGAAGACTGTACAAACGACAAAGTAGCTGTTCTTACACCACACGGAATGAGACAGCTCAAAACGAAATCTGATATAGATGTTACAAGCATTTATATAAAAGTTCCTAGAAGAGATCGTCTGATAAAGATTCTTCAAAGAAAAGATGACATTGAAGAAGCCAAAAGAAGAGATGCTTCAGATGTCGGTCAGTTTGACGGAATCGAAGATGAGGTAACATATGTTATTGAAAACCCTGAGTATAAATTTACACCACAGGATATGGCAGAATTTGTACATCAGAAATATACTTCAACACGAAAAACAAGCATAAATAAATGCAAAACGATATTATGTGATGTGGACGAAGTGATAAATAACTTAGTTGAAAAGATCCTTGTCGAATATAACAAGCAATACAATGACAGTCTCACTCTGAATGACATAACAGACTGGGAAGTTAAAAAATTCATCAAGCCAGAATGTGAAAATATATTCACGGAATTTGGTACTGATGAGTTCCTATCTTCTTTAGAGCTACAGCCAAAAGCAAAAGAAGTAATCGGAAAATTGATGGCAAAATACAATTTCTATTTTGTTACATCAACTTATCCTGACCATGTAAGAGTCAAAGATGAATGGCTTAAACGGAACATTCCGCAATACGATAGTGGAATGCTTGTTGTGTGCCGGGACAAACACTTGGTACATGGAGATATCCTTATTGATGACTGTATAGGGAATTTTACACTGGATCATACGAAAGATTCACCAGTTAAATATAATTTCATATTTGATAAACCCTGGAACAGATCAGTACAGGAGGACAACACAAAAAACTTTAGGGTTCATGGTTGGGATGAGATTTATGAACTTATTGATAAATTGGAGGATTTTTAATGGTCTACAAACGTGATGGACAGATTCAGGAATTCAGACCTGAAAAAATCGAGAATGCTGTTTTAAAAGCATTCTATGATGTTGAAAAAGAAGAAACAGAATATGCAAAATCAAGAGCCAAAGAAATTGCAGAAAATATCAGTGCACTTGATAAAGATATGGAAGTTGAGGAAATACAGGATATTGTAGAATCTCAGCTTGCTGAAAAAGATATGAAAGTCGCAAGAAAGTACATCATCTATAGAAATGATAGAACCAGAGACAGAAGACGCAGAAGTGAACTCATGAAACAGTTTTCAGAGAAATTGAAAGCTAAAGATGTTGAGAATCAGAATGCAAATGTTGATGAAAAATCATTTGGTGGAATGATTGGTGCTGCAAGTGATGTTATGCTGAAACAGTATGCTCTTGATGAGTGCATGTCCGAATTGGCAAGAAACAACCATATTCTTAACAGAATCTATACACACGACTTAAATAGTTATGCGGTTGGTATGCACAATTGTCTCAGCATTCCATTTGATAAATTACTTGCAAATGGGTTTAATGTACGACAGACGGATGTTCGCCCAGCACAATCTGTCAATACAGCCGGACAATTGATTGCTGTAATATTCCAGTTACAGTCGTTGCAGCAGTTCGGTGGTGTTTCTGCAACACACATTGATTGGACACTTATGCCATATGTGCGAAAGTCATTCAGAAAACATTATATTGTGGCATATTTAAAAAATACAGCAGCGTTCTTATACTTAGACCTTATGGGAATGCTGTTTGATAACTACGAAGACGAAATTGGCATTGTCAGAAACCGATTCGATGACTGGATTGATGAGAATAAAGAAAACTTTTACAAAGAGACAGGACTGAAAGAAGAGGACTTTTTCTTTGCAAATAAAGAAAAACTTGATCCTATTTTCTATCAATCTGCTTTATACGATACAATCATTGAAACAAAACAGGCAATTGAAGCATTATATCACAATCTGAATACGCTTCAGTCAAGATCTGGAAATCAGTTACCATTTACTTCTATCAACTATGGTACATGTACCGAACCAGAAGGAAGAATGGTAATTAAAGCATTACTTGATGTTTCTATCGCTGGAATCGGAAAATTACATAAAACAAGTATTTTCCCATGTGGTATTTTTCAGTTGAAGAAAGGTATCAACAGAAAGCCAGGAGAACCGAACTATGATTTATATAGATTGGCACTCCGTTCAACTGCACAGAGGCTTTACCCGAATTACGCTAACTGTGATTGGTCAGGAAATGAAGGGTATGATCCAGATGATCCGAAAACATACTTCTCAACAATGGGCTGTAGAACGGCTAACGGTTGGGATATCAATGGATTTGGTCAGACAAAAGACGGTAGGGGTAATATTTGCCCGGTAACTATCATCATGCCAACACTTGCTATGGAAACAAAAGTTTCACTTGAAGAGAACAATTGTTTTACTGGTGGAAAAGAATACGATGAAAAATTACTTGTAGACAGCTTCATGGAATATCTTGATAAGAAGATTGATGAAGCGAAAGACATGCTTATCGAAAGGTACTTATGGATTTGTAAACAGTCACCAGACTCAGCAAAATTCATGTATGAGAACTTTGTAATGGAAGGTTTCGATGGAAAAAATATCGAATCTGCCATGAAACACGGAACATTAGCAGTTGGTCAGATTGGTCTTGCAGAAACTTTACAGATTTTAGTTGGCTGCAATCATACAACTAAAAAAGGTATGGAAACCGCAAAGAGAATTGAGCAGCTTTTCAAAGATAGATGTGCCGAATACAAAAAAGAGTATAGTTTAAACTTTGGAGTATATTATACCCCAGCAGAGAACTTATGCTTTACAGCAATGTTAAAATTCAGAAATAAGTACGGAGAAATCCCAAATGTTTCTGATAAGAAATTCTTCACAAATTCAATGCACGTTCCAGTTTGGGAAGAAATGAGTCCTTTTGAAAAAATTGACATAGAGGCAGAACTTACAGGATATAGTTCAGCCGGTTGCATTACATATGTCGAATTGCCATCAAGCGTAAAACAAAATATTGATGCACTTGAAGAAATTGTAAACTATGCAATGGATAAGGATATTCCTTATTTTGCAGTCAATGTACCGAATGACATGTGTACTGAATGTGGTTACACAGATGAAATCGGAGATGAATGCCCGATTTGTGGTTGTCGAAAAATCAGAAGATTAAGACGAGTAACGGGATATCTCACTGGTGATTACATTGAAGCATTCAATGAAGGAAAACGCCAGGAAGTTGACTACCGTGTGAAACATTTTAACAATGCCTTAAAAGCCAAAACGGAGAAAAATGAATCTCATTAACGGCATTGAAACTGATTTCAGATTTGCCGGAATTGATAAATTCGATGTAAATAATGGTAATGGAGTTGGAGCAACTTTGTTTGTGCAAGGTTGTTCCCACCATTGTAAAGGTTGCCACAACCAATCTACATGGGATAAGTCAAAAGGAATTCCATTCACACAAAGCATTTATGATGAACTATTTAATGAGTTATCAAAAAAGCATATTTCTAGGCTTACTCTTTCTGGTGGTGATCCATTGGATAATGTGGAGCTTTCATATTTTGTAAGTAAAGATTTCAAAAATCTCTATCCAGAAAAAGAACTATGGATTTATACAGGATATAAATATGAAGAAATAATTCACCAGGATAAGTATAAAAGCCTATTAAAATTATGTGATGTTTTAGTGGATGGAGAATTCAAAATAGAAGAAAAAGATCTTCGATTACAATTTCGTGGCAGTAGAAATCAGAGAATCATTGATGTGCAAAAAAGCATAGTGGCAAATAAAATAATACTTTGGAAAAGAAAGGAAATGTTATAATGGCAAAAGTAGTAGCAAAATTTGAAAAGGTAAGTTATGAGCAGTTCAAAAAGGACTGGGAAGATACATTTAACGCAAGTGATGAGGAAATTATTAGAAAGATTTATGACGGAATCAAATTACCGAAACGTGCAACGGTTGGTTCTGCCGGATATGATTTCTTCACACCAATCGGGCTAAAAATTAAACCTGGTAAAACAGTAAAAGTACCTACCGGAATCAGATGCAGAATTGACAATGACTGGGTATTGAAATGTTATCCTAGAAGTGGTCTGGGATTCAAATTCAGATTACAGCTCAATAATACAGTCGGAATCATTGACAGTGATTACTATAATTCTGACAATGAGGGACACATTTTTGCAAAAATTACAAACGACACTAACGAAGAAAAAGTTATAGGTCTTAAATCTGGCGAAGGATTTATGCAGGGAATTTTTGTTGAATATGGCATCACAGAAGATGATGATGCAACTGGAATTAGAAATGGTGGTTTTGGAAGTACAACAGAATAATATTAAAAAATAAAGTTGAAATATAATCACAAAGCAGATATAATATAATTGCCTTGTAATACTATGTACAGAAGTAACTAGCATTTTTCTATAATTTGTAAAAACAATTATTCTGTAGC
>OFMT01001836.1_pt1 | contig 14006 bp, 14 predicted proteins | sample 1541891 | NCBI WGS metagenome assembly OFMT01 (sample SAMN04209230, study PRJEB22552) | human gut metagenome | biome: gut; material: feces | host: Homo sapiens | place: USA: Oklahoma | reverse complement strand
AAAAAGCGCCTGCCATTTGGCAAGCGCTTTTTCTATTGCACGATATTCGAGTATAATTCTCAAATATTAAAGCGATCAAAAACACCGGCATCTGCCGTACCCTCAGTACGGCGGACGTCGGTGTTTCACTTTATTCCATATTAGTCTCTTCTGAACAAATCTCTGGTATATACCTTTTCCTGCACATCATCCAAGCAGCTGTCATAGCGGTTAGCAACAATCGCCTGGCTTTCAGCCTTGAACTTCTCGAGGTCGTTTACCACAGCACTACCAAAGAAGGTGCTGCCATCTTCCAGCGTAGGTTCGTAAACAATAACCTTCGCGCCTTTGGCCTTAATGCGCTTCATTACGCCCTGAATGCTGCTCTGGCGGAAGTTGTCGGAGTTGGATTTCATGGTCAGGCGGTATACGCCGATTACAGGCTCTTTGCCTTCCTTCTGTGCATCATATTCAGCATTTGCTTCATAACCACCGGCAATTTCCAGCACACGCTCAGCGATGAAGTCTTTACGCGTTCTGTTGCTTTCAACAATCGCTTTGATGATGTTTTCCGGTACGTCTGCATAGTTCGCCAGCAGTTGTTTGGTGTCCTTAGGCAGGCAGTAGCCACCATAGCCAAAGCTGGGGTTATTGTAATGGCTGCCAATACGCGGATCAAGGCAAACGCCGTTGATAATCTGCTGGGTGTCCAGTCCCTTCATTTCAGCGTAGGTGTCAAGCTCGTTAAAATAGGATACGCGCAGTGCCAAATAAGTGTTGCTGAACAGCTTAACAGCTTCTGCTTCGGTGAAGCCCATGAATAAGGTGTCAATGTTCTCTTTGATTGCGCCCTCCTGCAGCAGGCCGGCAAAGGTATGCGCAGCCTTCACCAAGCGCTCGTCCTCCAGGTCGGTGCCCACGATAATGCGGCTCGGGTACAGGTTATCATACAGCGCCTTGCTTTCACGCAAGAATTCCGGGCTGAAGATGATGTTCTTGCTACCGGTTTTTTCACGGATGCTCTTGGTGTAGCCAACGGGAATGGTGGATTTGATTACCATAATGGCATTGGGGTTGTACTGCATAACCAGCTTGATTACTGTTTCTACAGCGCTGGTATCGAAAAAGTTCTTTTTGCTGTCGTAGTTGGTCGGTGCAGCGATAATAACAAATTCTGCGTCCTTATAGGCCATTTCTGCATCCAGCGTAGCAACAAGGTTCAGCTCCTTCTCTGCCAGATATTTTTCAATATAATCGTCCTGAATCGGAGAAAGCTTTTTGTTAATCAATTCAACCTTCTCCGGGATAATATCCACGGCCTTTACCTCATTGTGCTGTGCAAGCAGCGTAGCCAGGGAAAGTCCAACGTAACCGGTACCGGCAACGGCAATTTTCATGTTCATCATACTCCTCGTATAATATAGTCATAGCTTAGGTTGTTTTTAATAAAAATTTAAGCTATATTGTTTTAGATACTGTGGATTAGTTTTCAACTCCTACCACTAGATGGTTTTTTGAAGGCTCTAACCACAGTCTCTTTGTTAATTTGTTAATCAGTTAGATACCGCATGACGGTTTATGTAGAACGAGGCTACAATTGCAAGGAGTACCCGTGGTTCTAAAACAGTATCAAATATTTATTCAAGAGGTGTTTTCAATTGACTATTTTAGTTGGTATTGACGTTGCTAAAGATAAGCACGACTGCTTCTTTATGAACTCCGAAGGTGAAGTTCTTGCCAAACCTTTTACTATTTTCAATAACAAAGAAGGTTTCGATTTTCTTTACGAAAAAATCCAATCTGTCTCTTCTTCTGACAATATAAAAGTAGGACTTGAAGCTACCGGTCATTACAGCTATAACATCATTGGATTCTTGTTGAACAAAGGTCTAGCCACCTTTATTCTTAACCCACTCCACACAAATCTTTACAGAAAAAGTCTTAGCCTTAGAAAGACGAAAACGGATAAGATTGATTCTAAAACCATTGCTATGATGTTATTGTCCGATGTAAGCTTAAAATCCTACTCGGATATATCTTACCATAACGAAGATTTAAAGTCACTAACCCGTTACAGGTTTTCTAAAGTTGAAGAACGCGCTAAGCTTAAAACATCTCTTTCCCGCTTAGCACAAATCCTTTTCCCGGAACTTGAAAAACTCGTTCCAACTCTTCATATGACCTCTATTTACCAATTGCTGGAAGAATTTCCTAGCGCATCAGCTATAGCTTCTGTACATCTGACAAGGCTTACTAATCTACTCTCCAAAGCCTCAAAAGGTCACTATGACCGTGAAACTGCTATTAAGATTAGAGATGCTGCCAAAAATTCTATAGGCTCTAATATGCCAGCTAAATCTCTTGAGCTAAAGCATACTATTAAGCTTATTCGTGCACTGACTATTGATATTGGAGAAATAGAAGCAGAGATTTCTAAAATGATGGATAAGATTGCTTCTCCTATCACTACAATACCTGGAATCGGACGTAATATTGGAGCTATGATTATCTCGGAAATTGGCGATTTCAGCCGCTTTTCTTCTCCAGATAAGATTTTAGCTTATGCAGGCTTTTCTCCCTCTATCTACCAATCCGGTAAACTTGATAACTGCTATGCTCATATGGAAAAACGTGGTTCACGCTATTTGCGTTACGCATTGTTTCATGCTGCGAAACTTGTATGCCATTGGGACAAAACTTTTGCAGATTACTTAGCGAAAAAACGTGCTGAAGGTAAGCATTACTATGTTGCTATATCTCATGCCGTAAAGAAATTGGTTAGGGTGATTTTCCACATTGAGAAAACAAAGCAGGCTTTTCTGAAAGCTTCTTGACTTTACTTAATTTGATACTGTCTTTGAAAGCACCGTAAACGATGCTTTATTTGTCATGCGTTTTTTCAGCTAACCTAATAAAAATTCAATGTATCTATTTGGTTTAAGTTTTTTATCTTTACCCCCTTGACTTTTTATAGTTAGTCTTTAAAAAAATAACTTGATTTATTTTTATTTAACCACTAAAAAACTGTGTAATAAATAATAAACGACACAACTGTTTTCATACTGCAAGCAATTGTATCAATAAGACTATTGTTGGTCCTTCTTAATCTGCACAATATATGTTGTATATATATTATTATTCTCGTTTTTTATTTGTTCGGTGCTTTTATCCATATACAAATTAGCAAAGAAAAAATTTATACAAGTTCCAAGTAGTGCAACTGTATAAGAAATCGAAAAGAAAAATGAAAACAAAGTAATCCACAGATAAACGATAACGCCTTTAGTAACAATAAAATTATATGTGTTTTCATTCACAAGACGTTGCAAAACTAAATCTATCGGCAACCTAAAATAAGCAATAATAAATAATAATATTGTTAATAATACAAAAGCGCCAATAAAGTAAAATGAAAATAGAATTCCTACTAAGTTATGTATTCTATTACTTCTATTTAAATTCTCAATAGTATTAGGCTTGATTATCGACATAAAAATAGCTAATCCAGCAATATAAACACCTAACAAGCTAAATAGACCAGCTGAAAATGACAATAGTAATGGCTCTATTGTTTTATTTAAATATTCTTTATCAAGTGAAATGTGATTATATAAAACAGCAGTAAAAATTATCGCTAATATAATACTTAAGATAGAAGAATGATCTTTTACTAACTCTCTATATTTCTTTGTATCACGCAAAAATTCAAAGAAACTAATATAACCTTTTTGGTACTTTTCTATCTTACTCATCTTTTTTACCTAACATTTTATATAAAATCTGAGGAATAAATGCATTTACATGTTTATTAACATCAGGAATAGAAGTTTTATCTTTATCCGGTATGCTAAATCTTCTAGGTGCGTCTTTATCACTGGATACAGTACCTTTTTCACCTCCAGGCATTAATCCACTAACAACACTAGATATATAACCGTACCCTAGACCTTTAATTAAATTTTGTATATAAGCATTATCAAAATTTAATCCTCGTGTATTTTTGCTGTTTGCACTATAAGTGAGTTCAGCTTGATTAGCTTCAACACTTTCAATTGAAGTAGGATTGGCATACCACTCGTTAAATTCTTCTTGACATGGATTCTTAGGAACTATTCTAAATTTAATAGTTGTTATCTTTGAAAATCTCTTAACCCTTTCAGTAAAACTATCTTCATCTTTTTGCAATGTAACATTAAAAGTACCTTCTTCGGTACACTCATTAATTAATTGCTCAAAATAATCACAGAACTGTTTAGGACCAAAAAATTTTCCAGTAGTAAATCCAATTAATTCATGTTGCACATCAAAATAAAATGTAGACGTCCTTGCTAATTTATCCTGTGGAAGTTCTTCAACATCATCTTTTTCAAAATTGTATAATTGAATGTCATCCTCAAAAATTCGGATTAACCTTCCACTAATAAAGCTTTTTTCTACGTTGGTTGAAAGTGTTATAAATTTTATATAACCTCTATTTTTGGGTAGAATAATATTATCCTCTGTATTGACGCTCAGTATAAGTCGATTCAAAATTTCCTCTATACTCTTTTCACCCTCGTAAACCTTAAAAATATCATTGTTAACATTAACTTTAGCAAAGTATAGGTAAGCCATTTGAATTTACTCCTTTTAACATATATTTTTAACATTACTCTATGGTAAACAACAAGAAATCATCAACGTACTGTTCTTAACTTCTCCACTCTTAAGCTTTCTGAACATATAAAAAATTTTCGGAAAGCAAGAATAAACTTGTGTTTAAGTTTTAAAAACTTATTACTTTAAAGAAAGTCTGTTTTTTGCACTTATAGTGCGTCATAAATGCCAAGTTAAATTTTCCTAAGTCACGATTTAGGCAAAACTAACTTTCTACCGTATATATGGTCTATATCCTCGTTGCTATTCGCAGGCTTAAGTAAATGATCTTTATCCATGCCTGCTGCTGGTGTAAAAGTCAACTCTCCAAAATAGACTGCATTATTGCTTAAATATAAATCAACACGTACAAACGGGAACGGCTTAGCTAGTTTTTCAGCAACTTGAATAGCCTCATCTAACATTAAAGGTTTCACTAACTCATTAACATTCACCTTTTTAGCTGAAGCAACAAACTCCCAGTCTGGACTACAGTATACATAAGTAGCATTATGTCCATTTTCATCTCTGCCAAAACAAGCCATTACCAATTCTACTTTTCCATTAATACAATAGAATTTATAATCCTCCGGCAATGCAGATTTACCAAAATCCAAAAATTTTTCTATAATAATTACTGGTTTAACATCTTTATACTGCATTTCGGAATATCCTAGGTAAGAATTAGGAGCTTTTTTTAGCCACTTGTTTAAAGTTAAAAACACTTCTTCTTTATTCTCTTTATCCTTATCAAAGACAATATAATTAAAGCCACAACCTACATTAATTTTCATTACGAATTTTTTAGGTAATCTATCCCAATCTATATCTTCAGTTCTATCATAAACACCCAATAAATCCACTAAATGTTTTTTTAAACCCTGTTCTATCAAATATTCTCGTACTCTGTATTTATCAGCACATTTTTTTACTAATTCGTTATTTAGATACGTATGAAATTTTAACCATAGTATTTTTTCGTTAAGCGTAACAGGGTTATTTTCATTCCATTTGCGTTTAAGTTTTACTCTATAAATTATTGCTGTATTAAGCTTTGGTGAAATTTTGGTCAGCATTTTACGAAAAATATCTGCCATAATTAATTTAACATTGCTCATTTTAGTAATCTCCTTTTTAGCACCAAATCAACTACTTCATCTCCGAAAATTTTCCAGCATATCAAAATACACATCGTATAAACTAACGCACCACTAAGAATTTTTATCAATAAATTAATGATATTATTAGCGTTAAAAGAGAAGTTTAAGTCGTTGCAAACAAAATACATAACGAATCCGCAACACACATAACCAGTTGTTTTTAAAACCACTCTTTTCAAAGATATGTAATGTACAATTGACAAGTATTGCCACAAGCAAGCTCCTATTTCAGCAATGATTGTACCTATTGCAGCACCTACTGCGCCATGTAAGGGAATCAGTGAAAGGTTAGCTATAAAATTAACTATAGCACCAAAGATGACAGATGCAATATACTTCGACTCTAATTTTCTAGGAATTAAAAATTCCTCTCTAACAGTTAATGCATAACCTTTTATAATTAAGATTGGTCCCATCAAAACAAGTAAAAAAATACACTCTTCATATCCTGCACCTAAGAAAAATGGTACAAACTCCTTTGAAATAGTCATGATACCAAAACCTATTGCAGAAGCAATTAAAATAACACTTTGAAGTGAAATCATAAACATATTATTGGCTTCTTGGATTTTGTTTTGAGCAAACAACGCTGATATTCTAGGTAAAAAAACGATATTAATACCAGAAATAATACAAACAGGTACATTTATTATTTTATCTGCGTTATAATAATAGCCACTTTGATATGCATCACTGAGTATACCTAACATTGTTTTATCCATAATATGATAAACAGACATCGCTAACAAAGGTATAAACAATAATATATTAGGCTTAAAATGACCTATAACATCTTTACACTTAGGAATCCGAAAACATTCTTTTGGTAAGTTTATCCACAATAGCATCTCACTGAAAAAGTTGCTAAAGGAAACAATTGAAACATATATCCATAAATCTGTACTTTCATTTACAAAAATCAAAATTAAAACTATAGTAAAAACTTTTACAAGAAAATCCCTAATAAGAACTGTCTTAAACTGTTCAATACCAAAGAAATACCAACTGATATTAAGTATACAATCCATTAAATAAATGATTTGTATTGATGCTATAAGTAAATTATTGGGGCAAAAGAAAAATAAATAAATAATATACAATATGCTAATAAAGGACGCGGTTAAAAACTGCATACCATAAATTCCACTAAAAACCTTTATTAATTCTTGTTTATCATCTCTTGCCGCTGCTATGCTTCTAGTTCCATAAGCAATTATTCCTAGCATCGCAAACAAAATAAAATACTGAATAATTGAATTAGTATATGAAAATATACCTAACTGTTCTGCCCCAAGGACTCTAGCTAAGTATGGAGCTGTTATTAATGGTACACCTAATTTTAAAACTTGATATGCTGTCTGAAAGCCAAGATTTTTCTTCAAACTAGCCAATTGTATCACCAACTTTGATTTCACTTAACATCCAAAACATAAAGGAACTTACACCAGGTCCAAACGGAGGCTGACCTTCTAATAAAGACTCGATAAAATAAAAAATCACAAAACTTGTTAGCATATAAGGCCTTGCATATGGAGAACACTTGTGTTTTAGATTTAGAACAATTCGTTTAAACCAAATAAATTCTATAAGTAAGAAACCGATTATGCCATTTTCAGCTAATATATATATATATATGAGCAGTCTACATAATAACGACCAACCCCCAAAATAGGCGATTCAATAAAATTATCTAGAGCCTGAGCATAGAAACCCAGTCTACCACTAGACAAAGTATTTATATCAGCTCCGGCATACTTATCTATCAAGAAAGCCTGACTTATAAATTGTCTGGTTTCAGAGAACAGTAATAATCCACATAAACTAAAGCATAATAAGAGCAACCACTTTACCTTATGCTTTGAGTACATAAGAATATTAAAAATAAGTACGCAAGCAAGGCCTAAGATTGCTGTTCTACATTGGCTTAAGCCACATAATATCAGTAAATACCCACCCGCAGCATACCAAAGATATTTTCTCTTTGCTACAGGCAAAATTACGTAATATATGATAAGCATTGCTGTACACCATATCTGTGCTGCCGAATTTTTAGACGCAAACAAATACCTATTACTATCAAGCCATGCCTGATACGATGAAAAAAAAGTAAAATTAATATACGCTGCAAAAATTAACGAACAAACAACATAATTTTTACATATTGAAATCAAGTCAGCTTTAGTTAATTTTTGATCCAACAAATCACTAATAATTGATACTAATAGCGGTACAAGCATTAATTGCACATAGCTTGCGACTTCATAATCTGAATCCACACTTAATCGAATCAGGCAGTAAAGTGCAAATAAAGTATAACAAAATAAAAAAGTGGCAGTAAACGAAGATATTTTCATCTTCCCTACCTTAGAAATCCCCAAATAACTAACCATTAACAACCATAAAAGGTACATCATTGGTCTAAAAATGTCAGCTACTGCACTAATCTGAGAAAAAATAGTAACACTAATAGTAATTTGCAATAAATATTTAGCTATTATATCTTTTTTTACTACCAACCCATTCACACTTTTCTAATCCTTTCTTCCATTTGCGCATAAAACATCTGCTTTAATCTAAGGCAAAATCCTTATTTGAGAACATTATTCAAATATTCCTTAGCTACAGTTGTATCTGTACATGCTTTAGCAGAACGATACCCCTCACTTACAAGATTGGATATTTCATCATAATTTGAATTTCTAACTTTTTCTATAATCTGCACCAGCTCAGCGGAATTTCCTTGCTCACACAGATAGCCATTGACTTTATCTTTAATAATTCCGTCAATACCACCATTTCTAGAAGCAATAGTAATACAGCTAGCTGCCATAGCCTCTAGGTACACTAATCCAAAAATTTCATTGTTGCTAATCATAACAAAGCAATTTGTATCAGAAAGAACCTTCATTACCTCATCACGAGGAATCTTGCCCAAGAAGTGAACCCTATTTGAACACTTCAATTCTTTCGCTAAAACCTCCAATTGAGCACGCATAGCACCATCACCAACGATATTTAATTCCCACTCGAAATCGCTAATAGAAGCCAATGCCTTAATAATTGCATCAATATTTTTATACTCAACTAATCTGCCTACATAAGCAAATTTCCATACTTTTCTATTCTTAAACTTCTCTGTGTTTAAGTTATAACTAGCCAAGTACTCGTCAGGTACTCCGGAATAGCATACAAAAGGTTGCTCTTTTAAATTGAGTATTCTTTGAACCTCTTTAGCTTGGTATAATGATCTTGCGCCTATTCTATCTATATAGGGCAAATATCTCTCAACATGAAATTTAGGAGAATTAATATATCCTGTACCATGCAATACTACTGCTGTTTTGCAATTATATCTTTTCTTCAGTTCTGCAATAATTTCCATCTGTGGACTCGCCCAATGAGCAATTATAGCATTAGGAATAAAATCATCTTTTATTAAAATTTTCTCTATTAGCTCTGCTTGTTTTTTTAAAGTGCGTTCGCTAGGAGAAGTATGAGGAATATATTTTTTTATCGGCAAGCGATAAACTTTTACACCATTATCGTCATAATTTTTCTCAGCCACTAAATCTATATCCGGAATTGGAAAGCCTAATTTGCTAGCCAGGTTTTGTTTTATTGACTTAGGTAAATTATGTACAATATTTGGATAGCAATGACAGTTATGAATCACTATTACCTTATGACCAAGTTTTACCCACTCTTGAGCAAATGTATTGACTATAGGTGTAGAACCATCCCTGTTCCCCATGGAAATATCCTTGTAAACAGATGTTAACACTAAAATATTCATTTAGCACCTCTATTAATCAAAAACTTTGCTGGATTATCAAAATCAACAGCAAAAGTTTCTAAATCTTCATCACTATAATTCCACCATTCAGAATCCAGCAATCCCTTGATAATTTCATCATCGAATCTCTTACGGATAAATCTAGCAGGATTGCCTGCCCAAATTTCATAAGGCGGCACATCATGTGTTACCACGCTACCGGTCCCAATAACAGCACCATTATGAATAGTAACACCAGCTTTTACATATACACCCATGCCAAGCCACACATCGTTTTCTATAACTGTTTGTAGCATTTCAACCATTGGGAAGGTCGCAAAGTTTTTGCCCATTATATTTTTCCCAGCGTGAAAAACCGGACTACTAGATACCCTATCTAGAGGGTGTGCAGCAGCGCCAATACAACACCTGTTTGCTATAGAGCAAAAATTGCCAATACTGACACCAACCATAAAACAATCATAACCAATATAAGAATATCGTCCCAACTCTACATTTGTTAATTCACTTTTGGAACATACTCTAGCGGTTTTATCAATAACACACTTTCTTAATGCTGGAGGATTCAACAATATTTTTAAGGCTTTTGGTATTAATAATTTAAAAATTTCCATAATGTAATAACAATACCTCTAAAAATTATATCATTTTTTCTATGCTCTTTAACAATATTTTAGCATTACTAACACTATCATAATTCTTTACTAAGAACTCAAAGGAAGCTTCTCCAAAATTCCTTAAATTATATTTAACAGTATTTCTAATGCATTCCTTAACCCCTTCTACATCATTACTCTCGCACCACCAGCCAAAGCCACCGTCAACAATAACCTTGCCTACGTCTGTATTAGGATCAGTCACAGCTAATACAGGAAGCTTTGCCTGCATGTATGAAAGTAATCTGCTAGGGAAATTGGGAATGGTAAATCTATGGTCCAGGAACAGCATTCCTACATCACAGCTGCCAACCATTGCATCATAATCTTCTTTCGGCAAACGCTTCATAAGCTTTACATGCTCTGGCTTTTCTTGATTTACAAAGGCTTCAAGCTTGCTATACTCAGTTCCATCACCAACTATCAAGAAATACGCTCCGGTATCATTCGCTGCTCTCAAGCAATTAATTAAGAATGGTATCCCTTGAGGTTTTCCTAAGTTACCACCATAAACGAATACTTTTTTATCTAGCGGAATACCATATTTTTGTCTAATTGCTATTCTCTGTTCCTCTGATACGCTCATATCAATCGGTTCAATACAATTAGGACAAACCTCTACCTTATTGGGAGGAACATCTGGATTATGCTTTATGACATAGTCAACATTCGCCTGACTCATACAACCAATACGGTCAGAAAGTGCATAAAGCTTTTTTTCTTTATTTCGGAAGTACTTGTAAAGTATTCCCTTAGCACCTGACTTAGACAGCATCCCTAAATCCACTGCATTTTGAGGAAAAATATCCTTCAAAAGCAGATAGGTTTTTGCATTATCTCTTTTCTTTACATACTCTATAGCATTGCATAAAGTAATTGGTGGAGTAGAATAGAGAACTAAATCGAATTTGACATTGCTATAATATTTACCAATAGCATCTTTAAACTGCTTTTCAATAAGAAGTGTAGAAATACCTTTTTCAATAACATTACACTTGGTCAGATTACCAATCTTTACATATAAATAATGAACCCCATTTTCTTCAATAAGTTCAGTTTCTTTACCAACACGTTTTTCATAAGGACTAATAGTATATATTTTGTGTCCATTATTACGTAAAGCACGCAATAAATCAGGATAGATAGAGTGTTGTTCTATACTTTCCATTCTGCCAATTGTCAAAAACAGTATATTCATCATTTATATCTCCAATTAAAGTTTTTTTATGCAAACATCGTTATATTTCATCATATAAATTCCATCGTCATAGTTACCGATATTAGCACCATTAACTCTACCAGCTAAATTTTCAGCAATTAACGACATATGGTCACAACCGCTCTCATAAGCATGTGGGTAACCACCGCCAAAGCGAGGATTTACTTCAGAAATATAGTACTCACCATTAATCTCAAATATATCTATATCAATTTGTCCAACGTAACCAGCTTCGCTAACAAATTTTTCAATCAAAGTGAATAATTTCTCATCCTTAAAAGAAACAGCTTTATCAGTCTCACCAGCACGCATTTTAATTTTTTTCTTAGTAAAGATAGATACTATTTCCTTAGAAAGCATATCAATATAAACATCAGCACCAATTTCCTGGCCATCAAGGAACTCTTGAATCATTAAGCCCTCATCATGCGCAAAAAGCAAATCCACTGTTTCTTTATCATAAACTTTTGATATTGCAATGCTTGCGCTGCCTCTGGCAGGCTTAACAAATACCGGATAAGAAATCTTTCCTGCCTCAACATCTGCATAAAAAGCATCCTTGTCCATATATGACTTGGCGCATTTATAATTATGGTCCGTTAACCAATTATACATTTGGAATTTATCTAGTGCCATTTCGCACAGTTCATACGAAGAACCAATAACCTTCGTGCCAACAGCCTCAAATTTCCTTATATTTTCTGCAAGCAAGGAAAGCTCCGGGTCAATCAAGGAAAGAACACCAGTGATCTTTTCCTTTTTACAAATATCTAAAATAACATCAAGATAATTTGGAGCAGTCATTCTCGGTACAATATAATACTTATCAGCATCATATAAGGCAGGTGCCAAGTTACTCATATCAGTAGCAATAACATTGCCTTTTCCTGCAAAAACCTTTCTAAAATATTGAACAACTTTATTGCGAGTGCCAGCACTCAAAATCAAAATATTAATCATCTTAAAAACTCCCTAAATCATCAAAAAACAGTGGTGTCCCACCAGTATGAATAAAGAGGATATTTTTTCCTTGAATATTGTTTTCTATAATATACTTTTTCATACCATTAAAGGCTTTTCCTGTATATGTAGTATCCAAAGGAATGCCATAATTAATCATTACCTCTTTAATTGTTGCTATGATTTCATCATTTTCTTTACCATAGCCACTACCAATGTACTTATCAATGAAGATAGTTTTATCCTCTATTATTTTATTGTCAATATCAGGCATATATTCCTTAATACTGTCAATAACGACATCTCTGCCGCGAGGGTTCTTCCGAGCTATGCTAATACCTATTATGTACCTATCATCGTTATTGATTATTTGTCCACAAACTAAACCCGCATGGGTAGTTCCCGTACCTGATGCAAAGAAGATATAATCAAAATGAAGATGGTTTTCAGCTTCAAAATGCTTTACCTCCTCATAACATTCAACATAAGCTTGTGTACCTATATTGCCATGTCCACCACCAGTAATAAAATATGGCTTCTTACCAGCTGCTTTCAATTCAGCTAACTTACGTTCAATAGTGTCATGTACCTGCTCTACTGGAACAGTAATAATCTCAGCTCCAAAAAGCTCCATAAATTTGCTATTATAAGTCACATCAGAAACTTCTTCCGGACCTATAATTACACAATCCATATTTCTAGCGGCAGCCATATTAGCAACAACACGGCAGTGATTTGAGTGACTACTGCCATAGGTAACAACGCAATCGAAATCACCTTTATCAATCTCTTTAAAAAATAACATGGCTTTTCTAGCTTTATTGCCACCAAAAGAATATGGTATTAGGTCTTCCCGCTTAATGTATAGCTCATTTTCCAAATATCTTTTTTCAAAACTATAAATTATCGTTTTTTGCACGTGTATCATCTTTTAGAAACTGCCTTAATCCTTTTTTATACTCTTTTATCAATCCTTCATAATCATCAAATTTAATAAACATGTTACTACCATTGCTGTTTTTGATAAATAGTAATTCATTGATTCTTCTTAATTTATCACATAAGTCATAGACATCCTTACCATAAATACCTATCAATCCAGAACATGCATGGTATCTAAGACTATTGCCTTCTCTTTTAGGTAAGTCAATAAATATATTCTCTACCTTAGAAAGATTATCTAATCCTTCTATAGAAACAATAACATCTTCACTATTAGAAAACAAATGATATGAACCTGCACATCCTTTATAAGCTTCATTTAACTCTTTTGGTAAATCTGCGACAGTGTGTTTTACCCCAACAGCACATTCTATCATCCATTTTGTAGTATTAAATCCACTAACCTTTTCATATGGAACATAAGTCATTACACCACCAAATCTATGTCCCATTTCAAGCAAATAAAAATGACCATCATTGTCGCGAATACAGTCAAACCAAGCAATGCCTTCTTTACAGCCAGATTTTTTTATAACCTCTACAGCTTTATCGTTTACTTCTTCAATGTATTGCTTTAGATATGCAGAAGTTGTACATTTAAAAGAATAGGCTCATTGTATAATGAAATTGCACACCTGAAAAATTGAATAAAAAATAGTCCA
>OFMT01001835.1_pt1 | contig 14023 bp, 22 predicted proteins | sample 1541891 | NCBI WGS metagenome assembly OFMT01 (sample SAMN04209230, study PRJEB22552) | human gut metagenome | biome: gut; material: feces | host: Homo sapiens | place: USA: Oklahoma | reverse complement strand
CTGCCTGTACAGCAAGATCATCTGCCAGTTGAACCATATAAAAAAAGCGCCGACAAACATCAGCACCAGGTTCAATGTTCCGACTTTCTTTATCGCCGAAACTATCTTTTTTAATCTTTTTTTCATTTTACCTGCCGCCTCCAGTGTTTACAGAAAAGAATGTTCGTCACTACATTTATCATAAATCTTCTTGATATTCGAAATCGAATGAACTGCTTTTCCATTTGGAAAGTGAGGATGATCGCTACAATAATTTTCATAAGTATCAATATCTTCAATAATCTGGTCAAAATGTTCCTCTGTATGTTTTACATCATGCTTAACCTCATCATTAAATCGAATAATTCTGTAACGTGCATTCTTAGCGTTTCCCTCCTCGATTTTGTCCATGACTTCTTTGTTCAGTACGCGACCAATTGATCGTCCCAATGCTGTCCAAGGATTTACCTTGATTGGCGCTACCTGTACTAATGTAAGAACAACAAAAAGGATTCCCCCACCAGCTTCCAAAATCTCTTTTAACGTCATTTCAATACCTCCGTATTTAATTTCTAAAACTTCTATATTGCTCTTACGGCGGGCTTCTTTGGCTACACATAGTTTTACCTCCATTAAAAAAAGAGCCTGTTGTGGCCCTTTTTACATCATCAATTCTTCATCATCTGCTCCGGCATATTTCCTGCAATGAAACTCCAACATGTCCATATCCTGTTCAATATCTTCCAGAGTCCTCTCACTCTCGCCCTTATTGAAAAGCAGAAGATCATAAATCAATGACCATTGTTTACTTATTATCTGCAGTTTCGTCATTCTTCCTTTGCCAGTTCTCCCATTCCGGAATCTTCCAAGATTTCTTTTACCTTTGCTTTCAGAAGTCTCGGTACCTCTGCATAAGTTTTCTTTCCAAGCATAATCTGCTGTGCCCATAACATTGCCATCATTTCTTTTCCTCCATCATTCTGTAATAATATAATAAAGTTGTTAAACAGTTTCATCATTACTGATATACCAGTTCTGACATCTCAAGAACGCATCCTGTAAGCATTTCGTTCGATGCCTTCAATTCTTCAAATTTCTCTTCCAAGCTCTTTTCAACTTCCGGAACATAGGACATATACTTCGCAGGGGACGCTCTTACCGTTTCTTCATTGATCTTATCTGCAGACTCCCTGAACTGGTGATAATCATATTCATACATCATCTGCTTTGCAGAGTCTTCCATCTGTCCCTGTTCAATTGTCACTTTCTGCTCATTCAGGCACAGTGTGACATCTACCATGCCATTATTGACAGGCTGCCAGCGCACTTCTGGCTGACGTTCCATATATTTCGCTTTTTGCATGCTTGCTGATCCTCCTTTTTGCAGCTGCGCAAACAGCATCAATGTTATATTTATCTTTGACGTATTTGGAATCGGTATGCTTAAACCATCCATAGTAACTGGTACATTTATAAGCAATCTCCAGAGGGATTTCAACTCTATTCTTCATGCAGTACCAAGCTACTGAATAAGCTCTCCTTGCCCGCAGAAAGATCTTGCTTCTGATTTCTGTGTGGTCCCTGTAAATTACATAGCCCATCATATCTATCGGTTTTCCACGCCTTTCTGCCTTATCTTTTTCTCTGTAATTCTCATATTTATTTCCGGTTTTAATGCGATAATCAATCGGGAATAGGTCTGCATCCGGTTTTATTGTGAGTCCGTACTCTTTCAACAGGTACTTTTCTAACGCCCGAGCCGCCCTCTTAACATCAGCTTCCCGGGCTCCTATGAGCAGGATGTCGTCCATATAGAATATACAGAAAAATACAAGTCTCTTGCTTTCAGCCGTACCATCTCGGTGCTTTCTGGTCTTATGTAGGCTAAGTACATACACATAGGCTTTAGACAGGTAATAATTGCACAGAAACTGTGACAAACCGGAGCCGATATTAAGCCCCTGTTTGTATGTCCCTATCAGAAAGAACACAAGATACAGAAGGACTTCGTTCTTCACATCATGTTCCAACATACGTTTCAATTTACGGGTATCAACCGATGGATAGCATTTCCTTACATCGCCCTTCCAGGCATACCGAGATTGAGCATATTTCTTTCTGATCTGATGCTCTATTGCTCTTTTGCCTCCGAGCTGTCCTTTTCCTTTGATACTTGCATATTGATGATAGCCCAGTTTTCTTCTCCAGAGTTCATCCAGTCCTTCGCTGGCTATTTCGTCAAGAATAAGCTGTTTTACACTCTCCACTCCGATTTCTCGAAGCTTTCCGTTTATTCCATCTCGCCGCCAACCATACTGAATAGGTTCTACTTTCAACTCTCTGTTCCGGATTTCATATCTGAGACTTTCTGCCACTGTACGGACCAGACCAGATACCATGAGATCTCTTTCGTCTGTGTCCCGAAGCAATCGTTTCATAGCCTGCAAACTCATTGAACTTGTGCGACCATGCAGATACTTTGCCACATCTGGCCGTTTCCATTTTTCGTCAAGTGCTTCATAAATTGGATCTTCAATAAAATCATCTGCTAAAATATTTACATTCTTGCAGCATTTCTTCATAAAGGCATTTTCCTTTCTGTGTGATTCAGGGACTTTCGGTTGTCTACTAGTCCCGGCTGGCAGCGCACCTGCCAGTCTCCCCTTCCCACTCTGCAGATGTCAATCTACTTCATGAGAAAGGAATGGCCTTTTATCACGTATTTCGGGTATTCCCAAGTATAGGCTTCTTCAGCCGGCTTATGAGGTCGAGTATCAAATTTTTTATACACAGAAATTGTCGCGAGGATGTTCCACCAGGCATTCGTCAGGCCATTGTTGCCATTCACGCACGACGGGCCAGCGATGCCGCCATCGCTCAGACCGCCGCGCCGGCGGAGCTCCCGGCCTGTTCTTGTTCCAGCCGCAGGTTTTCCGCCGCAATACCAAGCATCAGCCCACCAAGCCTTATCGCCTCCTCCCCATTCAGTCGGAATCATTGTCCCTTTACCGAAGTCCACAAGTTGTTCTTTTACATACTTCCATGCATCGTATGCTTCTGGTAAAATACCCACTTCTTCATAGGTACTCATAATCGTATCGAGATTTGTGGTCAGGATCTTTGCATTATTTGTTCTGTAATATTTATCGGTTGTGTTTCCATCTGCATCTGTTGCAACAATGTGCATGGAATTTCCAGATACTGAATAACCACCTGGCAAAATCTCGATTTCATTAATCTTACAGATATTCTTTCCGTCGGTATTGGATACCGGACTTCCATCATATCCCTGTACAGAATCAGTCGAGCCTGTCTCCCAGTGCATTGTGCTCACCTTGTAGCTGGTCGCTGTTGTAAACGGAGTCTTAACATCAAGGATAACTGCACTATTACTATCATCAATAGCTTCGATACCGATGATTTTTGCACTATCGACGATATTGTGCATATAACTATTTCCTCGATCATAATTCGTGTTTGAACCAGGATTTCCAATGCTGATAGATGAGCCTATTACAAGATTATTCGCTTGAGATTTTACAAGAATTACCCTTGTCGTATTTTCCTCAGCAACAGTGACATTGTACTGTACATAATATCCTGTGGCACCTCTCATATAAGCCTGTAAATCCTTAGTTCCGTACTTAATCATCGTCAATGCAAGAACCCATGCCGCATCTACATCTGTTTCAAAACAGTATGCCGGTCCCTGCTTTCTTGCGTAACCGTAATTTGCATAGGACGGTTTGCTACGAATAGGTTTTCCATTTGACACATATGGTACTCCGTCGATCTCGACTGCTGCACCTTTGGGATGGATCATCCAACCCTGCACCGTGCCATCTGGCCGGACACATTCCTGCATAGGTCTGTAACCTTCCTTTTTTCTCGGAAGCATGGACCAATGATGAAGCCAGCCGTTGTCCTCAGCGTTTCTCTCTTTTTTGTAGTAGAGTCCCATGTTAAGGACACCTCTATTGATTTTTCCCGTAGTTTTGTATCCAGGCATTCCTTCAATTGCAGTAATCTTCTGGTTTCCATCATCATCAAGAATCCAGTTGCAGTTGATTGGTCGGAACGCTTCCAGGGTGCCGATTTCATCTTTTCCTGCCGTAGTATTTGTAGACGGTGTGCAGGTAAGCCCTGCAAGTCCATCAAGGCGATTCACCGTACAGGACTGTGTAACATCCGGATCAAGGTCTTCTACCGTATAGATTTCTCTCGTACGGCGCATAGCATAGTAGCGCTCAATTGCACTCTCTAAAGTGCCACCAGCTGCATTAATAGCTGCCAGCTGCTCAGCTGCTACGCTTTTAATCCCCTGTGTCTGTGTTGCTGATTCAGCCTGTACATTTTTAATTTCAGATGCACCTGTATTATTGATCTCAGTTTTTCTCGCATCGATTGTGTCGTTTATAGCTTTCTGAGACGCATCCACCATAGATTTTTTTGTTGCAGTGATTTCATTTTTTATCTCCTCCGCTTTTGTATCTACGGATTTGTTTATGGTTTCTATTGCACTCGTTGTCTTTTCAGAAAACGTATTGTCCAGTCCAGCAATTTTATCATTTACATTTTTCTCAGATGTCGCAGCAGATGATGCAGCCTTTTCAGCCGCACTTTTGTATCCGGCAACAACATCTTTTGCACTCTTTGCATCTCGGTATCATTGCACGCCTCCTTCGTAGCCTAATTCTATTGCCTTCAGTTCCTCAAAGCTCACATATCTCAATGTCGGAAGCAGGATTGAAGGTTCTCCCAGTACCACTTTCTTTCCCTGAATGCTCCATCTAGGATAATTCACACTCACATTGCACTTTCTGGCAATTCTGAACGTCATATTTCCAATTTCTTTCCGGATCATCTTTATTGTTCCTGTGTTGGTCTTCCTTCCATTCACCGGATATGCTTCAAATCTTACCAGTAATCTAGCCTCTTCCTGCTGGATCACTTCATGCACCATAATATATCTCGTTGCCATCCTATATTCCCCTTATCTGTTCCAAGATCCTCGCTCTAAATTCTTTGTCTGACTCAAAAAATTTGCGTTTCATTCCATACGCATAAGCTATATTGTCCAGATATTTTCCATATGCAAACCCATTTTTTCGGTCTTCTATTCTGGCTTCGTATCTTTCCTTGATCTCCGAATAAATTTTTCTGGCAACACGCTCAATTATAAGCGTTCCTATTGCCGTAACGCATATAGTAACCAGTGCCATCTCTACTCCTTTCTCATAAATCTCTCTCGTATCCGATCGGCCCATGAACTATTGCGAATTGCGTATACAATGCTCCGCCAATTACATTTATTTCCATGTTGACCTCCTACTGCATATTTGGCTTCTTGACTACCTGTGTCTCTGTAAGGGGCGGCTTCTTAGTATGCTGATCCAACCACTCGGCAAATTCTTTTGCCCCTATATTCTTTGATTCAATTTCGTCTGCCAGGTGGCGAAGCGCTACTACGATCATTCCTGCATCAGCTGCAGCATACGGAGAAATTGCTTTAATCACATTGTTGGAATAATACTTCAGTCCATCGCTCACTGCTTTGACAGCTTCTGTATGCTTTTTGTCCTGCACTAGGACATTTGCTCTGCTGACGAAACTCTTCATTCTCTTCTCTTTGATTCTCATACTTCGTCATCCGGATCTTCGTAATCGTAGCCATCCATATCATCCGGATCTTCTGCATCTCCCAGAATTTCATCCGTAATATCCTCTTCTGGTTCTGCATCTGTCTCCTGACCGGTCTCCGTCTCTGTGTATTCTACATCGATTACGTCCTCGTCTTCTGCTTCTGTCGGGCCAGGTAACTGAGGGATTCCCTTTGGTTCTTCTTTTTCTTGCTCATCTTCCGGTTTCAGATCTTCCTTGTAATCGCTGTCAAAAATACTCTTCTGAGCAGTATTGGCTATCGGCTGTAAAACATACTCGCCGCTATCTTCATCGAACGCCAGTTCCATTTCTGTGTCCATGTTACCATCCTTTTTGTCCGTGATCTGCACGGTTGATGTGACTTTATGCTTGAAACTTGGCTTATTGATTTTCCTGCTTTCGCCTTCTACTTTAGGATCATAATTCGGAATATATTCCCGAGTGAAGCTAACATCAATTTTCAATGTCAAACTTCCATTCGTGCTCTCTTTCTCCATCATATTTCCGATCAATCTCTGCAGAACGAAATTCATATCTCGTTTTACGTTTCCCAGCGTATCACTGTCAAAATCCAGTGCTTTCATAAATTTGTCCATCCCTTACTCCACCTTTCCATATTTGATTCCATTTTCCTTCATATATCCAACTAACGCCTTCAGCTGCTCTTTGGTTCCGATTGCAAAGAACTTAGCTCTGCACTTCTTTTTTGGAATCGACTGCGGCTGTGTCTGAGCAAACGGATCAACTACCGGTTCCGGTACAGAAACAGCTGCCTGCTCTGTCGGAACGTCCTGCGGCATTTCCGGAACACTCTGCTTTTTCTCTGCGTCAATGCGCTCCTCCTCCGCTTTTTTCTGTCTCTCGATTTCCTTCTGCTCTTCTTCCTTACGGATGCGCTCTGCCTCTGCTTTTCTGGCTTCCTCTGCCTTTCTTCTTTCTTCTGCAGCTTTTTCTTTCTGAATACGCTCTGCCTCCAGTTTTTCTTCCAGATCTTTCAGACGCTTTTCCTCCGCCATAGCTTTTGACAGATCCAAGGTGCGGACATATACATCCTTAGCATTCAACTTATACTTTCCGCATACGCTTTCAATGGTTTCAAGATCAGTCTTTACCTGTTCAATTTTCTTCTGCACTTCTGCGATTGCGGATGCCAGTTTACAGGTCTTATTCAGATAACGCTGATCGAAAACCTTGCTAAATGGCAAGATTTCTGCAAGATTCCCGATGGCTTTCTCGTAAGCCTCCATGATCTTTGCTTTCTTTTCTTCCTTTTCTGCAGTCTCAAAGGCTTTCACCTGTTCATCAATCTCTGCAGACTGCTTCTTGATAAGATCAGTGATTTCCTTCAATTCCTTCTCGAACTCTGCGTATGGCTGATTGATAACCTCTTTAACCTTTTTCCTACGCTCATCTATTGCCTTAACAAGATTGTTCAGTTCCGCACGATCATTCTTTGCTAATTTAACTGTTTCTTCGGTATATACAATCCCTTCATATAATGCAACCTTGCTTCTAACTGCCGCCAGTAGCTCTTCTTTGTTCCATTCGATGTGTTTCAAAAAATTGCTCTCTGTCGGGCTAATCAATCTAAACTCCATTTTGCCCGGAACTACTGTGGTTTTCTCTACTACTACCTGTTTTTCTTCTGTTGCCATTACCCTTCCACCTTTCTTATTGTCACTTCTACTCTTGGATGCTCTGAGAAGAACTTTCTTACCTGCGCATCTACAACCTGGTTATCATCATGATATGCAATATTGTTTAAGCTATCGCAGATGATCTTTCCGATATTATCCCAGTCTGGTTTCTTTGTTGGCCGGATCTTATGCTCCAGCATCATCCTTCTTCTTTTCTTGCTAGTAGACAGCGGGATATTGTAATAGGCAATGATACGAACGTCCAACATGTCCCCATCCTTAAACCTTTTTCCTTTTGCCTCTTCCTTGTACGCCATCTTAACCAGGTTTTCATAATTGACAGTCTTTTCTGGCGTATATGCCTTCGCAAATCTCTTTTCATTTCCATCGTTACCAGTATATTTCTTAACAGTCACTCTCGGCCTCTGCTTACCAAATGGCACGCCTGGAATAATAAATCTTATGCTTCGCACTTCATCCTCCTTGAGTGTTTCCGGGCTATTCATCCCTTCCATGCCTTACCTCCTGTTCCCATTCTTCCTCGCAATTCCTCCAGCTTTCTCTTGATTTCTTCTGACATTTCGCCTTTCGTTTCATCTTCTTCCTGGATTGGCAACTTATGTTTCTCCTGCCTATCCTCAATCTGCATCTGCTGTTTTTTTACCTCGGCTATTGCCATTCGGACCTTTTCTGGTATTCTTCGGTCTTCTTTTATTCTCTGCATCGCTGTCCGGTAATTTCTTACAAAATGAGATTGCTCTACGGTTCCAACCTGGTCTGAATCCATCATCGCCCATTCTCTTAGGTTGCTTGGGTTTCCGACTGCCATCTTGCAGGCCTCGGGCAATTTCTCAAATTCCTCTTCTGCATAATAGCTTGATCTTCCAATTGCTTTTCGCACAATCGCCCAGGCTTCCAACTCACTCATTTCCGTTTCTTTTACGGAAGTGATCTGCTCTGCCTTTTCCCTTATATCTGCTATTGTCGGCGGGAATTTCTCAGTTGCCATATGCTTTTGAACTGCCAGCTCTGCCTGTTTATATGGCAGATCTCCCAACAATGCGAACCATACATTGAACGCATCCTGATCCGGAATGAAAGTCGGCTGTGCATATACAGCCTTCATAGCCTTCACTAAAACCTTGAACTGTTCTCTTTCCATTACCAGCCATCTACCTCGCTAACCCTTTGTTGTATCTGCTCGGTTCTTGTTGCCGGTCGCTGCTGCTTTCTTTCCTCCAGGATTTTCCAGATAATTCCTTTCCAGTTGTTCGCCATGCAGTCTTCAATAAGATTGCAGATTTCATTCGCACCGTAACTTCCTTCACTATTTTCGGTCTTTTTGAGCAATGATTTCATTCCCTGCTCCTTGTATGATTCCTTTCGCTCCATCTTGTACCGGAACCAAACTTCCATCTTTTCTCGAACAGGTTCTGAGATATCGTAATCTTCAACCAAACGATGAAATAACTGGATCGTATTCTCGGCTTTTTTCTTGGCCGGTTTTTCTTCTGCAACAACCTCTGTCTTTTCTTCTATGACAGGCACCGGATCTGTTCCTATTGCCCGATTCCGTTCCCGGTCTCTCTGCAGTCTTTTTCTTCTTGCGGCATCCGTTTCCGATCCAACCATCTCAGCGCATTGCGTCAGCAATATTTCGTCTGCTCCAAGAACTTCTATCAGACCCTTGCTTTTCAGATAGCTTACTGTTACCTTTACGTTATCTGTATCTTCATCCAGCTCCAACGCCAGCTCTTCCATGAAATCGTCTTCTATACCTTCAAAATACATTTTGTTTCCCTGCTTAATTGCCGTCAGCAGCATTTTCAGATAGATAATCGTATAGGTGTCGCCCCCTGCTATCTTCCTCAGCTTCTTTATTGTCTTATCTTTAAAGAACTGGTCTGTCATTTTCAACCAGTAATACTTCTTCTCAGCCATATCAAATACCCGCCGTTAAATCCGTAATAGAAATAGGGGCTTTCAGAACTCTTGTCTTTCTGCAGCAATCACACAATTCGCACCGATCCGGCTCTGTATCACCTGATTTCACAGCCAGGACTCTCGCCATATTCATTTCTACCAGGTTCAGTGCCTCGGCCAGATAATTGTCGGTAATATGAATGATCCGAATATCCGGTTCGCTTTCCTTCGTAGCTCCAGCAATATAAAACGGTAACTTCTTTCCGGTGTTCTGGCGGACGATCTCCTGATAAATTGCACCCTGGATGTCATATCCCCAGTACCGCACAAAATCCAAATATCCGATATCTCTTACCCATTCCAGCTTTGTGATCGATGCCATAACCTTTAAGTCTACAATTGCAATGCCTTGAATATAGCTGTCCATCTTGATTTTCCACTTTGTCCCAAACAGCTCGCCCGTCATAATGACCTGTTTCTCGCCGGACATGAACTTCATAAAATAATCGTCTCTCTCTATTCTCTGAATAATTTCATCCGCCTTGACGAACTCAGCTTTCAGCGTTCCGTCTCTCTTGAAAAGATCCGGATTCTCTGTCTTGAATTTATCCAGTGTCCCCTCAAAGTAGGAATCCACATAACTTCCAACCATAAGAGCCTTTGACTTCGGCTCTTCCCATCTTCCTTTCAGCTTTTCCATTGCAGTAAATTCGCAAGGCATTTTCCCATATGTACCGCAGAAATCCTTGAACTGCGATACGCTCATATATTCTTCGTTCGCTTCCTGGCTATAATAATTCTCTGCCGTCAAAACCATGTATCATCCCTCCTACATCGCATCGATATCTACGTCTTCTGGTTCTTCCTCTACTACCTCAAACGGATCTTGTGCTTCCAATTCCGGAACTGAATCCGACTTGTTATCGCCGTAGGTTCCATTTCCTTCTTCGTCATATGTCTTCTGATCGTCCTGGATGGCTCTCTGCATATCCACTGATAAAATTCCCCACTTGCTAAGAAGCAGCTTAATGACTGTTTTCAGCGCCATCGCTTCAAAATCTGTGGTCCACTTACTTGACTTCTTGCCTTTGTTCAGATCATATCTGTACGCCTGGGAATACTTTCTTGCATGATTGTCCACCGCTTTCTTTGACATATACAGCTCCTGGCTATAACCGGTCTTCAATCTGAACCAGGCGTAATATCCGGCCACATTTGCTTCATCTCCGGCATCTCTCTGCTTGCAATTACTGAAATCTTCCGTAAACTTAATCTCGCCTGTTATTGGGTTATATGATTCCAGCTCGTCCTTGTATACAACTGCATAATTCATTCGCTCGTAATATCCCGACCGGATCGCCAGCTGAATGAAGCCTTTATACATCATCTGGAACTGAGCCTTTGGAATCTTCTCCCAGTCTTTCTTCCTGGGGTTCCAAACACTCTCGTTATACGGAACGATTGCCGCAAATCCAAGGTTGCTGTCTATCGGGAGATCATATGTTGCTGCTACAAACGCAGCTCCGATAATTGAATTTGCAGGGCATTTCTTCAACTGTGTGCTTCCTGATACTGTATTAGTGATCGAGGCCATAAACTGAGGAGCTTTCTGCCCTAAGACTTCTCCGAATTTTTCTTTGATTTTGTCCTGGGAAAGCAACTCCTTTACCTGTTTTACTACTGGAACAGCTGGTGCCGCTTGTGGTGCTGCCGGCTGCATTCCTGTCTGATCTGCCATTCTATTCTTCCTCCTTCTCCGCTATTTTGAACGATTCTCCAATCAGTTCGCAAAACTCTACAACGCTCATACCTTCTATGCAATCTTTACAAACCGGGCCTTCCGAAGTATCCATATACTTATCGCCTTCATAAATCGGTTCATTGCACCATTCGCACGTATATATGGATTTCGGCTCTTCTGCGTTCGGACATCTACTGTCACATGGATTTTTTCTGCATACTGCACACATACCTATTCACCTCTTAAATCTTTCCACGCGGCTTTTCCCCAGTTAAAAATAAAAATGGTGAACGGTAACACTAACCATTCACTCCCTATCGCGTTATAACCCCGCGCTTGATATGCATAATCTACAGCCCACTTTGTCAGAAAAATCCCAGCTAAAACCGGTATCCAATTTTCTCTCAGTAATTGTCTGACCTTTCTCATCGTGTCCTCCTATTTGTCTTTCAGAGCCTTATCGCTCATAATCTTAAATTCACTTATTACTTCTGCGATGTTATCCAGATATTCCGAAATCTTCCTCACCGCATCCACCTCATCATCCCTAATCTGTCCGTCTTCGGATATTTCAAGCAACTGGTTTTTCATATCTTCCAGCTCATTTCCTCGCAAGGCTTTTAATAACCTCACCGTCACGCTGCATATATTTTTCTCTTCCGTTGCAAGTGGAAGAAATCCACAAATCGGACATTCGTTCTTACAATAATTGCTCAGGAGCCAAGGTGCGTTATACAGATCCGCCATTATTAAAACCTTATCAGCCGGTATTCTTTTTACATTTCCAAGCTCATAATCTGCGAGCGTATATGCCGCAATTCCTATAAGCTCTGATGCTCTTTCTCTACTTTCCAGCCTCGCATCCCATTCTGCAGCCTGTTTTCTGGCTCTAAAATACGGATTCTGGTTTTCTTTTATAGGGTTCCGTCCCATTCTCATTTACCTTACTTTCGCATATAATTTAATCAGTACCTACAGGAACGGCCGGCACTTCAACTTCCAACTGTTCATTGATTTTTTCAATCACTGGCCAATCAAGTGCGTGTCCGTTCAATACTAACGATACCTTGTCTCGATTGAATCCGATGGACTTGCTCAGCTCGCTGATATTCATTTTCTTCATATACAGTTTCGCTCGCACCGTTCCACACCATTCATCAGACGGAAGCTGCGGCTTTTCCGGAAGTACATCCACTTCCAAGACTTCGTTAATTTTCTTTGCGATATCCAGGTAATTTTTCTTCACGATACGGCCACTGATGAGAGCGGTTATTGTTGTATAACTGTAACCAATCTCCTGGGCTACGTTCTGAAGGTTTGTTTCCTTCTTCGCAAGCGCAACTCTTATTTCCTTACACCATTCAGAAATGGGGACAGTAGTATTGCTCATTTACATCAATCTCCTTTCCTGCATCTGCGATTCGCATTTGCATTTTTTCTGAGTGCGTGTTATAATACAAATACGAGTTATTACAAACGCGCACTCGGTATGAAACAAATTTTAAATCATAGGCTCGCAACCACGAATAATTATTTGTTTCATGGTTATATTATAGCACGAATCTGCGTATTTGTAAAGATTTTACCTCGTATTTGCGTAATTTTATGCACTTGGAGGTGTATTATGGAAATCATCGAACGCATATCCGAATTACTCGCAGAACGTGGCAAAACGGCCATAGAATTGTGCAAGATTCTCGATATCCAAACCTCTACTATGTCTACATGGAAAGCCAGAAAAAAAGATCCACCAGCTCGCTATATGCCAGCTATCGCAAATTATCTTTGCGTTTCGTTGGATTATCTTCTGACTGGTAAGGAGCGCCCTGTTGTGGTCGAGCAACCGTTTGCTGCAGAACCGGTGCCTCCAGAACCACAGCTTTCCGCAATGGATCAAGAGCTTTTGGATTTATTTCACGAACTCCCTATAAATAAGCAGTACGAATTTATGGGGGAGATCAAAGGCTTCTTGCGCGCTGTTGAGGACTCAAAGAAATACGTTGACGAAGGGAAAAGATTATCCGGCTGAGCTGGTATTGTAATACTCGGTACTGACAGGAGGATGTTTTATGCAGCACAACGCAGCCAAGTATTTCACCCTTGCAAGAGCAGAAGAAATGGCCGGGCATGATGTACCGGCCATTCTTTTTTATCTTGTTTCATTCTGCACAAGTCTTAACTGCTGTGACACTCAAACTTTGTACAGGGCAACCGCCAAAATTCAAAGACTGCAGGCCCGTATCTCTTTATCTGATGAATCCCTTATTCACATGGTTCACTCTTACGGTCCTCTCTCGGATGAAGTATGTCAGTTCTCTCTGCTTCAATCTCTGAACGGATGCTTACCGGCTGTCCTTACCTAATGAGGAGGAGACAATGGAACTACTAAACGGAAATGAGAAATTTACTCTCGATGGCAACGATACAGAAATATCCATCTCTGAATTTTGGAGCTGGGCCTGGACGACCCGGTTTTGATTCGGTATGGCCGCTGGGTCTCCGACTTCGTCCGGGGGGACTGGGGCACGTCGTACAGCTATAACATGCCCGTGAAAGACATGGTGATGGAAAAGCTGCCGGCTACGGCGGCGCTGGTCCTCATGGCCTTCGGCATCACCGTGGCCGCCTCGTTCCCGCTGGGCATCCTGGCGGCGAAGCGGGAGGGGAGCTGGCTGGATAAATTCATCACGGTGTTCAACCAGATCTGCATGTCCATCCCCCCGGTCTTTGTGGGCATCCTGCTCTGTTTCCTCTTCGGCATCACCCTGCGGGTCTTCGTGCCGGGAAACTTTGTGACCTTCCACGACAGCCCCGGAAAGTTCTTTCTGTACATGCTCTTCCCGGCTCTGGCCGTTGCCCTGTCCCGCATTGCCATGACGGTGAAGATGCTTCGCTCGTCTATCCTGGACGAGATGAACAAAGACTATATTCGCACGGCGTTCAGCCGGGGCCGCACCCGTGCCGACGCCCTGAAGCACCACGCCCTGCGCAACGCCATCATCCCCGTCATCGCTTTCCTGGCCGTGACGGCGGCGGTGACGGAGACGGCAGCGGCTGCGGCTGTCTCATCGCCATTGCGGTG
>OFMT01001834.1_pt1 | contig 14024 bp, 10 predicted proteins | sample 1541891 | NCBI WGS metagenome assembly OFMT01 (sample SAMN04209230, study PRJEB22552) | human gut metagenome | biome: gut; material: feces | host: Homo sapiens | place: USA: Oklahoma | reverse complement strand
GTTATTCAGGCATACAAGGATGCTGGATATAAGGTAGGTGGTTCACAGAGCAGCAGTGGCAGCCAGCAGGGTGGTTCAAATGCTTCAGTTTCAGCAGCTTCAATTAATAATGGCTGGTATTTCATTAAGAATACAAATTCACAGAAATATCTTACAGTAGCTGGTAACAAGGGTGCTGATGGAACTAATGTTGAAATCAGATCAGGTAACGGAACAGATTCACAGAAATGGTATGTTTCTAACGTAGGAGATGGATATGTAACACTTAAGAATGCCCTTGGATATAACCTTGACGTACAGTATGGTTCAAAGGACAATGGTGCTAACATCCAGACATATTCAGCAAATGGTGCGGATGCACAGAAATTCAAAATTGCAAAAACTTCAAAATCAGGAGTTTATGGAATTACAACTAAGGTAACAAATGATGCTAAAGCCCTTGATGTATATAACTTTGGTACATCAGATGGTGTTAATGTATGCCAGTGGGCGTATGCAGCAGGCATTAACCAGACATGGACATTTGAGGCAGTAAATACAGCAAGCTCATCACAGACAATTTCTAACGGCTGGTACTACATCAAGAATGTAAATGCACAGAAATATCTTCAGGTTGCAGGAAACCAGAGCGGCAGAGGAGTTAATGTTGAGATCGGAACAGGTACAGGTGTTTCAGGTCAGAGATGGTATGTTGAAAATACTTCTGACGGATATGTAACACTCAAGAACGGAAACGGATGCATGCTTGATGTTTATTATGGAAAGGCTGACGATGGAACAAACATCCAGACTTACACAGCAAACGGAGAAAATGCACAGAAGTTCAAGATTCAGAAAACATCAACAGCTAATGTTTATGGAATCACAACAAAGATTTCAGGAGACAAGAAAGGTCTTGATGTATATAACTGGGGAACATTAGATGGGGCTAATGTATGCCAGTGGGCTTACTATGCTAACAAAAATCAGCAGTGGATATTCGAAAGAATCAACTAAATTAGAAATCTGCAGCAGATATTTGGGTCGAAGGCACGTGAGACTTCGTGCGTGATTTTGGTCAGCGTAAGCTTACATAGTCTTCTCGACTGAGATAAATAATGTGATTTGTCTTATAAAAAGATAATGATATAAGGAGTAAGGGGCAGTGTATGGGGCTGCCCCTTATTTCTTTTTGTGTTGCACAGTATAGTATATTGTGATAAAATGTACTGATGAAATATTCACAATGCAGAAGGTATATGGTTGAAGACTATGGCATAATATTTCAATCATAAACCAGAAAGGGAGTATAACCAGAGAGCGTATGAAATCATTTGCAGTAACAGACATAGGACAAAAAAGAACAGTGAATCAGGATTATGTATTCTGCTCTGAGGAACCGGTTGGTAAGTTGTCCAATCTTTTTGTTGTGGCTGATGGAATGGGTGGTCATAATGCAGGAGATACAGCTTCAAGACTATGTGTAGGGTCTGTTCGTGAATCTATTAGCAATAGTGAACTGGCTACTCCGGTAAGCATACTTAATGAGGCAGTGGCTTTTGCACATGACCGTGTCAGAACTGAAGCAGCTGCGAAACCGGAGTTTGAAGGTATGGGTACTACACTTGTTATTGCAACGATACAGGATAATAAGTTGTATGTTGCTAATGTGGGAGACTCAAGATTATATCTTTTAAGAGACAGTCTTGAACAGATTACAGAGGACCATTCACTTGTAGAAGAGATGGTCAAGTCGGGGGAATTATCAAAAGAGAATGTAAAGGAGCATCCTAATAAGAATATTATTACAAGGGCGCTTGGCATAGGTGAAACGGTGATGGCGGATACATTTGAGGTAGAGCTTAAGGAAGATGATATTATCCTTATGTGTTCAGATGGCCTGACCAATATGGTTGATGATATTGATATAGAATACATAATTAAGAATAACAGAACTAACATGGCAGATGCAGGAGAAGAACTTCTTGCAAGAGCCAATGACGCTGGTGGAAAAGATAATATAACTGTATTGCTTGCGTGCTTATAGAATTAGTTAGAGGTGAAATAATGGTTAAAATCGGAATGCTTATATGCGACAGATATGAGATAATTGAAAAAGTTGGAACAGGCGGTATGGCTGATGTTTACAAGGCTAAGGATCATAGACTGAACCGTTATGTTGCAGTTAAGGTTTTAAAACAGGAATTCAGTACAGATACAAAGTTTGTTACAAAGTTCCGTGCAGAAGCACAGTCAGTAGCAGGCCTTTCTCATTCTAACATTGTAGGAGTTTATGATGTTGGAGAAGAAGACGGACTTTATTATATTGTTATGGAGCTTGTTGAGGGTATTACTCTTAAGAAGTATATTGAGAGAAAGGGCAGACTTGATATAAGAGAAGCAATTGGAATCTCAATCCAGATTGCCCAGGGTCTTGAGGTTGCTCATGACCATCATATTATTCACAGGGATATCAAACCTCAGAACATCATCATTTCCAAGGATGGTAATGTTAAGGTGACTGATTTTGGAATTGCCAAGGCTGCAAGCTCCAATACTATTACCTCTAATGCCATGGGTTCTGTTCATTACATTTCTCCTGAACAGGCAAGGGGAGGATTTAGTGATGAGAAGAGTGATATATATTCACTTGGTATCACCATGTATGAGATGCTTAGCGGAAAGGTACCATTTACAGGAGAGAGCACTGTTGCAGTAGCACTTGCCCATATCCAGGAAGAGGCAGTTCCACTTACTGCTATAGATCCAGATATTCCAAAGAGTATTGAGATGATAGTTTCCAAGTGTATGCAGAAGAAGCCGGAGCTTAGATATCTTACTGTTTCAGCACTTATTGAAGATCTTAAGAAGGCTGTTACTGATTCGGATGGAGATTTTGTTAAGATTGCACCGCTTGTTGATGATTCAGCAACTATTCATATTTCAGATGATGATGTGAGACAGATAAGAACAAGAAGGGCAGTAGTTGTTCCGACTCCTGATCCGGAGGATGATATTGATATATCAGATATTGAAGAGGATGACGGAGAAGATGGTTCAGATATTGATCCTAAGTTAGAGAAGGCTGTGGTTATTGGAAGTATTGCAGCCGGAGTTATATTGGCTCTTATCGTTATATTTATCGTTATTAAGATCTTTTTACCGGGAGGCAGCAAGGAAGATGATGTAACTGAAACAGCGGCTCCTACTACAGGTGTTGAGATGACTGCAAGCCCTGGGAATAATGAAGAGGACAAGACAAGCATACAGATTGATGATCTTAAGGATATGGATAAGAACCAGGCTATATCTTATCTGAATGATCTTGATATGGATCTTAATATCGAAACAGAAGAAATTGAGTCAAGTGAAATTGATGAAGGAAGAGTAATATCAACAGAACCACAGGCTGGAAGTACTATAAGCGAGGGTGATACTGTTAAGGTATTTGTAAGTAGTGGTAAGGCTAAAACTGAGGTGCCTGACGTTTACGGTCAGACAATTGATGAAGCTAAGAAGCTTTTGGCAGATAAGAACTTCAAGACCTCTACAACTTATGAAAACAGTGATACTGTTGAGATTGAAAAGGTTATAAGAACAATTCCTGAGAAGAATTCTGAAGCAGAAGATGGTTCAACAGTTGTTGTTGTGCTTAGTAAGGGTAAGGCTACAAAATATGTTAAAGTGCCTAAGCTTAGTAATCTTACTAAGAAGGATGCCAAGAAGGCACTTGAAAAGGTAGGTCTTAAGCTTGGTAATGTTACAACCAATTATTCAGATACAGTTGAGAAGAATCTTGTTGTTTCACAGAGCCAGGCAGGCGGAAGTGAAGTTGAAACAGGTACAACAGTTGATATTACATTAAGCCTTGGACCTCAGGTGACTTATATTTATATGGGTAATGTCACAATTTCTGATAATCCTTTCCAGGATGAAGCACAGAATGGTGTTATTAAGATTGTTCTTACCCAGGATGGACAGACTAAGGTTATTACTGAGGAATCAATGAATTATTACAGCTTCCCTCTTTATGTTGAAGCACAGGGATGGAGTGAATCGGAAGGCGAGATTGTAATGTATGTAAATGGAGCAAGATACAATGCCTACAACATTAGTTTTTCGAAAGTGTCACAGTAATGGAGAGTAAGAATTTAGAAGGAAAAATAATTAAGGGAATTGCCGGTTTCTATTATGTTCATGTTCCTGATAAGGGAGTTTATGAATGCAAAGCAAAAGGCGTTTTTAGAAATGATAAGAAAAAACCTCTTGTTGGGGATAAGGTAATACTTGAAATTCTTGATGATGACAGTAAAACAGGCAATATTATTAAGCTTCTTGAGAGAGAGAATTCGCTTATCCGTCCGGCAGTTGCCAATGTAGATCAGGCTTTGGTTGTATTTGCAGTAAAAAATCCGGAGCCGAATCTTCATTTGCTGGATTATTTCCTTGTCAGAATGGAAGAGGCGCAGGTTCCTGTTACAATATGTTTTAACAAAACAGATATCGCTTCTGAAGAATGCATTAAAAGATATACTGATATATATGTTCAGGGTGGTTACAATGTTATTACAATGAGTACAAAAACCGGTGACGGACTTGATGTTCTTAAGGCTTTTCTTAAGAACAGGACAACTGTTCTTGCAGGTCCTTCTGGAGTTGGTAAGTCCTCGGTAATGAATCTGATATATCCTGATGCAGGAGTTCAGACTGGAGAGATCAGTAAAAAGCTTGGCAGAGGAAAACATACTACCAGGCATTCAGAGATTTTTTGCATTGACGAAAGCAGTTACCTGATGGACACACCGGGATTTTCCAATCTTCGTCTTCCTGATATGGAAGAGAGAGATTTGAAAATGTATTTTCCAGAGTATTACAAATATGAAGGGGAATGTAGATTTAACGGATGCATTCACAAGAGTGAACCGCAGTGTGTTATTAAGGAGAAAGTTTCTAATGGTGAGCTGTCAAAAGAGCGTTATGAGAGTTATCTTTTGATGCTTGATGAATTACAGTCACAGAAAAAGTGGTAAGGAGAAAGCATAGATGAAATTGCAATATAAACTTGCACCATCATTACTTGCAGCCGATTTTTCGTGTTTGGGGAATGAGATTAGCAGAATTGAAAATGAGGGAGCAGATTATGTCCATATAGATGTTATGGATGGCTTATTTGTTCCAAATATTTCTATAGGACTCCCTGTTATCAGGTCAGTCAGAAAATGTACAGATATGTTTTTTGATGTACATCTGATGATTCAGGAGCCAATGAGATACATAGAGAATTTTGCAGAAGCCGGAGCAGATGGAATCACTATACATGCAGAGGCTTGTGCTGATATTGATGCAACTATTGACAGGATTATAAAGATGGGCTGTAAGCCGGCAATCAGTCTTAGTCCTGATACTGATATTGATGTTGTTATACCATATCTTGACAGGGTGAACATGGTTTTACTTATGAGTGTTTATCCGGGCTATGGCGGACAAAAATTTATTGAGAGAATTCTTGATAAGGCTGTTGCACTTAGAAAGTATATTAATGATAATGGACTTGATGTCGATATAGAGATGGATGGTGGAATTAAACTTGCCAATGCAAAAAGGGTTGTTGAAGCAGGGGTTAATGTACTAGTTGCAGGAACTGGCGTATTCAAGGGTGATTTTAAAGAAAATATGGAAGGCTTTAAGAAGATTTTTGAAGAGAATAGCTGAAACTGTATTAAAGCCAGCTGAACCAGTTTTATAAACTGGTTCGTATATTATTAGCAGAAAAAAGAACAGCAATAATCATATAAATTGTATTTTTAACAAAGGAGAGAGTTTATGAGAAAACGTTTTTTAGCAGGTATGTTGTGTGTATCAATGGTTGTATGTAGTATTAATCTTGCAGGCAGTGCATTTGCAAAATCAGGTGCGAAGCTTAACAAGAAAAATATTACTCTTGAAAAGGGAAAATCATACAAGCTTAAGGTTAAGAAGTATACTGGTAAAGTAAAATGGAAATCAAGTAAAAAGAAAATTGCTAAGGTTTCAAAGAAGGGTATAGTTAAGGCTGTTAAACCTGGAAAGGCAGTAATTACAGCATATGGCAAGAAATTAAAGTTAAAATGTAAGGTAAAGGTTATAGCTGCCAAGGTTAATGTAGATGTGTCGATATATACTAAGGTACCAGCTGTAAACAGTGCAGTTCCATCACCTAATGCACCGGTAAAGACAGATGTGCCAGTGAAGACAGAAGCGCCTGTTAAGACGGAAGCGCCTGTAAAGACAGATGAGCTAACACAGACAGAAGCACCTGCGAAAACACAGGCTCCGACACAGACAGAAGCACCAGTGAAAACACAGGCTCCGACACAGACAGAAGCACCAGTGAAAACACAGGCTCCAAAGGAGACAGAGGCACCTGTAAAAACACAGGCTCCAAAGGAGACACAGGCACCTACAAGACCACCAGAAATGTTAGATCATTTTAGTGCTCCATACAGACTTGAGTTCAATAATGCTACTGTAAAGACACAGGGAAACGCATCATTTACTTTAGATGGCAATAAGGTTAACATTGAGGTTTCCGGACAGTATGCTGGTGTTGCATTTGTTGTACCTGACAGTGTAGAAGAGAATAACTTTGATACTGTTACAATAACATATGAGAAGTCAGCTAATGTTGGTGACGGATTTGGATGTGGTTTATGGAGAAGTGGAGATGCTAAAGACAGTGAGACTGTTACAGGATGGAATGGAATATTTAAGGACAGCACTGAAGGAACATATACTACTTCAATCAATACTTCAACAGATACCAAAACATGGTATGTTAATAAATGTCTTTTGTTTAACAATACTGATAACAGTAAACTTCAGGCAACACCAGCTAAGGTTACTATAGTATCAGTAGTATTTAGTAACTCTCAGTATAATGGCGAGGCAACTGCAACTTCAAAGCCTACTGTTGCACCAACAAAGGCCCCAACACCTACAAAGATACCTGGCGGAGTTGCTGCTTCAGATTTTACCGACAAGAGCATAGTTACAGCAGAGGGTGATGATGTTGTTATAAATGTGAGTGGAGATTCTGTATGTAATATTACTCTTCCAGCATTTAATGCATTGATAGTTAAGAATCCTGACACTTCTAAAAACTGTAAGTATATGCAGATTGAATGTACAAGTGATCTTGTCGATGTATATCTTTTTGATAACAGGTTTACAGATGGAACAGGACAGACTGCTGCAGGACAGCATTTAATGGGACAGATGAGTAGTCCTACATATAAAACTTTCCTTTTTGAAATTAATGATGAATTTTCAGGTAATTATATTACTGCAGCCAAATTTGTTAATATTGACTGGGGCGGCAATTCTAAGAGCATGAAGATTAAGTCAATTAAGTTCCTTAAGGATAAGCCACAGACTGAGGCTGCTAATATTGCTGATATGGCAACAATTATGAATCCACCTTCAGATTACGACAAGAAGAAGGATAATGTAGAATACGGTTCATTTACTAATATCTCTTATTATTCAGATATTACAAAGTCAAACAGAACTGCTAATGTTGTTCTTCCACCTAACTGATATGTAATGACCTTTGTCAAGAGTAAATTTTGTCAAAGACCACCACAAACTTTTTATTTAATTGTCTGAAGACACCCTGAGAGAGCCTCGGAGTATCAGTTCCCGGCATTGGCCACTCTGATATACGTGGATTGGTTACCTACAGGTCAATGGTCCGCCGTGAGCTCTACCGTCTAAAAGCGTGGATCACAGCTTATACTGTGCCAACATAGTTAGGTCGTAGATGGCTCGAACCTTGAAATGGCCGAAGCCCTTTCAGGATGTCTTCAGTTGTTACTGGCCAAATGTATGTGGCATAAGCCATCTTACATTTGCTTGATTACCCACTATCACAGTGGGATGATGATGTCAAGGTTGCGAAGCACCGCTTTAGCGGCTTGACCTTGATATTAGCAGCACAGTGTGATTTATCCCTCATGATATGTGCTCAGTCATCATGCCCCACATAAAGCATGCTAACTCTCTTGCAACCGCTACTTTTGCTACATTGTGTTTTTTACTCTGACCAAGCACCATCTTGTAGTACCGGCGTCTTAGTCTTTCGTTTGCTTTGTCGGCATAGCCTATCACCTGTGCTGAATTGCCTGATTGTCTGGATTTCAAATCTTTTGATTTGTAGCCAATCTGACCGCGAGCATAGCTTTGAGCAGCCTCTGTTAGCAATAAGCGAACATGTCGATTGCCAGCTTTTGTAATTCCAAGCAGATTGCGATCATCTGAACTAGTATTCTCACCCGGGACCAGACCTAGATAGGATGCAAAGTTCTTGGCACTTGCAAAACGATTGAAGTCACCTACTTCTACAAGTACAGATAATGCAGTGTGAGTTCTGACACCAATAAAACAACGCAGTTTCTGAACAGATTCCTTGTATTCATCTTTTGATGCAAGCTCTTCAATGCGCTTGTCAAAACGCTCAATCTTGTCGTTAAGAGTAGTATATGTCAACAGGTACTCATCGAGGGTCTCTTTGTATAGAGCCTCAGGCTGTAAAGATTTTAACCAGCATAAATGCGCTGCCGTCCAATGACTGTTACCATCATAGCGATAATTATGGCGAAGACAGAATGCAAGGATCTGTTGTTTGATCTTTTTTAGAGCAAGCTTATGATCATCCCTCATGCGAAGGAATTCCTTTATCTGCTCATCTGTGGCAGTTGGTATGTGAACAGGACTGTAGTTATGTTGAGCCAAGCATTTCGCAATAATCTCAGCATCACGTTTATCTGTCTTAATACGCTTTTTGCTGCGCTGTTCCAGCATAGTAGTTGGAGCAAGTATTATACACTCCACATGCTGTGAAGTCAGCTGATGATAAAGTGTAAAACCTAGGCAACCAGCCTCATAACCGCATATAAATTTAGCATTGCCTCCGTAAATGGTACGAAGAAACTCCAGATATTTCAGAACCTTTTTATAATCAGCTTCTGTTTTCTGGTAGTGAGAAGCTTTCTCATCTTCAATTGTCATTGAGCAAAGTGTAAAACTTTCTTTGTGAACATCCATTCCTACGTAAACTGTGTTATAATTCATTTGATGACCTCCATTTGTATGCGGTAATCCCTGTTACCATTATTTTTTCCAATTCATAGTATACAGGTAAATCCACGTTGCTACAAATCGGAGGTCATTACATATTGTCTAAACCGTCTGAATCTGTGGTGTTATTACATACATTTCATTAATTCTTTATTATGTTCAACTCACGTCATATACAACCTCAACCAAATGCTTAATATTCTGACAAAAACATCTGTAGATAACACAATATCTTTGTTTTATTTAAAAAATATTTGTCACTTTACTTTTTTCAATTCAATATTGGATTTTGTCTCGATTTTATATTCACCATTGACATCAAACATATGAATATTAAACTTCTTTTTGCTTGATTCTTGTTGATAATCTAATGGCAATAATTCTTTCTCAAATTTCACTTTCCTTTTAGGAATATCATGTAATAAAATATAGTATATTTCACGATTTAAATCATCCATTAATACATATTCATATGTTTTGTCCAGTCCATTACTTAAAACATATGCCGGATATTTATAGTTTTCCGTATCCAACTGACTCTTGTTGACCATCCCCCAACTTGTCTCAACTTCAAGGTTGGACAATCTGTCAACTTCCTTTATATATTCCTCTTCGTCATAGAAACACTTTAAATAAATCTGACATTTCGCATCAAATAAATACTCATGATAGGAATATATATATTCCTCCATATTCTCCTTCGATATTTCATTTGGAAATGCCAAAAGGTCGCTTCTCATTTCATAATTACTATATAATCTAAATTGCCCGTAATCTTCTATTTTTTTCGTATTAGAAACGGTTGGCAGAAATAATAATCTGACAAGAACAAAAACAAACAGTATCAAGGCACATGTTGCAACAACTAAACCTATTTTTAAATATTTTTTCATTACTAATCCTCCAAAACAATGTAATAATCTCTCGGAATCTCTAAGCCAGTAAAACCAAGGCCTTCAGGTTCCTTTTTTATTAAAATCCCCCACTTTTTTATCAAAAACACTTGACAAACACATCAAGAAATGCGGCGCTTCGCGCCTATTGATTAAGAATATGTCGCTTGTGGCAGCAATCATTTTTCGACATGGAGGCGATTTTATGTTACCTGTAAATTCTGGCGGTCATTCCGCCTATCAACACTTTGTTACTGAAAAATGTAGTAGTAAAATTAAAGAGTAATTTCCGGTATAGTCAAATATACCTGACTATACCGGATTATCAATAATAATATAGTCCGCAATAGTGTCACAAGAGTAAATTTAAAATATATTCTTGTTAATCATATTCAAAATATTATCTCTTTTTATCCTTGCTTTTTTTATCTTTTAATAAAGGTATAACACCTAATAACATTATACAAACTGATCCAACTTCTTTATATACATCCATATAATTTAGAACTAAAGCACAAATGCACAACACTGTCAAAAAAATGTTAATAACTATATTTTTCATATTTCTAATTCACCTATCCTTTTAAAAAATCACATCATTTCTTTTCGCGAAAGATTTTTAAACATATCCATCCTCCTCGTATTGTACATTATATTAAATGGAGCTTCTCTATTATCTCATCAACGCAATCCTCAATATCCCTTCCGGTTGTATCAATTACAACATCTGCGTGTGAGGGAGCCTCATAAGGACTGTTAACACCTGTAAAGTTAGGAATCTCATTATTAAAGGCCTTTGCATAAAGTCCCTTTACATCCCTGCTTCTGCATTCCTCAAATGGTGTTGAAACATATATTTCCCTAAAGCTTTCGCCAATTATAGTGGCAGCATGCTTCCTGTCTCTCTCAAATGGAGATATTGCGGATACCATTACAATGATTCCGGCATCATTAATTAGCTTTGCTGCTTCCGCTATCCGCCTTATATTCTCAGTTCTGTCGGCTTCCTTAAAACCAAGGTTATTGTTAAGTCCGTGCCTTACATTATCTCCGTCAAGAAGCATTGTATGCTTACCCAGCATAAGCAGTCTCTTCTCAAGTGCGTTTGCAAGCGTCGACTTACCAGCACCGGATAAGCCTGTAAACCATATTGTTGATGCTTTCTGTCCAAGCTTACTTTCCCTGAGTTCCCTTGTGATATCCATATCATGCCATACAACATTCTTACCACGTCTTAACTCGTGATCCACTGTACCGCATGCAGATGTCATATTGGTCTCACTGTCTATAAGTATAAAACAGCCAAGTGCCTTTATTGTGTCAAATGAGCTGAACACAATCTTTTCGGACATCATAATCTCAACAACACCAATTTCATTCTTAACAAGTGTATCACATGCTATATGGTTACCTGTATTAATATCGACCTTGTGTCTTATCCTGAGAACAGAAGCAGATATCTTCATGGTTCCAAGCTTAAGGTAATAGCTCTTACCTGGCTTAAGTGGTTCATCATCCATCCAGAGAAGCTGGCCTTTAAACAGATTATTGGTTACAAGATGCTCGGCATTACAGATCACGCAGCCTCTTGATATATCCATTTCACGATTAATTACAACTGTAACAGGTTCACCTGCTGATGCCTGTTCAACCTGCCTGTCACATCTGTAAATCTCTTTTACTACAGCTTTTTCGCCACTTGGAAGTGATGTTATCTCATCTCCAACCTTAACCGTTCCCATCTCAATCTGACCCTGGAAACCTCTGAATGAGCTGTTAGGCCTGCAGACTCTCTGTACAGGAAGTACAAATTCTGTCTCTTCTGTATTATCCTCTGTCTCAATATCCTCAAGGTACGTAAGAAGAGGCACGCCCTCAAACCAGTCCATATTATCTGACTTATTGGTGATATTATCTCCAACTGTGGCGGATACCGGAATTACATACATACTGTCATAATTAATCTCTGACATCATATCATCAATATCTGACTTAATCTTGTCAAATACAGCCTTATCATATCCCACAAGATCCATCTTATTTATAGTAAATACAAAATGCTTAATACCCATAAGCGCACATATCCTAAGATGGCGCCTTGTCTGTATCATAACTCCATTAGCGGCATCTATAAGCAGCACGGCAAGGTCTGCAAATGATGCACCGACTGCCATATTACGTGTATATTCCTCATGACCCGGTGTATCCGCAACAATAAAGCTTCTTTTCTCTGTCGTAAAATATCTGTAAGCAACATCTATCGTGATACCCTGCTCACGCTCTGCCATCAGACCATCAAGCAGCAGCGAATAATCAAGACCACCATCATTACTTCCAATCTTACTATCCATCTCAAGTGCCTTTTTCTGGTCAGCAAATATAAGCTTTGCATCATATAACATATGACCGATAAGTGTTGACTTACCATCATCCACGCTTCCACATGTAATAAACTTAAGAAGGCTCTTCATTAGAAATATCCCTCCCTTTTTCTTCTCTCCATACTGGCAGCCCCTTCATGGTCAATAACACGGCTTGTCCTCTCCGAAGATACTGCACTAAGTGTCTCCTCAATAATCTTAGGTAATGTGTCCGCATCTGATTCAACTCCACCGGTGAGCGGATAACAGCCAAGAGTACGAAAACGTATTTTTTTCATCTCTACCTTCTCGCCAGGCTTCAGCCTCATGCGGTCATCATCTACCATAATAATATTACCATCTCTATATACTACCGGACGCTCCTTTGCATAATATAGCGGAACGATCGGTATGTTTTCACGCTCTATATACTGCCAGATATCACGCTCTGTCCAGTTAGATAAAGGGAAGACCCTAATGCTTTCGCCCTTGATAATCTGTGAATTATACAGCTTCCACATCTCAGGCCTCTGGTTCTTCGGCTCCCATGCATGGTTACTGTTACGGAACGAGAATATCCTCTCTTTTGCACGTGACTTTTCCTCATCACGTCTTCCACCGCCAAATGCCGCCGTGAAACCATATTTGTCAAGTGCCTGCTTAAGTGCCTGTGTCTTCATAACATCGGTATATATCGAACCATGGTCAAAAGGATTGATTCCTTTCTTCACTCCCTCTTCATTGGTATACACGATCATTTCCATTCCGGTCTCTTTTGCAATCTTGTCCCTGAACTCGATCATCTCCCTGAACTTCCATGTTGTGTCGATGTGCATAAGCGGAAACGGTGGCTTCTCCGGGTAGAATGCCTTCATGGCCAGATGAAGCATTACAGAACTATCCTTACCGATAGAATATAGCATGACAACCTTTTCACATTCAGCAACTACCTCACGCATGATGTATATTGCTTCTGCTTCAAGCCTGTCAAGGTGTGATAAATTACTCATTATTATCCTCCTGTCTGTCTATTACAAAACATTTTTCTGTATCATATAATGTATCAAAACACTTTACATACAACTTATAGCTGTCTTCTTCAAGACTGTCTAATGGTACTGCCATATGATAACTGTAATTATAGAATAGTGCAGGAATGTCCTGCCTCGTATTAGTATAGTCTACCATATATGTGTTGTTCTTGCCAACAATATATAGATAACTTACAATGTGGTCAACAGCATACAAAAACAGCATGTCACCTGTAAGCTTAAATGTAGTACGCCCGATCCTTCCTGTATGGTCAAGCTCTGCCCAGGTCTTTCCCTGGCGCATATCATCCCATTCCCGCTCTTTTTCTGCGCGTGTCTTAGTTCCTTTTTTCGGGAATTCCCTGCTTACGATAAGCTCAGGGACAGCCTCAACCTCTGTTCCGTCATTCCCTCTGTCTGAAGGAGGGAGTTTTTCTGCCATACTGACATCGATAGGTGCAATGCTTACCGGAGGCTTTATCTTACCAAATTCCTTAGTATTATATTCGACCGGTTCAGATATAGACTTATAATCTATCTGATAAGGGTAAACCCTGTAACACTGCTTGGTTATGCCATAGAGATTAACAAGCTTACCATCAGACTTTCTATAATCGTATATTAATCCACGGCATTTTTTATACGCC
>OFMT01001832.1_pt1 | contig 14044 bp, 11 predicted proteins | sample 1541891 | NCBI WGS metagenome assembly OFMT01 (sample SAMN04209230, study PRJEB22552) | human gut metagenome | biome: gut; material: feces | host: Homo sapiens | place: USA: Oklahoma | reverse complement strand
CGCCGGACGCCGACACATCGTACTACGAGCATGGCGTACTCGTCGACGTGAAAGACGAGCTCATGCGGCAGGTGGACGCGGTGATCGCCGCCGGCGTCAGCCCGGAACGCATCATTATCGACCCCGGTCTGGGATTCTCCAAGCCGGGTGCGGAGCATAATCTTCCCCTGCTGGCAGGTCTTGAGTCCTTTGCCGAAACCGGCTACCCGGTGCTTATCGGGCAGTCGCGCAAACGTTTCATATCGGCGTTGCTTTCCGAAGCCGGCTTGCCTCAGGCGAGCATGGAGGATCGCGACAATGCCACGGCGGCGATCTCCGCCCTGTGTGCCGAGCACGGCGTATGGGCGGTGCGCGTGCATGACGTGGCGCGTTCCCGTGCCGCAGTCGCGGTGGGCGATGTCTGGCGCGCCTACGCGCAACGGTGAATCCTGCAGAAATAATGCACCGTGTCATCGCAGTGCCGGCCGCAGCACGCGCTGCGACGCAGAGAAAGGATCAGTATGGATCGAATCGTTCTTACCGGCGTACATGCCAACGGCACGCATGGCGTGCTGGAATTCGAACATGAACGCGCCCAGCCGTTTGTTGTGGACGCTACGTTGTACATGGATCTTACGGCGGCAGGGGCAAGCGACGATCTGAACGATACTGTCGATTACGGTCGCGCCGCGAAAGAGATTGTCGCCGTGATCGAAGGTGAGCATGCCGATCTTATCGAGCACCTTGCGCAACGCATCGCCGATCGGCTGCTGAACATGCCGCCGGTGTGCCAAGTGGACGTGACCGTGCATAAGCCGCATGCGCCCATCACCGTGCCGTTCGACGACGTAGCCGTCAGCATCACCCGTATGCGGCGGAATCCGGCAGGCGAGACGGAAACCGAATCGCATGCGCGGCAAAACGTCAGGCAGGAACGTCCCCATCATGCCGTTATCGCCATCGGCGGCAATCAGGGGGACACGGCTGGCATACTGCGTGATGCAGTGCGTCGCATCGATGCTTTGGACGGTACGCAAGTCACCGGTGTCTCGCCGCTGTACCGCACCGCCGCATGGGGTATGGCGGACGGCACTCCGGACTTTCTCAATGCCGTGGTGGAAATCACTACCACATTGACGGCGCATGAGCTACTGAACGGATTGCAGGGGATCGAACGTGACCATGGGCGCACCCGGGAAACGCATTGGTCCAGTCGTACGCTTGACCTTGACATCATCGACTACGACGGTATCGAATCGGAAGACAGCGAGCTCACCCTGCCCCACCCACGTGCCTGGCAACGGGCCTTCGTACTGGTGCCATGGGCCGCGCTCAACCCGAATGCCGATCTGCCTGGCATGCATGGTGGGCCGGTAGGCGAACTCGCGGACGGACTGCTCGGCGAAGCGGATGAACCACCAGTCGAGCGCATAGCCTCCGATTGGCTCAGCGGCGAGCTGCAAGCGCAGCATAGGCAGTCTGCACAACCGGTGACCGCCCCGACATCGGCTGGTGAAGCCGCGGTATCTCATGAAGCCGCAGGTTCACAACGTGCCGCGGAAACGCAAACCGGCACCGCAAACGCATCGGACGCGGCAGACGATCTGCAGACCAGACCGGCGGTCATTTCGATGGAATCCACCGACACCGATGCGGAGAATCTGTTCCGCGAGGCCATTGTCGCCATAGACGGCATTCCCGGTAACCAGGTCGAAGGTATTTCGCCGCTCTACCATGTCGGCAACTTCGACGGGCCGGACTCCATGAGCGCCGTCATACAGATTCGTACCAAACTCGGTCCTCGTGAGCTGATCAAGGCGCTGGGCGTCATCGAATCCATGCATGGCAAGGCCGTCGATCTCGATCTGGTCGACATGCGAGGCGTTGCCATCAATGAACCGGATTGCCGTGTGCCCTGGCCTTCGGCCGGCAAACGTGCTGTGGTACTTGCCCCCTGGATGGATATGGACCCCAACGCCACATTGGGTGGCGAGCCGGTGCCGTTCCTGCTGGCCATGGCGCAGGACGCCGGGCGGGTGGGCATGCTCACCGACGCATGGATTCTCGGTACAGGCGCGAATCAATGAGCGATGGCAGGAAATACAGGAAGGAGCACGGTAATGAATGCGCGTAGGACACCGTGGTGGCATGCCGCGATCGCGCTGGTGCTTGGTTTGGGTGTCGGCGCAGGTGCGGCGGTACTCGGCGAGAGTTCCGGTACAACGCTGATCGGCACTCCTTGGTTCGTGCCCGTAGTGCTGGGCGCGATTGGCGTGGTGGCGCTGGTACTGGCGCTCAACGTGCACAAATACGCCGCCACAGACCCAAAGAAGCGTCCGAAAACCTTTGTAAACCCAGCGGTGGCGTTCAATACGCTGGTGCTCTGCAAGTCGATGGTCCTGGCCGGTGCGGCGCTCGCCGGGTGGTATGGCGGGCAGATCATCCCCACGCTCGCCCATATCGAAGGCTCGTTCTATGAGCAAGCCGTGCTGGAATGTGCGGTGAGCGCGGCGGTATGCCTGGCGGATATGGTGATCGGGTTCGTGGGGGAGTGGCTGTGCCAGCTGCCTCCCACCGAAGGGCCGGAGAATCCCAAGGTGAAAGGCCAGCAGCGGCAAGGCACTCTGGCCGGTGCCACCGCCAAAACCGTGCGCTGACTCGCTTCGCTCAAGCCGTTCACGCCATGTTCCGCGTTCTGTGATGCGCAGACCCATATGACAATGTTGGGGGTATCCGCCGTAATCGACGGATACCCCCAACATTGATATAGGGCCAGGTGTATCAGAACCCGGCAATCGGCCGGTCAGCGCTGCGGCACGCGCAGCATGGCCTCCTGGGTGATCACCGCAACCAGCTCGCCATCCTGCGAATAGACCTTCGCCTCGCATAGGCCACGGCCATGCGCCGCCGTCGGCGTATCCTGCACATACAAGTGCCACTGGTTGATGTCCACGTCGCGATACCACCACATCGAATGGTCGATCGACGCATACGAGATGCCCGGCGTAGCAATGCTCAACCCCGCGCGGCGCAACACCGGCTCCATCATCACCTGATCGCACCCCAAGGCGAGCAGCGCACGATGCATGGCCTGCGGCACGTCCACTTCGCCATCGCCGCGCATCCAGACCATCTGCTTACCGCAATCGGCTTCGGCGGAGGCCTTATCGGGCTTAAGCATCACGGTCGGCGTAACGTGACGGATATCGAACGGCGACTGCTGAGCATAGAATTTGGCGAACGGCGACTTGTCCGAATACGGCTCCATCAACTGCTTGGCGCTCCTCAGGCTTTCCGGATCCGGCACGTCCTGCGGCATGGGATCGGCGAATTCGACACCGGACTGGCCCTCCTCCTGAAAACTCGCGATTGCGGTCAGAATGGAACCATCGGCCTGCGTGACATTCACTCTGCGCGCGGAGAACGAGCGGCCGTCGCGCAGCTTCTCCACGTCGAACAGCAGATCCTGGCGGATATCGCCGGGAGCGACGAAATAGCCGTGGATGGAATGCGGCAGACGTGAAGGCGATACGGTTTTGGCGGCGGCCATCAGTGACTGCGCGATAACCTGCCCGCCGTATACGCGGCCTGTGGGGAAGTAGAGGCTTTCGCCGTTGATATAGGTGTGATCGCGGTATTCGGACGGGGTGCCGAGAGTCAGAACCTTCACGATATGTTCCAAAGGGGTGAGGGTTTCTTGGGGCATGGTTCACTCGATTCGACGTTGGTTCGATTGTGTTTCGATGGTGTCACTCTATACCGCATGTGTTACACGGTCCCGGCACGCTATGTTGTGACGGTGTTACGGTGTGGGGCGCCCAAGCCCGTGGACGCAAGGCTCCTACATAGGCTGGGCAAACGGTGTGGAACGCTTGATGTGCAGGGAGTGCGGCTGTGCCCGGCGAGTCGATGGCGGCATGGTCCATATAAGCCGTTTGGCGGCTCCTCCGATGGGGAAGAGCCGCCAAACGATTTCGCTAACAGCCGAGTATGGTCGGCGGCATCGCCGACCATCGCATGCGTCGAATCCGGCGATCAGCCGCGCACAAGCTTCTTGTGCAAGCGGTGCGGGCGTGCCGCATCCTCGCCCAGACGTGCGACCTTGTTCTCCTGGTAAGCCTGGAAGTTGCCCTCGAACCAGTACCACTTGGCCGGGTTCTCATCATCGCCCTCCCACGCGAGGATATGCGTGGCGACGCGGTCGAGGAACCAACGGTCGTGGGAGATGACCACGGCGCAGCCGGGGAACTGCAGCAGCGCGTTCTCCAGCGACTCCAGGGTCTCCACATCAAGATCGTTCGTAGGCTCATCGAGCAGCAGCAGGTTACCGCCCTGCTTCAGGGTCAGGGCAAGGTTCAGTCGGTTGCGCTCGCCGCCGGAGAGCACGCCCACAAGTTTCTGCTGGTCGGAGCCCTTGAAGCCGAAGCTGGCCACATACGCGCGGGTCGGTACCTCGACGCCGGCCACTTCGATGAAGTCAAGACCGTCGGACACGGCCTCCCACAGGTTCTTGTTCGGGTCAAGGCCGGCACGGTTCTGATCGACGTAGCTGATCTTGACGGTGTCGCCGATCTTGAGCGAACCGGAGGTCAGCGGCTCCAGGCCGACGATCGTCTTGAACAGCGTGGACTTACCCACGCCATTCGGGCCGATTACGCCGACGATGCCGTTACGCGGCAGGGTGAAGCTCAGGTCGTCGATGAGCACGCGGTCGCCAAACGCCTTGTGAATGTGCTCGGCCTCCAGAACGGTGGAGCCCAGGCGCGGGCCGGCAGGAATCTGAATCTCGGAGAAGTCGAGCTTCTTGTTGTTGCGTGCCTCCTGCTCCATCTGGTCGTAACGTTCCAGACGGGCCTTGTTCTTGGCCTGACGGGCCTTCGGCGAGGAACGCACCCAGTCGAGCTCGCTCTTCAGGCGCTTGGCGAGCTTGGCGTCCTTGGCGCCCTGGATCTCCATACGCTTGGCCTTGGTCTCCAAGTAGGTGGAGTAGTTGCCCTTGTACGGGTACAGATGCCCGCGGTCCACCTCGCAGATCCATTCGGCCACATTGTCCATGAAGTAACGATCGTGGGTGACGGCGATGACGGCGCCCTTGTACTGGTGCAGGAACTGCTCCAGCCACAGAATCGATTCGGCATCCAAATGGTTGGTGGGCTCGTCGAGCAGCAGCAGATCCGGAGCCTCAAGCAACAGCTTGCACAGTGCCACACGACGGCGCTCGCCACCGGAGCACACGCTCACCGGCGTATCCGGATCCGGGCACTGCAGAGCGTCCATGGCCTGCTCGAGCTGGGAGTCGAGATCCCAACCGTTGGCCGCGTCGATATCGTTCTGCAGCTTGCCCATTTCTTCCATCAGCGCGTCGAAATCGGCGTCCGGATTGGCCATTTCCTCGCCAATCTGGTTGAAACGCGCCACCTTTTCGGCGATCGGGCCGAATGCCATCTTGATGTTCTCGCCGACGGTCTTGGTGTCATCCAGCGGCGGTTCCTGCTGCAGAATGCCGACGGTGAAACCAGGGGTCAGGTAGGCTTCGCCGTTGGAAACGGTGTCGAGGCCGGCCATAATCTTCAGCAGCGTGGACTTACCCATGCCGTTCGGGCCGACGACGCCGATCTTCGCGCCCGGCAGGAAGCTCAGGGTCACATCGTCAAGAATCACTCGGTCGCCGTAAGCCTTGCGGGCCTTGATCATCTGGTAAATAAACTCAGCCAATGTTGTGTTCCATCCTTAAGAAACGTTGGAATTCCAGCGTTTTGCGTATGTCGGTCGACGGAAAATCGCACTTGTTCGCCGTGCTGCGGCGCGTTGCCGGCGCGACTGGTTGCGGACGAATCGCAAGTCTGCTGCGAACTCATCGAAGCCAAGTGTTTTCGGACCGTGTCCATACGCAAAGTACCATCGCCGATTATCCCATATCCCGTCTACACAGCGGTCGTGGGTCGGTTGTGTGGGAATGGAAGCGTGCCTCCGTACGTGGTTGGTGGTGATGGTGGCCTGCTGCGGCGGTCTCCGAGCCTGGGTGTCTCCGTGTGCCTCTGTGTGCGCGATGGCACCGAGTTGAGATGTCGCCGGAGAGAGGGGAGTCCCGGTGTTGTCCCCGTAGGTGCGGTGGCGGTGATTTTGCGCGGTGAAATCGGGTTTTCGCGTACGGGGTATGTTTCGACCGTTTGAGGGCGAAATCGTACCTCCGTACGTGACTTTGTTGATGATTCTTCCTGTTTTCCCGTGCTTTTCGAGTACGGGGTGGTGGGTTGGCTGTTTTCGGCGGGCGGCTATTGATTGGTGGGCGGCAGGCCGGCGATCAAATGATCACGCCATCGCAGTGGTCGATCTCGTGTTGGATGATCTGCGCGGTGAAACCGGTGAACGCTGCGTGGCGCTCGCGGAATTTCCGATCCATATAATCCACTTCGATGCGCTGGTATCGGACGGTGCGACGCTCGCCCTGGAGCGAGAGGCAACCTTCCGCCGTATCGAACGCGCCGTCTTCGGCGGTGATGTGTGGATTGAACATCACGAAAATGCGGCCGCCGAAATCCTCATCCACAAAAGCGATGATGCGCTTGGGAACGCCGATCATATTGGCCGCCATGCCCACGCAACCATTGCGATGCGCGTCCAACGTGTCTTTCAGGTCCTGTGCCACGGCCAGATCCTCTTCGGCGTTCTCGGCTGCGGCGGACGGCTGGCTCAAAAATGGGATGGACGTCATGATCTCACGCTGCATGTGATTCCTCTCGTTGGATGTTGCCGGTCTGCCAATATTGTAGCGTCGCATGGCTGCGAGACGGACGGCTGGGCGAACCTGTCCATTCCCTGACCGTTCGCGTCGGCTTCGGGATGTGAGGTACAACGTGTGCGGCTTGGACTGGTGCAATATGCTTGGGGTCATGGAAGACATGTTGCAATACCGCGAATATATGGCGCAGGCTCTTGAACTGGCCCGCAAGGGTGCGGGATGGGTGGACCCGAATCCGCTGGTAGGCGCGGTGGTGGTACGTGATGGCGAGGTTCTCGCCACCGGATACCATGACCGGTATCGTGGCCCGCATGCGGAGCGTATGGCGTTCGACTATGCCGACGCGCACGGCATCGATCTGACTGGCGCCACGGTCATCGACACGCTTGAACCCTGCTGCCATGTCGGATCGCAGCCGGCGTGCACTGCCTTGATTCTGGCGCACGGCATCGCACGCGTGGTGGTCGGATCGGTCGATCCGAACCCGATTGTGGCGGGCAAAGGCCTTCGCATCCTTGAGGAAGCGGGCGTCGAAGTGGTTCGCGACGTGATGCGGGAGGAATGCGACGCCATCAATCGCCATTTCTTCCACTACATCACCACGGGAAAGCCGTACATTGTGGACGGCAGAAGGCGTGCGGGTGAATCGGACTCTGAGTATGCGGTCCGTCGGCGCGAACTATATGCCACATATGCGGCGGTGCTTGCCGGAACTGAATCGGACGTTCCTGACGAGTCTTTCGCGCATTTCAACGGACCGGTCCAAGCCGTCGGCGCAGACGAAGTGGTGATTGGCGGCCACAGGCCGTTACTCCTGGAGGCCGGCGCGCTCGCCTGCACGGATCCAGACGAATGGCTGAGTGAGCTGGGCAAGCGCAAAATCGACAGCCTCATCGTGGAAAGCGACGAAGCATTCGAGCGGTTGTCCATGGCTTGCCAAAAAGACTGAAGCGCCATTCGTGCGTTGTTGGCCGTGTATCTCGCTTATAGATGGCGGATTCGTCTGCTTGTCCAGTGCTATCTCGCTTATAGGTGGCGGATGAATTTTGCGAAGAGGTCTTAGAGGGTGTAAATCATACCCTCTAAGACCTTAATGACGTAGAGGCGCCGCCATCTATAAGCGAAATAGCATCGGGCGGCTTTCCGATTCCGCCATCTATAAGCGAGATACGTGAGACTGATATGTCCAGCACCCAGCAAGCATAGTGGCGAGCACATGGTCGGGCATGGCGCGCATGGCCTCAGGGGACTCAAGCGCACTCGGATCGCAATCCAGCAGCACTAGGTCTGCCGCATCTCCAGCTTGCAACGTCGTACGCCCCAGGGCGGTGGACGAAGCGAGCGCGGTTTCGAAATCCAGACATTGCTCAGACTGGAAAGGCTCCCGGTCGGAACTCTCCGTGCCGAACACCGCTGCGGAAATGGCCAGCCACGGATCCAACGGCGCGACCGGCGCGTCCGATCCCATAAGCAGTTTGATTCCAGCCCGATGCAGACTGTTGAACGCGTAGGGAATTCCGGCGGGATTGCCCCAGAATCGTGTGATGACGTCACGGTCGTCCATGGCGTGCTGCGGCTGGATGCTCGCGGCAAGTCCCAATTGCGCAAGACGTGGAATGTCGCGTTCCTTGAGCATTTGGGCATGCTCGATGGAGCCGTGCGCGTGGGTACGTTCCGCGCAGTCGAGCACGATGGTGTTCGCTTCGTCGCCGATGGCATGGCAGGCGATGTCGAAGCCATGTTCGGTGGCGAGCCGCATATACGATTCGATTTGCTCGGGGGTGTAGCTCAGCGTGCCGTAGGTTTCCGGCGTAATGCCCGAATACGGTGTGGAGCAGTAGGCGGATCGGGTGTTGAGCGAGCCGTCGGAAATCATCTTCATCGCACCGACATGGCCCAAGCCATGGCTTCCGGGAAGTTCGTCGCCGGTGTGCCAGCCGTCGTCGATGGCTTGCTGAAGTCGTTCGGGGTAAACGCCGGCTTCGATGCGCAATCCGTCAAGCCCCTGCTTGAAGCGGTCAATCCACGTGTCGATGTTCTCGGCCATCTCATAGTCGCGCACGCCGACCACGCCTTTGCCGGCGGCGTCCTGTTCCGCGTTGCGCAGCAATCGCATCAGCTCGTCAGCCGCACCGGGGCCTTTGTCCAGCTTGCAGTAAGCGTCGAACCATTCAAGCTCGCCGACGAGTCCCGACTCTCCTACATGCACGCCGAGCTTACGAGCCGCGGCTGAATTCACCCAGCCGCAATGCATGTCTGCGCTTGACAGCGCCACGGGCTGGTCGCCCGACACCGCGTCGATCGCAGCCAATGTCGGTTGGGCATCATCGGCCCACAGGGAGTGTCTGAACCGCATGCCGACCACGTACTGGTCCGGGTCGAGCGTGCCGGATTCGCGGCGTTCCTCCAAGTGCTCGCGTAGCAGGCTCATTGCCTCATCGGCGCTGCGGGCATCAATCAGATCAAGCCGCCCCAGCGTGTACGACCACTGCGTGAAGTGCGTGTGACAATCCCACAAGCCGGGAATGACCCACGTTTTTGAAGCCTTGTCTACCGACTTTTCCGAAGACCGTACATCCGCGATCCGCCCTTGCTCAATCGTGATGTCGACAGACTCATCGGACCCCACGAAACACACATTCTCAATCACATACGGTTCGCCCATACATCCTCGATTCAACAAAATGACCTCATTGCCAGCCATAGTATCCTTGCAATGCTTGCGATTGCCGCGCTCGTCTCAATCGGCTATGCACACTTTGAATTCCTCCGCTGGGATACGGTTATCCGCATCAGAAAAAGAAGGGCGCAGTTATCCACTTATCCACTGTTTGCCGGAAGCCGGTAGGCAGCGCGGCGACATTTCCTCTACTTTGGCGCTATGGACAATGGAGCACAATATTCGGAAAGCCTCGCACGGCTGAGGACAAGAACCATCGAACAATGTCTCGAAGCGCAGAGGCGCAGCGGAAGGCGGCTGGTGTTCGCGCTTGATACCGCACTGAGTTTACAAGGCATCGAACTGCCTCGCTACCGGCGCGGAGGGCTTTTGGCTGATACGCTGCACGCGGTGATTGAAAGTAACGGCGTGCGAACGATACTGCAGGGGATTTGTTTTGTGCTTTGGTCTGGACCTCAGACGCATATGCCGATTCATCATGGTCGATTGCGATGCACGGATTCCGTGACCACATGGGCCATGCATGCCAATCGGCTTGAAGATGAAGAATTGGTGGTTTTGGGTGATTCGATGATGCGGCGTGATGGACATATGAAAAAGGCCACACTGGAGGAGTTTCGGATATATGTCGATAGCTTGTCCGATTTGTCCAACTATTCAGGCTCCGACAGATTACGTGCGGTGAGAGGAGTGTCGAAAATGCGTAGGGCTCTCAGGCTGATGCGGGAGAATACAGATTCTTCCCAGGAAACGAGAAGTCGAATTGTTCTGTTGCGTTATGGTTTGCCTTGTCCGGAAGTGAACTATGCCATTCGGCTCAAAGGCTATTCTCATGTATTTTTCGCGGACATGGCTTATCCGGATTTGAAAATCATCATTGAATACGACGGCAGGCATCATGCCTCGCGATGGTTGGCTGACAGTAAACGTCGGGAAGCGTTGGAGGATGAAGGATGGCTGTATATCCAGGTGACGGCGGAAAATCTCAGGGATGAGGATTCTCAAAGGGAATTGGCGGAACGCGTGGCGCAGAGGATGTCATTGCGTTTGGGGAGCCTGTGCGGCTATGTGGGCGAATGACGATTGCTCAGATAGCCGATGGTCGGAGGAAGGGCAACCGTCTGTGAGGCTTGGGCAAGCCCATATCTCGCTTATGAATGGCGGAATCGGGCTGCGGCATGATGCTATTTCGCTTATAGATGGCGGATGAAATCCACAAAAAGGCCTTAAGAGGTATGAATATTACCCCCTAGGGCCTTAGCGATTCAAGAAGACTGCCATCTATAAGCGAGATAGCATCGGTCGGGTGGAGAAATCCGCCATCCATAAGCGAGATGGCGGATTTCTGCGGCTCACTGCACGGCGGCGAGGGCTTGGTCGAGGTCGGCGATGATGTCGGCCGCGTTTTCGATGCCGCAGCTCAGGCGCACCAGGTCGATGCCGACGCCGGCTTCCTCAAGCTGTTCCTCGGTGAGCTGGCGATGCGTGGTGCCGGCCGGATACAGCGTGCAGCTGCGTGCATCGGCCACATGCGTGGCGATGGACACCATCTTCAGATGGTCGAGGAACGCGGAGACCGTCTCGCGGCCGCCCGGCACGCCGAAGGAGATCACACCGCAGGTGCCGTTCGGCATGTACTTCTCCGCCAGCGCATGGTACTTGTCCGTTTCGAGGCCCGGGAAGCTCACCCAGCTGACGCGCGGATCGGCGTCGAGCCACTTGGCCACGGCCAGTGCGTTCGCGCAGTGGCGCTCCATGCGCACGCCGAGGGATTCCAGATGCATGCCCATGATCCACGAATTGATTGGCGCCGGCGTGGAGCCGAAGTCGCGCATGAGCTGCGCGGTGGCCTTGGTGATGTATGCGGCCTTGCCGAATTCCTTCGCGTAGGTGACGCCATGGTAGGAGTCGTCCGGAGTGGTGAGGCCCGGGAATTTCTCCGCATGGGCCATCCAGTCGAAATTGCCGGAATCGACGATCGCGCCGCCCACGCAGGATCCGTGGCCGTCCATGTACTTGGTGGTGGCGTGCGTGACGATGTCCACGCCGTACTGGAACGGACGGCAGTTGATCGGCGTCGGGAAGGTGTTGTCGACCATCAGCGGCACGCCGTGGTCGTGCGCGGCCTTGGCAAAGCGCTCAATATCGAGCACGGCGAGGGCGGGATTGGCGATCGTCTCGCCAAAGACGAGCTTGGTATTGGGCTCAAAGGCTGCCTCGAGCTCCTCATCAGTGCAGTCGGGGGCGACGAACGTGCAGGTCACGCCCATGCGGCCCATGGTGTGGGCAAGCAAGTTGTAGGTACCGCCGTAGATGGCAGAGCTCGCGACCACGTGATCGCCGGCGCCGGCCACGTTAAAGATCGCGAGGAAGTTCGCGGCCATGCCCGAGCTCGTGAGCATCGCAGCGGTGCCGCCCTCCATCTCGCAGATCTTGGCGGCAACGAGGTCACACGTGGGGTTCTGCAGGCGGCTGTAGAAGTAACCGGACTCCTCCAGGTCAAACAGCTTGCCCATATGCTCGGACGTATCATACTTCCACGTGGTGGACTGGTAGATAGGCACCTGGCGCGGCTCCGCGTCACCCGGGCGGTAGCCGCCCTGAACACATGTGGTACCGATAGTCTGCTCGCTCATATCTTGCTCCCTTGCCTGGGTTTTAGTTTTATTCGGTTCACGATACCGCTACCCTGCACCCCTCTCAACCCATCCCCAAGGTAGGTTAAGGGACAAATTGATCAGGGGTATTTATCTCAAGCCTTGGCGTTTGCTTGACAGAGAAAAATGAGGCATACATGAAGCTCTCGACGATTACATGCACCGTCACGGGTACCATAGGCGGGTACACCGTAACCAAGGAGACAACGATGAAGCAAATCGATATCGCCCAGCTCGACACCGCGGCCTGCCAGGCTCAGGCTGCCGAATACCACGCCCGTGGCTTTAACTGCGCCCAGGCCGTTGCCTGCACGCTCGCACCTGCCGTCGGGCTCGACCCCCAGACCGCCTTTACCCTTACCGAGGGCTTTGGCGCCGGCATGGGCGGCATGAACGAAACCTGCGGCGCCATCTCGGGCGCCGTGGCCATCATGGGCTTCGTGATGAGCGACGGCATGGAAAACCCCAAGACCAAGGGCCAGACCTACAAGCTGTCGCGCGAAATCGCCAAGCGTTTTGGCGAGAAGAACACGACGACCGTCTGCGGCACGCTCAAGGGCATCGGATCGGACAAGGGTCCGCTTCGCAGCTGCCCCGGCTGCATCGACGATGCCGTCGAGATCTCCTGCGATGTGCTAAAGCAGCTCGCCGAGTAAACGGCAGCAACAGAAAAACGACGGCCGGCGCACTTGGGATCCATCCAAAAGCACGCCGGCCGTCGCCGTTAGAACTCGGCAAATACGGGAGCACCGACCTCGATCTCCTCGCGCCCCGCCATAAGCTCGCGCATCTTAGCGCAAAACGGCTCCTGCTCCCCCGCTTTGAACACCAAATGAATCGTCACGGTATCCGCGAAATCGGTATCCGAAACCTTGGCACCCGAATCCTGCGCCAAGCGAAGCACCTGCTCATACTGCGGATAGGCCACATGCACGTCAACAGGCACGACGCTCGTCATCTCGACGATCTGCCCGGCCTCCCGAGCCGCGGCCACCGCCGCTTGCGTCGCCGCGGTATAGGCGCGTACCAAGCCACCAGGCCCCAACAGCGTGCCACCAAAATAGCGCGTCACTACGCAGCAAACATTTTTGAGTCCCGCGCCGCGCAGCACCTCGAGCGTCGGCATACCGCTCGTGCGGCTCGGCTCACCGTCATCGCTTTGACGCTCGCGTCCATCGACCAAAATCCACGCGGGAACATTGTGTCGAGCGTCGTAATGACGTTTGCGAACGGTCTCGATAAAGGCATTCGCCTCATCCTCGGACTCAATATGGACCAGCTGGGCAATAAACCGGCTCTTGCGGTCCACAAACTCACCCGAAGCCTCAATATTCGATTGCAGAGTAAAATAGCTGTCCAACAAAGCCCCTCAAACACAAGCAAAGCAACAAACAGCCTCAATAATACGGCAAAGGCCGTACCGATTGTCAGGGTAACAAAAATGCCAAGTGGGCCTATAAGCCGGGTTCTGTCGTGAACGGTCATTTATCTTGTCTGCACGTTACCGTGCAGTTCCACGCACGCTACCCGAACGCGGACCGGGCCGGCCCATAGCGTTCCTATTCGCGCTTGCTCCGGATGGGGCTTGCCAAGCCGCCGTGTTACCACGACGCTGGTGGTCTCTTACACCACCGTTTCAGCTTTTCCCTTTACGCCTTGCGGCGCAGGTGGGAGTCTTCTTTTCTGCGGCGCTTTCCGTCGGATCACTCCGCCCGGCCGTTAGCCGGCATCCCGCCCTCTGGAGCCCGGACTTTCCTCACGCGTGCTGCAAGCAGCACATCGCGCGACCGTCTGGCCCACTCAGCAGTGCAAGAGTGTAACACACCGTTGCCGCAGGCAATGGCACAACGCAAACGCTCGACACGATAAACCAAGAACCGCCATGCGCTACAATGGTCCTGTCGATGGGCAACGTCGTCAGTCGAGACGCGACCGCGCTCCGCACCCCTCCGTCTACTCGGTGTGTTCCCGCCTCCTCCCCGAGGC
>OFMT01001825.1_pt1 | contig 14095 bp, 8 predicted proteins | sample 1541891 | NCBI WGS metagenome assembly OFMT01 (sample SAMN04209230, study PRJEB22552) | human gut metagenome | biome: gut; material: feces | host: Homo sapiens | place: USA: Oklahoma | reverse complement strand
GCAATTCTGCGCCCTTCCTCATCGTATTGGTAATCAAAAATGCGGACATCCTTCAAATTCAAGGTGTCCTCAATAATCTCATAGGCGTTGATGCGCTGTGTGCCGTAGGTGCTGATGGCCTTGACATTGCCGCGATCCTTGCTCTTGCCCTCGATGCGCCACTCGCCGGTGATACCGGAATAGTGGACCTTCATGCTCCATTGCGCACTGCGGGGTGTCCCCAGCGTTTCAAAGATAAACTGGCGCACATACGCCGTGTCCAGCCATGTAGCGCCCAGTCGGACGGAGATTTCGCTGGCGGTGAGGTCGGTGGGCTGCACCTGCGCGAGTGCATCAGCGTTGATCTGATACTGCGGGTCCTGTTCTGCCTTACCTTGGGCAACCGCCAATTTCTGACGCACATTGCCGGAAAGGTATTCGTCGGCGGGCAGATACTTTTCGTTCACGCCCTCCTTATAATTGGGGTTCAGGAACACGACACCCTTGAGGTCAGAAAACAGGTTTTCCTCGTCCTTGCCGGTGAGTTTGCCCATGTATTCCATATCCACATGGGCCTTTTCCCCAATGGACAGCGCCAGGGCCTCCACCGCTGTGTCTACCTTTTCAGCGGGTCTGTGGCTGCGAATGGTACGCTTGGTGAACAGGTCCGCCTTCCGTTTCAGGTTCCGGTCCTCGTCCAGAATTTCCAGTGAACACAGCAGGAAGTAAGAACTGTCCTGGTCAAACGCGATGGCGTTACCGCGGGAATTGATGAGTCCGTATTTTCTGGTGAAGGCATCGTAGAGGGCATTCAGCTTGGCTTGCTGCGCCTTGATCTCTTCATCGGGATAGTCCTCGGTCTGGTATTCCAACAGCGTCCGCACACAGTCCCGCAGCTCGATCATGCCGCGGATTCTACTCTCTGCCGTCTTGGATACCTCCACCGGGTTCATGCGGCTGTTTTCCCGATAATAGATCTGACCGTCCACCAGTGTATAGGAGAAGTTGCGAACGGCGGGGTCGGCCTCAATGGAATGATCCTCGCCCTCCAGTTCCTCCTCCCGATCATAAGCGGTAATTTCACCGTGGACATTCTGAACTGCCTCCGCCAGCAGTGCTTCCAACGGCTGCTCCGGGTGCGGCTCACAGGTGGGCGTGGGGCCGAACGGCCCGGACACCATCTTCATCTCGCCCAAGATCATATCCGGGTGGTCGATGAAGTAGCTGTTCATCTGGATGCCGTCCTCGTTGGTGGCAAGGTGTACCCACTCAGGCTCTATATCCACCATGCGCTCACGCTTTTGCAGGAACAGAATGTCCGACACGACTTCCGTGCCAGCGGCGCTCTTAAAGGTATTGTTGGGCAGACGGATGGCCCCCAGCAGCTCCGAGCGCTGCGCGATGTATTTTCGCGCGCTGGCGGTGCGCTTGTCCATGGTGTAGCTGGAGGTCACAACGGCGATGACGCCGCCCGGTCTGACCTGATCCAGCGCTTTGGCCACGAAATACTCATGGATGGGGAAATTCAGCCGGTCATAGCGTTTGTCCGGTACATGAAACTGGCCGAAGGGAACATTTCCGATGGCAACATCGAAGAAATTGTCCGGGAAGGCGGTTTTCTCATAGCCCTGCACCGCAATACTGCTTTTCTGATAAAGCTGTCGGGCGATGCGGCCAGAGAGATCATCCAGCTCCACGCCGTAGAGCTTGCTGCCGCTCATGCTTTCCGGCAGCATACCGAGAAAATTGCCGATGCCGCAGGACGGCTCCAGAATGTTGCCCTGCGTGAAGCCCATCTGCCCCAGGGCGGCATAGATGCCGCGGATGACCACGGGCGGCGTGTAGAACGCCGTGAGCGTGGATTCACGGGCGGCGGCGTATTCGGCATCCGTCAGCAGTTCTTTCAGTTCAGCGTAACGAGGATTTTTCTCGTCAAAGAAGTCCGCCAGTCCGCCCCAGCCCACATACTGTGCCAGCACCGCCTGTTCCTCCGCTGTGGCGGCTCGGTTCTCTGCCTCCACGGTTTTCAGAGTACGGATCGCGTCCAGATTGCGCTGAAAACGCTCCAGCGGTGCGCCCTCTCCGATGTGGTCATCGGTGATGCGGTAGTTCCGGCCATCCGCGTCCAGCGGATAGGCAAGCGCGTTTTGCTTTTTCTTTTTCGGCGGGGTGAGTACCGCAGGCGGCTCGTCCGTCTGCGGCTGCGGCGGGGCCAGCGCAGCGGGGTCCGCCTGCTCCACAATTTTCCGAACAAAGGAGATCGGTTCCGTGCGGAAGATGGGAAAGCCGACCTTTTGGACAAAGGTGATGTCTTGAAAGTTGACAACGCCGTGCGCAGTATCCACGCGATCCACAAGGAAGGTCCTGCCGTCGATCTCAAATACCGTTTCACCGGGAACAAGATTTTGTGCCGCAAATTCTGCGTCGGTGATTGCTGGCTGCGTGGCAGGCTCGACCGGCTGCTCTGCGGCGGTGTCTTTGGCGCGTTCCACATAGAGCCATTCCGCCGCTTCCTTTTCGCTGACCGCCTTTCTGACCTGCTCCAGATAATCCTCGGCCTGCCACTCGCTGGGGAAGGTCTCACGGACGCCCTCGCTGTCAACATAAATTTCGTCCCGAATATCGTCCCAGACGGCGTAGCCGTCGTCCGTTTCGATCACGCTGAACCGCTCATAGGCGGGCGGCTGCTCTGCGGCAAGCCGTGCTGCATCCTCTGCGACCTGCTCCACAAAGCTGCGTTCCTGCTGAGGAGCATCATGCCGGTGATTGAACAGGCTGAACTCACCGTTTACATAGGCATAAAGTTGAAAATGAGTTTCATGGACAAATTCATAGTGGCGGTCATCTTTTTGCATTTCACCCAACCGGGCATTCAATGCGTCCATGAGCCACATTGCAGTGGACCTATCCTGCAATTCTTCTTCAATCAGCGGTACCGCCTGATAATAATCCATGCCCATGTAATAGGGACGCGGCACATTGTCCGGTGCATTGTACAGACTGGAGTAAATGGCCCGAGCCACCTGTCTCCGCTCATATTCCGGGATTTTGGCGATAGCGTCCTCGCCGGGGAATCGTTTCTGCGCGATCAGGCGCTCATACTCCTTGACCACATTGGGGATGGTCAGATGGACGGTATCATATTTCTTGAAATTATAGTCCCGTTCGTAGTCCAGCCCTTTGTGAGTCTTGGTGTATCCATACCCGGCGCGGGCTCCGCCGCTGTACTCGCCAAAGCTGCCCTTGATGAATTTCTGGTGTTCCTCCGGCGTGTGGGGGTAGCAGAAGTGGGAGTAGATCGTTAGGCGGCTTTCCGTGCCTTCATTCAAAAAGTGCTGGTCAATCTCGTCCTGCGTGATGAACATTTTGCATTGCCGCAGGAAGCTGGGCTGGGCGGTGAAGCTACGTTCCGGGTAGGGCAGTCCATCCAGCACAACGCCGATCCGGTGGGTGTTGTAAGCGGATAGTCGCCAGCGCATAATGTCGCGGTCTTGGGCATAAGCGTCCAGAAAAGCATGATATTCCTGCGCCAGCGTTTGCAGACCACCCTCAGTTTTTGCGAACGCCACCATATCCTTATCCAGCTCTGGGTAGCCCTTGTGCTGGTCATGGATCGCCAATGTCTGTGGGAAAAGGCCCTGCGCGCGGCCTTCTTCATTCAGGTCACGGGCCGTCATTAACATGGCGTCCATCGCTTCGTGCAGTACCTTGTCCGGGGCCTGCGCCAGCTCGGACGCGGAGAGATAAGTCCCAGCTTCCAACAGCTCCAGAATCCGCGCCGATGTCTGTTCCCATGTAACCACGGTTTTGCTGTACCCGGTGCGGACGCTGTCGCCTTGGGCGAGGTGGATGCCATCCTCCAGAAACCATACGGCGTATTTGCGGCCTTCGTATTCAATGCCGCGCCCGTTCGCCCTGCCAAACTCCCGGCGCAGAAATGATATATTTTCCGGTTCAGGCCGCTCCCGCATATAAAATACGGCGATGCGTTCTGCGCTGTTGGGTTCGTTTCCGCCTGTGCAGAGGGCCAGATCAATGACCTCCTGCGGCACCGTGCGGGCCGGGGCCAGAATGCCGGATGGCGCGTCTGCTGGGGGCTCGTACACCGGGGCGTTGCCGCCCATGTCGAATAGGGCAAGCTGCTCCGCGACGATTGGGGCATTTTGCAGGCCCAGCTTGATCTTGTACTCGCCGCGCTCGATCAGGCCCTCTGTCATTTCGGTGATGACCGACCATGAAAAAACGGACTCTGAGGTGCGGGAGAGGTAGCTTCCCTCCCACATCAAAAGTCCGTCTTTCTCGGCGTGGTAGCCTGTCCGAACACCGTCGGTCAGTACCTCCACCCATATATCATTGTAGCTGTTTTTTAAGGACTCCGTGCGCTCCGCAAGGCTCTTGTGTGCCTGAAAGTATTCAAAGATCTCCTGCCGCTTGTGCTTGCGCCCGCCGTCGTCCAGCAGGTTCGCTTTAATAAGGTGCATATCCAGAAAGGCGGGCAGCTCTGCGGTATTTTGCTGTGCGGTGTCATGCTCCAGTGCAAAGGCTGCGGCCTGTTCCCGCGCTTTTTCGTCCGGGTAATCACCGTAGACACGGAGGCATTGGTGGGTTTCGGCGTCATAGACGGCAGCACCGTCATAGGCAAAACCATCTTCCTCCATCGTACCGGCAACATAGCCCTGCGCTGCGGCCTCCGCTTCTTCCAGCGTTTGATAGTCCAGCTTATCGTCAAAGCCGTTTTCAAAATGGTGATAGGCTGCAACCTGATAGGGCGCGGCCATCTGCGCGGCGTAGCGGTCAATAGCTTCTGTGGTCAGCCATTCCGGTTTTTCCGGGAGGGCGTCATACAGCTCCCGCATTTTCTTGATCTGTGCGTGGACATTGCCTGCCCACAAATGCTTTTCACTCCGGCCCCCAGCACCGAGGAAGTAGTCGCAGTCGGCGCGCAAACGGTCCAGCAGCACATAATCCCCGCTGTGATCGACAAAGGCAGGAAGCTCATCACTTCCTGCCTCTGTGGGTTCTTCGGTTGTCAGGCGTAGATCAGGTCGCTGAGCACCAGCTCCTCCGCGCTGTGCCGGAGATTGTTCATCAGGCCCGCCCAGCGCAGGGGATCGGTCGCTTTCAGTGCCTCCGTCACGCCCTCGTTCTGTGCCATCTGCGCCACGGTCTGCTCCACCATCTTCCGCGCGGTCTGCTCGATCTCTGCCAGATGCTCCGCCAGAGCGCCGCTGGTCTTGAGGTTGGTGTAAAGCACTCTGCGGCGCTTCTTCAGGTACTCCCTCCGCAGCTCCGCGTACTTGCCCAGATGCACCTCCGGCGTCTGCGGCATCAGCAGGTTCGGCACCTGATAGCCGTTCTGCATCCTGTAAGTGACCTCCATACTGTTTGCTCCTTTCTCGGCCTGCTTCGTGTTGTTCTGTGTGGTCATCATATCTTCTTTTTTCACGGTTTGCAAAAAATTGATCCCGCTGAGCCTGCATGACCGTTCGGCTGATCTCCCGCAGGCCCATCTCTGCGATGTCGCTGGTGGCGATGCCCAGGGCGTTGATGGTGGGCGGCGTGTTGAATTCGTAGACATGGGCAAATTCGTCAGCGGTGAAATAATCGTCTGCCCGCAGGCCCAGCCGGGTCATCAGCATATAGGCCACGCTGACCTCCAGCGCGTCCCGGTAGAACACCTCTAAATTGAGGTCGTCCAGTTCCTCCAGCAGGCTGTCCTCGCGGCAGTCGCGGAGATCTTGCAGGTAGTCTGTGATGTTATCTGCCACGGCATTGTGGCAGGCAGAGCGCACGGCGTCCGCAAGATTTTCTTTTTCGGCCAGGTTGCCGAAGGTGGCTTCTAAGGTTTCGATGACCTCCGGATCAAAGGCCGGGTGCATCGTCCAGATGGGCAGCGGACGGGCAAAGCGGGACGCATGGGTATCGGACACATCGAAATAGAGCTTCAGACAGTTTTGGCCGTCATCACCAAATACGGCGATGCTCTTGGCCCCACGGTTCACCCAGCGGCCAAACCGTTTGTTCCACCGTTCCATTTCCAGAACGGCGGTTGCGTCCGGGCGCTGGGCGTAAATCAGAATTTGATCATCGAAGGGGCATTTGTAGTTATAGCAGGCCGCGCGGAGAAAGCCCGTCCAGCTTTGATAGCTGCCGGTGACGCTCTGCACAGTCTGGTCATATAGCTCCGTAATAAGCTGAAATTTAGTAGGCAAGTTGGCACCTCCTTATCGCTCCGGCTCTGCTCGCTTCTTAGCATGGGAGCGCGCTTTGTTTTTCAGCTGTGCGCGGTATTTCTCGAAGGCAGCACGCTGATAGCAGTACATATAAAAATTATAATCGCCCTTTGTCGGCGTACAGCGCAGCATATACACATACTGCTTGCTTTCCACCAGAAACGCGCAGGACGGAAGCACTGCATTTTTGATCTCACAGCTATTTCGGTATCGCTTATAGCAAAATTGCATGGCATTGAGATTGTGCAGCGGAGAATCCGGCTGCTCCCGCAGCCAGTTCACCGTGCGGTTAATATCGGCCTTAAACTCCGGCGTGTTCAGCCTGTCTGCCTGGTGGGGCCACCATATTGTGTAAAACTGCTTGCCGCTGCCAAAATCACCACGCAGGTGTCCAATACAGCCAGTGGTCTTGTCCTGTTCCTCGCTCTGGGAGTAACAAAAGTCGTGCAGCGCAGTGTCATCGGCTATGAAAAAGTCGATGACCTGTTTCTCACTGAGGGGATATTCCTGTTGAAACTCTGCCAGAGAGAAACAGCCGGATTGGAAATCCAAATCACCGTCATTCAGTTCCAAGCCGCCGCTGATGGGTAACTGGATCGGCTCCCGCGTCAGGACAGTGTCGAAAAAGTCCACCATGATACCGCGTGCCAGTTCTACCGGCTCACCGCCGTATTCGTCGCTGTACCGGACTTCGTAGCGGTACACGCCATCCGGCACGGTAGATCGGTCAACACGCAAGTCGGTGAACAGGGCAGGTACGCCGAAAATCGTCACCTCATCGTAGGTCAGGCGGTTTACATCGTGTCTGCTCATCGTTCATCACCTCGCTCTGGTATCTGCGGCGCTTTGGATTTTGCCCGTTCACGGAGAAATTCGGCCTCCTCCGTGATACGCCTGCCGAAGTCTGCAACTGCGCCCAATTTGGTCGCGCAGTAGTGACCCCAGAAAAAGTTATCCGGGTCATTTTTGATGTTCGCCTGCCATGTGACATAGGGCGCTGCCTGATTGTTCGGATTTTCTCCGATGACGAACCGGGCGTTGCCGACGGTCACGCTCTCGATAATGACATAGCCCTCATTGACCTGCTCTTTTTCGTTCATTCTCATGCCTCCTCGGTTTTTTACTTGGCCGAAAGAAGAATATTCTTTCTCGGCACAGTAAGTTTTTCTTCTCTTTCGGCTTAGTTGGGAAAGGGGATTATAAGGGGAAAACCCATTCAGAGCCTAACGCTCCTGCTGCCGGAGTTGCCGCTTGTGCCAATCCTCCAGCAGCTTCACAATGACTTTCTGCTTTTGTGACGGCGTATAAGTTTTTGGAAAATATTTTGCCAGCACATCACCTTTGAGAACCAGCTTGTCCTCGATGGGCTTTTCCTCAGTCATGATCGCATCTATTACATTTTCGTCCAGTTTACCATCCTGGCTGAACTGCTTGAGCCGCCGCGCCTGCTTGAGATTGGGCGTACACTCCTCGCGCTCAATGGCATCGCAGAGCATTTTCTGTTCCGGTTCGGTGAGATAGGACACCTCCACCGCCGCATTGAACGCAATCGTCTTGTTATCCACACGGTTCAACAGGTCAGGGACAAGACTGGTCAAACGGATATAGCGTCGGATTTGGTCTTTGCTTTCTCCAACCTGCTCCGCCAAAATATCACGCGATTTTATACCGTCTGACTTGTGTGCAATTCGCGCACAAGTTAAATCCGTCCGTTGTCCCTGCCGTTTCATCGCGTCCAGCTTCATCTTATACGCAAAGGCTTTCTCGGATGGAAGCAGTTCCTCGCGCTGCAAGTTACTGTCCACCATAAGCAAAATCGCGGTATCATCGTCCATTTCCCGCACGATAGCCGGTATCTCGGTCTTACCCGCAAGCAGGCTGGCGTGATGACGGCGGTGTCCAGATATGATTTCAAAATTGCCGTCATTTTTCGGGCGTACCAGAATGGGGACTAAAACGCCCCGTTCCTTGATGCTCTCCACGGTTTCCTGCATTTTCTCATCGTCCAGCACCTTGAATGGATGGTTTGGAAACGGCATAAGCCGGTCAAGCGGCAGGCTCTGCACACGCTCCTGTGCGTCTGCTTGCCGTTCCTCATCCGTCTTGAACAGGTCGTCATAGCTGGCGAGTTGGATATTTTTCGCGGCACTTTTCATGCTCCAGCACCTCCTTCGTAAATTTCTCATAGGCGGTTGCTACAGGACTGCGCGGGTCAAAGCTAAAAATGCTGGCGCCTCTGGCACTCATCTCTGCCGCCTTGATACCGCGCGGTATCTCGGTGTTATAGACTCGTATCGCCTTGCCATAAGCGTTCCGCACAAGCTGGCTGATCTCCTTAGAGAAGTTCGTGCGGCTCTCCGTCATGGTGATGAGGATACCGCTGATTTTCAGATTGGAATTCAGTTGGCGCTGCACCTTGCTCACCGTGCGGAGAAGCTGTTCCAAACCTTTGACGGGTAAGTAGTGCGACTGCACCGGGATAATGACTCGGTCAGCCGCAGTCAGCGCATTCAGCGTCAGCATACCGAGCGACGGGGAGCAATCGACTAAGATGTAGTCGTACTGCCGCTTGACCTCGTTCAGATAGGTTCGCAGCACCGTTTCGCGGCTCATGGTATTCACAAGGGACACCTCCAAGCCGGAAAGCTCAATGTTGGCAGGCAGTAAGTCCATGCCCTCCTTGTGGTGGAGAATGCCGTTCTGCGGCTCGATTGGGCGGTCTGAGATGATGCGCTCCAGCATGGTAGCCAGTGTGGGCGATAGTTCGTCCGGCTGCTGCCAGCCAAGCATTTCGGTCAAGTTTGCCTGACTGTCTGCGTCAATGAGCAGGACACGCTTACCTTGCCGCGTAAGTCCTGCGCCCAGATTGACCGCTGTGGTGCTTTTGCCCACGCCGCCCTTCTGGTTTACGATTGCGATGGTCTGCATAGGTTTTTCCGTCCTTTCTTTCTGATTTTTTGCATAAAAAAGCGGAGCATTTCAAACAAATGAAATACTCCGCTGATGCTGTCTATGAAGTTGTTATATACTATTACGATTCAGTCAAATCGAAATGCCGCCGTCAGTGCGTTTTCTGCGGCATCAGACATCTTCTCTGTGATGTGCGTGTAGTACCGCAGAGTGAACTCCAGTTTGGAATGCCCCAGCATTTCTTGCACATAACGGGGATTGAGTCCGTTTTCCGCCAGCACTGTGGCGTAGGTATGCCGCAAATTATGGAACTTGAAGTGGATACCCAAGTCCTTCTTGATGATACGGGCAAGAAACTTCGCACCGTTGGTGGTCAGCATCTCGCCGTTGGCTTTGACATTGATGAAGTCCGGAACTTCGATGACCTCCTCTTTCTTAGGCTCGCGCCGGTCCGTCACGAAGTTGCGCTTGTAGCCATCACCGTACAGTTTGCGCTCTGCGTCGTGCTGCATCTTCATGTCCGCAAGATATTGGGCAAATTCGGCTGTGATATTCACAGACCGATAGGAATTGACCGTTTTCAGTGGTGCAAAGCACCACTGCTTATCCTGATAGAGAAGCTGTTTGCAGACCTTGATCTTTTTCTTCTCAAAGTCGATGTCACTCCATGTGAGGGCAAAGCACTCACTTTCCCGCAGACCGGCCTGCAATCCAAGCTGGAATGCGATTTTGGAACGGGTGGATTCGATACGCTCGATCATCTGCTCCAACTCCTTGCGGTTATAAGTCACGATGTCACCCACATGGCGCGGATCAGGAGGGGGCGGTACCAAGTCCATCACATTCTTTTTTGTATACTTGTGGTCGTGGGCATAGCGAAGGATCACATTGAAGAACTTGTACATTCCCTTCACATACTCCTCGCTGTACTTTATCCGCTTCTGATTTAAGAAGTCGATAATCATAGTGTCCGAAATTTGGTAGACATACAGCGGCCCAAACTCGTCCTTGATATGGTTCCGATAGAGAGAATCATATTTCTTCAAGGTAGCATAGGCTCTGGTGGCCTTGCCCTCACGCTCGATAAACTCTTCATAGACGGTGTGGAAAGAAACTTTCTTGTTCTCCACATAGTCGCCGGTGTTGTTCAGGTGGTAGAGTACATCCTGCATAGCTTTGGTCGCTTCGCGCTCCGTTTTGAAGCCACCCTTTTCAACCTGCTTCCGCTTGCCATCGACAAAACCTAAATCAATGCGGTAAGACCACGCATTGTTATACCTTTTTCGCACGCTTCCTTTCATGCCGTTTTCTCTCCTTTGAATTGATTTTCTAATGAGAGTATATCAGCCGAATAGAATGACGGCAAAAAAACAGCCCACGGATTTTAGTTAGGTGAAGTGCCCGCAAACCCGCATGGCGTCTATGTTTTTCGGCATTTTTGTGGGCTGTGGGCAGAAAATCCCTCGGTATCGAGTGGACAGCCCACAAACAGCCCACGGATTTTGCCGAGTCTGCATTTAGACGCAAAAATGCGGCTCACACTTACCTGTGAACCGCATTTCTGTTACTGCGTATCTTTTGTGCCGGAAACCGCTGGTTTTACTGGCTTTTCGCCGTTCCCTCGGCGTATCCCAGCGCGGATATACAGACTTTCTTACTTGTTGAAGTAGCGCTTCAGCAGGCCCTCGAAAGCCTTGCCGTGACGGGCCTCGTCGCGGGCCATCTCATGGACGGTCTGCTATTCGCTGGCCTTTCAGGCCGCTCATAGCATGGGAAAACGAAAAATTCCGTTTCCACTTTCCACTCTATTGACATAAGCGATTTTGAAAAAGTCCACCTTTTTTCCAACAGGAGGACAATCAAAATGGCAGGTAAAACAACAGGCGTTTATCAGTTGTCAAATGGGCTTTGGGCGTTCCGCTACACAATCTCAATGAACGGCAAAAAGAAAGATGTGAAGAAAACAAAAGATGAAAGTGGCAAGCCCTTCAAAACCGAAAAAGCGGCATTCCGAGCCAGAGAATCCGCTATTGCACGAGAATTGCACAGCAGAACGAGTAAACCGCAAATTCCGCGTATGATGATGTGTGAGGTCTACAAAGAATACTGTGAACAGGGACGAAGCGGGAAAGCCTATCAGACTATCCGCAAGCAGGACAGTTTATGGGAAAACCACCTGTCCGCCAAATTCGGTAAACGCTTCATTGATGAAATCAGCGTTGCGGAAGTCAATGACTATCTTGCAGAATTGTATTACACAGAGGGGCGCGCTTACCGTTATGTAGAGGGATTTCTAAAAATGTTCTATTTGATTTTTGGTCAGGCCTATTCCCGCAATTACCTTAGTGTAGACAGTTATAATAAGCTGTGTGTAAATAAAGACGCAAGAATCTGTATGCCCAAAATGCGGATTGACGAGGATACCGATATTGTAGCTTACAGCCGCGAGCAGATAGAAAAGCTGGATAAATATTTCAGCGGTACAAATGCGGAAACCGCTTACCTGTTGGGACGCTGCTGCGGACTTCGTATCAACGAGTGTTACGGCTTGAAATGGGAGAATGTAGATATAAAGCACGGCACAATCACCATAGACCGGCAAATGCAGTATCAAGAGGGATTGATAAAGCTGGTATCGCTCAAAACACGAAACGCCCGCAGAACAGTTTACATGAGTGACAAACTAAAAACCTACTTCCTACACTTAGAGCAGGAACGCGAAGTACAGGCGGCAACACAGGCTGCACAGAGAGCGCAAAACCAAACCTTTATCACAGACATAGACGGAACGCAAATATCATCCTTAGAGTTGGTAAATAGCTTACCAAACGGTAAGATACAGACAGTAAATTCCATGAAGTACCATAGCCGCACAATCAAGAGCGAGTTAGGGATAAACTTCAAATATCACTATTTGCGCCATACCTACGGGACACGCCTTGCAGAGATGAACACGCCCACGCATATTCTTTGTAATCAGATGGGACACGCAAGCGGCAAGGTCACAGAGCGGTATTATCTGGCGGTATCAAAGCCGGGAATCGAACTACTAACAAAGAATCTAAATGCCATGTAAGCAAAGAAGCAAGAGGACAGAGCTGCAAACTCCGTCCTCTTGTTTTATTCGGCGGCGGAGGTACGGGGCGGGATTCGGGATAGCAGACCAAACATGAGAGAATATCCATTTGGTTAGGCTTACCGACCCACGAAGCCAAATTGTAATTGCCGTTATCGCCGCCGATAACAAATCTGGACATTTTCATCGGCTTTATTTTTAAGCACAGAAATGTTATAATTATTATAAGAAATGAAAAATTTTTGCAATTTCAATAACTTTTATAATATGTGCTTAGCCACCAGACTTTTTGTAATATATAAATTATTACTGTAAAACAAAACTTCGGTGTGGGAGAGGAGAATACCAATGGAGTAGTTATCACTACGTACTTATTCACGCTCTGAATTGGAGAAGATATTTCATACTTCTCGCACAGACAGCATTAGGAGAAGTCTCGAACGAGCGGGATATACTTTTGTAAGTGCAGGACGGGGACAATCATATACGATTACAATAACAAACTTGCCAACACCACCCACGGCATTCGAAACATTTGTAAAACGGGAATTTAATTGCGGCGCGCAGACAGACTTTAAAGCCATGCAACAACATTTCTCTTCGCTGTTCAACGAACCAGAATATCAATTTTTACCTTCAAACCACCAAACACGCTTTTTAAAAGAACATTATGGTATAACGGTGTCAGACCAGAGTTTACGGAATTGGCAACGGCTACTGACGGACAAAAATTGGATAATCGAGGATAGTGAAAAAGTGAAATATTACCTCTGTAGGAAAGACTCACCGCCATAGGAAATTACGGAGGAAGAATACAAGAAAAAATGGCGTGAATTCTTTACCCGTGCTGCAAACGGAGAAGATGAAAATACCTTGCGGCAATCACTCAGTTATGAATGGGGCGGAATACCACGCAAACAATTTGGGCTAACTGCAAATGCACTGGAACAGGATAAAATAGGTGAATTATTCTCAATTTTGCATAAATCGTATTGATTTCAGTATAATCATACAAAACGTTTTCGGCTTATGCAAATTCTAATAAATTTTTGCACGAATTCATTTGAATTATACAGAATACAGTAAATATTGACTTTTGACAATTGCTGCATTATAATTTCAACGGTGATTGTACATATTCGCCATTCGCAGAAATATTTAGGAGGTAAAGACTATGCGTGTTACGCTCGACTTAGAGAAAGACATTATCATCATTCCAGACAATTTCTTCGAAAAGATTGCACAGGACAATGAGCGCCTTGTCAAATATGGCGCAAAACCTGTAAAGGGCATTGACCGTATTAAACATTCGTTTAAGGCTGCCATGGCAGACACCGATAACCGCTTGCTTACTAAGTCTAATGCGAAGAATACCCGCACAACTAAAAAGGAAATGGAAACGGCGGAAGTCTCTCCTGCCGAAGCTGAATAATGGCTACAAGGGTATCCCCTGCCGAAATCATTGAAATGCATCGTCTGTATAACGAATTAGGTAACGCGGCGGAGGTAGCACGGCGGATGAACAGGGGCGCAAGTACTGTCCGCAGGTACATAAAAATGAAAGACACCCCTACTATTGTTCAGCATACATTTAAGGAATTGGTTCGGAAAGTGTAAAAATAGACGACGCTGAAATTTCAGCGTCGTTTATTTTTTCTTCAAGTAATTCTTTTGTACTAATTGAATACTCTTCTTTTCATCTTTTGATAGCTGGCGGTAGTTTAAAACAAGGCATGACTCGTCTTTGTCTAATTCCAATTTCGACTGACAATCAATGTCTCTTATAACGTGGCCTATCAGGTAGTCTACCGAAACTTGAAAATAATCCGCCAACATAATTAGTGTTGAAATATCTGGCTCAACATTATGATTTTCATATTTGTTGATAGACTGCTGG